>PPFU01000449.1_pt1 | contig 42471 bp, 35 predicted proteins | sample 1535991 | NCBI WGS metagenome assembly PPFU01 (sample SAMN04901290, study PRJNA319586) | Hypolithon metagenome, whole genome shotgun sequencing project. | isolation source: Antarctic Hypolithon | place: Antarctica: Miers Valley | collected 2014
GGGCGGACGGGGATCGGGCTGAACTTCAAGCGGATGTATCGGTGCCGGAAAGTGGTCGGCTATGCGCACGAGGACGACGGCAAGACCGTGCCGCCGCGCCCGGAGGACGATGGGCTTTTTCACATCGACCTCGCAACGGGCGAGGCGCGGCTGCTGCTCTCGGTCGCGGAGGTCTGCCGCGCGGCGCCGAATGCGCCGCCGGAGGGGCTGGCGTGGCTGGATCATGTGTGCTTCAACCCCAGCGGGACACGGCTCATGTTCATGTGCCGGGTGAAACGGGAGGGCGGTTGGCACTCGTCGCTCTGGACGGTGAATGCGGACGGCTCGGGGCTGGCGTGCCAGATCGGCTACGCGCATTGGATCTCGCATTTCGCGTGGCGGGACGATGAGCGGCTGCTCATCTCGTGCGACGTGCTGGGGAAAAACGGCTTCGTCGTCTTCCACGACGGGCGCGGGGATTTCGAGCCGTTCCTGCCGGGCGTGATGCCGCACGATGGGCATGCGAGTTTCAGCGCGGATCGGCGCTGGCTGGTGACGGATGCCTACACGCGCGGTCCGCGCTGGGAGGCGTCAGTGCTGGCGGTGGAGCTGGCGACCGGGCGCGCGGTGGATCTCGGGAGCTACGCGCAGCCGCCGCATTTTCAGGAGGACATCCGGTGCGATCTGCATCCGCGGTTCGACCAGTCGGGGCGGAGCGTGACCTTCGACTCGATCCACGAGGGGTCGCGGCAGATTTATCGCGTGGAGATCTGACGCACGGCCTCGAAAAGGACGATGCCGACGGCGGTCGCGAGATTCAGGCTGCGCGTCTGCGGGCGCATCGGGATGGTGAGGAGCTGGTCGCGATGCGCGGCGAGGAGGGGCTCGGGGAGGCCGCGCGTTTCGCGGCCGAAGACGAGGCAATCACCGGCCTCGAACCGCCCATCCCAGTAGGCGCGCTCGGTTTTCGTCGTGAGGAAAAAGGTGCGCGCGGTGGCAGGCAGCGCAGCGAGGCAGTCGTCGAGCGCATCCCACAGCCGCACCTCGACCTGATGCCAGTAGTCGAGCCCGGCGCGGCGGAGCTGTCGGTCGTCGATGGAAAAACCGAGCGGCTTGATGAGGTGCAGCGTCGAGCCGGTGGCGAGGCAGAGGCGCGCGATGTTCCCGGTGTTCGGCGGGATCTCGGGCTCGACGAGGACGACGTGAAACATAAAGAAAGCGCCGCGACTCGCGTCGGGGCGCTTCTTTTCAAAGCGATCGGCTGAGGGCCGGATCAGTTCGCGGAGGCTGGCGCATCGACATTCACGCGCCGCCCGCCGCGGTCGAATCTGACGCTGCCATCGACGAGGGCGAAGATGGTGTAGTCGCGCCCGAGGCCCACGTTGCGCCCGGGGAGAAATTTCGTCCCGCGCTGGCGGATGATGATGTTGCCGGCGATGACGGCCTGGCTGCCGAATTTTTTGACGCCGAGTCGCTTGCTGACGCTGTCGCGACCGTTCTTGACGCTGCCTTGTCCTTTTTTATGTGCCATGGCGGAAGTTGAGAGATGAGGGTTGAGAGTTGAGAGTGAAGATCAGGCGGTGATCGTCTTGATCTTGAGTTCGGTGATCTGGCGGCGGTGGCCGACGGTGCGGTGGTAGCCCTTGCGCTTGCGGTATTTGTAGGCGCGCACTTTTTTCGCCTTCTTCTGCCCGAGGACTTCGGCGGTGACCGATGCACCGTCGAGGAAGGGCGCGCCGGAGCGGATGTTGTCGCCGTCGGCGTGGAGGAGGACTTCCGAGAAAGTCGCTTCGTCGCCCGCTTCGCCGGCGAGTTTCTCGACCTGGATCACGTCGCCCGCGGAGACGCGGTACTGTTTGCCGCCGGTTTTGATGATTGCGTATGCCATAGAGAGTGTCGTGGAAAAGGGGCGGGGAAGCTGGCACGGCGCATCCGGAGCGACAAGCGGAATTTCGCTACTTCGTTTTCATCACATAAATCCCCTTCCAATCCTCCGGCGGCTCCTGCTCCAGCCCGGCGCACCTTTTCGCAAAAAGCACCGACAGCGTCTCCCCCTCGCGCATCCCGTGCGCGCGCTCGAACATCTCCCGCCCCGCCGCAAACTCCCCCTTCTCGTAGCACTCCATCGCCTCCCCATACACCCGCAGATACTCCGCCAGTGCCGGATCGGGCGCGCCCTCGCGCCGGCCCAGCACAGTGAACAACTCCGTCCCCCGCGCGCGCCCTTTCACCTGCACCCGGCCGACACTCTGGAGGTAAAACCGCTCGCGCACCTGCGCCGCCGCCTCCTCGCTGATCAACATCTCGACTCCGAATTCCTTCGTCGTTCCCTCGATGCGCGAGGCGAGGTTCACCACATCGCCGATGACCGTCAGATTCATCTGATGCACCGAGCCGATGTTCCCGACGATCGCCTCGCCGTAGCCAATCCCGACCCCCATCCCGAGCTGCGTTTTCCCCGCGGCCTTCCACCTCTCGTTCAACTTCACCAGCCGCTCCCGCATCGACAGCCCGGTGAGCACCGCCGCGTGGACATCCTCCTCCGCGCCGCGCGTCTGGATGTTCCCCCACACGGCCATGATTGCGTCGCCCATGTATTTGTCGAGAGCCCCGCGCGTCTCGAGGATCGGCTCGACCATCGCGCCGAAGTATTCGTTGAGCTGCGCCACCAGCGCCTGCGAATCGGCCCCCTCGGTGAGCGAGGTGAACCCGCGCAGATCGTTGAAAAGGATCGCGACCGGCTTCCGCACCCCGCCCAGCGACTGGAAGAAGCTGTGCGGGTTGTCGATGATGTCCTTGACCGCGTCCTTCGAGATGTAGCGCTCGAGCGTCCCGCGGATCCGCGCCTTCTCGCGTCTTTCGAGGAAAAAATCCCACGTGAGGCAGGAGCCGCCGCTCGTGGTGAAGGCGAGCAGCGGGACGAACGCGAGGATGACGAGGCCTTGATTGAAAAGCATTTGCGCGCCCACCAGCCAGCCCGCACCGACGAGCAGCAGCACCAGCGCGCGCAGCAGCGGCGAGGGAAAAAGCATGCAGACCGCCCACGCCAGCACACCGCCCAGAGCGATCAGGAGCCAATTCTCCGCCTGCGAGGTTTCGCGCAGGAAATCCTGCTGCAACGCGGCGTTCAACGCATTGAGATGCAACTCCGGCCCGGCCATGAACTGAAACGGCGTGAGGACGATGTCCTTCATGAAGTTCCCCCCCGGCCCCACCAGCACGATCTTGTCGCGGAAAAACTCGCCGCGCCGCAGTTCCGCCGAGTCCCACTTTTTCGGATCGAAGATGTCGCAGACCGAGCGGGGCTTGAAGGTGAGTTCGCGGCCTGCGAATCGAATCCGCCGCGACTCCGTCCCGGTCGGCAGCAGTTTTTCCAACCCCATCTTCCGCAGCCCCTGCGCGGTGATCGACCAGTAGCGCTGGGGATCGCCCGAGGGTGGACCGCCGAAAATTTCGTCAGCCGTGAGCTGGTATTGCGCCCGGCGGATGACCGCGTCGCCATCCGGCCAGAAGTTCACGTAGCCCACGCGGTCATCGAGCGGCGAGGTCTGCGGAATGACGGTATCTGCCGGCAACTGGAGCGAAGTCCCCAACCCCTCGTCGCCCCGCTCCAGCGTCGCGTCTTCCTTTTCCCCGGTTTCCTGGCCCACGAGATTGTAGCCCATGACCGTGCGCCCGGCGTTCGCATCGGCTGCGGCACGCAGCTTTTCATCGCCATCGCGCTCGCCGATGAGGAGCAAATCGAACAGCACCACCCGCGCTCCCGCCCTCGCCAGCCGGTCGAGGATGAGCCCGTGCACCTCGCGCGACCAGGGCCATCCCTCGCTGATCAGGGAAAGCGGGCGCGATGCTTCGATCTCCTCCGGGCTGAAACCATCCAGCGTAAACGAGCGGTGGTCGATGGCCAGATACACGATGTCGGGATGTTTCTCGGCGTGGCGGCCATAGCGCGCCAGCGCATCCTGGAGGGCAAACTCCGTGTCGCGGATCGGCTTCTTTCGATGCGTCGATTCCAGGATGAAAAACGCCGCCACCAGCACGGTGCAAGCCGCGCAGATGATGAGCGGTGCCCAGCGCCACCGCAGCCCGCGCAGAAACATCATAGCCGAATGCTAATCGATCGCTCCGCGCGCTTTCAAAAGCGCGGCCATCTTTTCACGGCCATACTTTTTTGCCACCCCGAGAGCGGTGAGACCTTCCCGGTCGCGCAAATCGAGTTTCGCCCCAGCTTCCAGCAGCACAGTGGTGTTCTCGTCCGTGACGCCCTGCTTCGCCGCAAACATCAGCGGGGTCTTTCCGTCGTGCGTCCGCACATTCGGATCGGCTCCACGTTCGAGCAATTGGCGCATGATCTTGGCCGCCATTGCGGAGTCGCTCCGCGCCGCCACCGTGTGCAGATTATGAAGCCCGCTCGTCGAATATTGCCGGTCGATGTCACCTCCGTACTTCACCAGCAAATCAACGAGGTCGAACCGGTTATAACATACCGCCCAAGTCAGCGCGGACCGTTGATCTTCTGGCAGAAGCGCATCGGGCGGAATGCCGCTGCGCAGGAAAGCCTCCACCTCGTCCGCGGCTCCCTTTTTCACTGCTTCGATCAGCCGCCCGGCCGGTTCCTCTCGGGGTTTTCTTTCCTCATCCGGCACACCGTATTCCCGAAGCAGCCCCCGGATCGGCGGGTGATCCACATATTGCATGATCGATCCTTTCGGCGTCACCGCGAGCGGATCGGCTCCCAGCCAGATGGCCCACTGCACGTAAAACTCTGATCCGGCGGCGACCGCGATGGCAAGGGTTGTCGTGCCATCCTTCTTCACCGCTCTGCCATCAGCCCCGCTGAGGATGAGCAGCGCGGCAATCCGCTGGCCACGCGCGTCGATCTGTCGAAATGCCGCCATCAGCGGCGTCAGCCCGGTCTCCATGGCCAGATTGGGATCGGCCCCCTCGAAGACGAGCAGCGTCACCAAGTCTGGGCGATTCGCTTCCACAGCGCGCATCAACGCCGTCCGGCCCTTCTCATCCTGCTCGTCGATGTTCCAGCCGGCGTCGAGAGCATCCAGCACGGGATTGAGATCGGCGGCCGTGAGCGCGGCAAAAAGGCGGCGTCGATCGGTGGACGCCGCCAGCGGGCCAGGCGTGGTCGAGGATTCCAACAACGCCGTCATCGCCTCATCCCCGCGCGCCTTCGCCACGGCCAGCGGAGTTTTTTCCGCCGGCACGCCCGCAGGATTGGGTGAAGCGCCGCGCCAGAGGAGGAAGGCCGCCTTGCGCGTATCGCCGTTTTTTGCGGCGAGAGACAAAGGCGTCGTGCCGTCTTCCGCGCGCGCGTTCACGTCCGCGCCGACATAGGTCAGCATTTCCAGCACCATGAGACTGCTCTCGCCCATATCGCCATCCGTCCGGGCCAGCATCGTGTCGCAGAGAGGCGTGCGGCCCAACCGGTCCCGTAGATTCACATCCGCCCCGCTGAGGAGCAGCGCCAGCACGCGCACCTGCTGTCCATACGCCGCAGCGAGGTGCAGCATCGTCCGGCCCCCGGCATCAGCAATCCGATTGATCTCGCCCGGCGGCAGGGCATCGAGCGCGGGCTTGAATTCCCGCGGCCAAACGTCGCCCTTCGAGGCTAGCGCCAGCATGTCCGGCGCTCCCAACGCCAGCCGGACGGTGAGCAGGCAGGCGACGCAGGCAAGCAAAGTCTTCATTCTGTGACTTCTATCCTCCCGCCCCGGGTGTGAAAAGCGATTGTTCAGCCGCTATTATGTAGAATTGACCGCGGAGCTTGTGGAATGGAGGCGCTGGCCGAAAGAGCTGCTGCCGTGCGGGATGCCTGGGACTTTCACCATTTCGTGAGGCACTCCTGCCGCAGCCTGCATGGACCTTAGGTCTCTGCAAATCCGCGTCCATCTGCGCCATGCTCGGTGACGTTCTCCACTAAATCATATCACGCCATCCCCAGCTTTTCGCGCCCCGCCGCCGAGATGCGATCAGGGCTCCAAGGCGGGTCCCAGACCAGCTCGACATTCGCGCTCGCGACTCCCGCGACCGTGAGGATGCGCTGCTCGGCATCCGCCGCCAGCGACGGCCCCATGCCGCAGCCGGGCGCGGTGAGCGTCATTTTCACGCTCACGCGTTTCCCATTCTCCTCGTCGGATAGGTCGAGCCCGTAGATGAGGCCGAGATCGACGATATTCACCGGAATCTCCGGGTCGTAGCAGTTGCGGAGCTGCTCCCAGACTTTCTCCTCAGCGAATGGCCCCTCCGCGGACTCCGCCGCGACCGTCTCGCGCCCGAGCGCCTCCGCGTCCTCGCCGCGGATGCGGTAGAGCCCCGCCTGATGCGCCACTACCACCGTGAAAGTCCCGCCCAGCGCCTGCGTCACGATCACCGGCGTCCCCGCCGGGAGCGTGATTTTTTCCCCACTCGGGATGCGCACCGCCTCCACGTCGCGCGACAGCTCGACGAACCCGCCCTCGCTCACGCCGCACCTCCCGCCGCGCCGCTGCCCCGCGCGAGATATTCCTCCACGCGCAGGAGATTCGCCTCGCCCGCGCGCTGCACCACGCTGAGCAGATCGCTCATCGACGACACCTCCTCGAGCTGCTCCTCGACAAACCACTGGAGGAAATTGTCCGTCATGTAATCGCGCTCCTCCTTCGTGAGATGGACGAGGCCATTGATCTGCGCGGTGACCTTTTTCTCCTGCTCGAACGAGAGCTTCACTGCCTCCTCGGCAAAGGAAAAATTGCCCTGCGGCGCGGCCAGCGCGGGGATCGTCACGCGCGCGCCCGTGTCGATGACATACTTGATGAAGCGCTGGGCGTGATCCTTTTCCTCCTCCGCCTGGCGGGAAAAATGCGCCGCGAGCAGCGGCAGCGTCTCCGCCTCGAAGTGGGCGGCGATGGCGATGTATTGGAGCATGGCGCTGAATTCGTTGCCGATCTGCTCGTTGATGGCGTCGATGATTTTCTGGCTGGTGAGCATGGGCGGGAGTCTCTGGCGTCGGCGCGGTGATGGCAAGCGCCGCGCCCGAGAAGCGACATTTCGCTCGCAGGCGGGCGGGGTTGCTCCGTAGGTTTCCGGCTCAGTTTTTACCCAAAAAGCAATGGCTCAAAAAATCCTCGTCATGGACAACAGCATGGTGGCCTCGCGGCTCGCCGAGACGGTGCTGGCCCAGCATTTTCCCACCTGCGATGTGCTCCTCGCGCAACGCGCGAGCGATGGCTTCGAGCGCTTCCACCTCGCCCTGCCCGACCTCGTCCTGCTTGACGATTCTTTGCCCGACATGGAGCTGGAGGCAATCTGCCACCGCTTCCTCAACGCCGCCGAATTGCGCGATGTGCCGCTCGTGCTCATGACGGGCGAGGGGGCCGATCCGGGGCTGGAGAAAAAATACGACAACGTTTTCGAGACGCTCCGCAAGCCGGTTTCCGAGGAGGCGCTCACCGGCGTATTGAAGCGCGTGCTCGGAGAAGCGAAGCCGAAGCCTGCGCCATCCAGTGTCATCCTTTTTCGCGATGCCGAGCGGACGCTTTTCGCCGGGCACACCGGTTTTTTCTCGCTGCGGTCGGCGCTGCAAATGGCGTTCACGGATCAGCTCAGCGGGATCCTGCGCTTCTTCATCCATCAGCATCCGGTGGAGCTATTCATTTCCAAAGGACGCTTCGTTTTCGCGACGACGCGCGATTTTCACCTCTACTGCCGCGAGTCTCCGGTGATCCTCTCCTCGACGAATCTCGGCCTCATCACCGAGGCGCAGGCCAACCAGCACGCGACCGGCTGCCCGATCTTTCTCTACCTCTCGAGCCGCACCGGGTTCCCGCACGAGGACGTAGTGCAAATCACGCGCGAGCATGGGCAGCGGCTTTTCGCGAACCTTTGGACGGCGGGGCGCGTGACCTTCGAGTTCGAGCAGACGACCGAGTTCCCGGAGTATGCGCGGAACTTCCCGCCGACGCCCGAGGACCCCGAGAACTGGGTACTCGCGAGCCTGCGGCATGTGAAATACGACAGCTTCATGTCGGCCCAGCGGCCCGACCCGAACGGCAGCCCGGCCTACACGCGCAAAGGCTACGAGCTTGTGCAAAAGCTCAAGCTCAACGACGTGGAGGCGCGCTTCGCCACGGCGATCAACGGCTCCGAGTCACTCCAGCAGATCGCGAAAAAGGTGAACATCCCGCTCAACGACGCGCTCCTCATCGTCTTCCGCTTCCAAGCGCTCGACATCATTGACTACTGGTCGGCCTCGGTGCTTTCGCTCCCCGCCTCGGCGACGAATCCCGCCGGCGGCGAGGCGAAGTCCGACGCGGCGTAGTTCCCCGCGCGCGTTTTTTTCTCAATCTCCCGACCGCTGCAGCGTCCCGGTGCGCTGGTATTCCCCGGGCGGGAAGGGCTTGCGGTCGAGTTCTTTTTCGGTGACCGATTCGTCGTCGGGGGCTTCGACGAGTGTCGCGGGAATGGAGCGTAGCCGGGAGTCAGCGTGAGGAATTCGTCATAGCGCGCGGCGGCGACGCGGCCGCGGGAAAACTGCACGCGCGCCGTGAGGACCGGCCCGCTGCCCGACGAAGCCGATCGCAATAGGGAGCGGCGACCTCATTTGGAGAAGCCCCTCCCACCTTTACTCGCATCCCACCCCGACGAAAAATGCGGCCGTTCACCACATCAGCCGCTCCAACTACTGCCAGTCAGTCCGTAGGCGAGGTGACACGCAGCCGCATGAACCCGGCTCCCGCTCCCATCGGCTCGCTGGCACGGACGACGATCGTCTCGATGGGAAAGCCTTCGCGGCTCATCTCAATCGTGAATGCACTCGCAGTGCCCGCACTGTTCCCGCTGTAGCTCGTGGCGTCGTCCCATCGCATCAGGTCCGAGCCTACTTGAACGGTGGCAGTGAGCGCCGTGACTGCGGTATCGTGGCGGAAAGTCAGCGTCAGATAGCGTTGCCCCTCGATCTCGGCCAGCCCGACCGCCGGGATTCCTGCGCTCCCGGCGCGGGTCGGATTGCTCCCGCGCCAGTATTCCAGAAGGTTCTCCTCGCCATCACGGTCGGCATCCACGCCGAGCGCGCCAGCCACCACATCATCCGGGTCGCCGAAGTAACGCCGCCTCCAGTGCTGGAGAGTCGGCTCCACGGTGAGCACGAAAGCCGCCGAGGACGAACCCTCCGCGTTCGCCACCGTCACCGTGATGATGCTCGTGCCCGCCACAGTCGGCAGGCCCGAGATGCGGCCGGTCGCCGCGTCGATCTCAAGGCCCGCCGGGAGGCCGTCGGCTCGGAAAGTCGTCGGATTGTGGCTGGCCGAGATCGAATGGGAAAAAGGCGAACCCGCACCGGCGATGGGCGGGTTCGAGACGGTTAGGCGCGGGCGGTAGTTCAGCAGGATGCTGGTCGTTTGGGGAAGATTCACATTCGAGACCGCCAGGTCGGGCAGTCCATCCCCATCGAAATCCCCCGCGGTGGCCCGGTGGGGAGAGTCGCCGGTCGCAAACAGATACGCGCTGTGGAACGTCCCGTTGCCATTCCCGAGCATCAGCCGCATGTAATTCCGTCCCCTGTGGACGGTGGCAATGTCGGCATGTCCGTCTCCGTCAAAATCGGCAGCTTCGACCGCCAGCACTTGATCCCGCCCCACATCGGCGACCGTCGTGATAGGGTCAAAACTCCCGTCGCCGCGTCCTTTCAGGATGCCCACGCTATCGGAAGCACCACCTTGCACAGTCACGGCGATGTCCGTCCTGCCATCCTCATCGAAATCGCCCAGCGTCACCCGTTCGGGGAAGCTGCCCGCCGCATACTCGACGCGTGACATGAATGTCCCGTCTCCTTTACCCAACTGCACGGCGACCCTATATCTCGTCCCGCTGGTCGGAAAGACGACATCCAGTCGTCCGTCACCATTCAAATCCGACACCGCAAGCTGCTGGGCAAACACGTCTTGGTAGAAAAAACGTCCGGTCTGGAAAGTCCCGTCACCATTCCCGAGAGCGGTCACGAGGTAGTAGCCGGCGGTGCCCACAAGATCGGGAATCCCGTCGAAGTTTAGGTCGCCGATGCCGAAGTCATTGAGATACGCCCCCGACCCGAACTGCTTGGCTGACAGAAACGCGCGGTCACCCGCGCCCAGAAGGACGATGAATTTCGCTCCCGGGGCGATGCCGATTAAATCCAGCCGCCCGTCTCCGTTGAGGTCATGCGCCTGAAGCGCGCTGGCATTGGGGAAAGTCTGTCCGGCGCTGAAATTTCCCCGCCCCTCACTGTAGTAAAGCGTGCCATCGCGCAGGAGGTCTGCTTTCCCATCACCATCGACATCGGCGGCGGCAATGGGATAGCCGGAAAACGCTAGATCGAAAGTGCTTCGCAAGAGCCCCTCACCATTGTTCAGATAGAGGTAAAGGCCGCCCGTGAGGACATCGAGGTGTCCGTCTCCATTGAAATCGCCCACCCGCAACGACGCCGGACCGATCAATCGGCTCGGATAAACCCGCGGCGCGCGGAACGTCCCGTCACCATTTCCGAAAGCCATGGCAAAGCTCCTGAAAGTGCTGGTCGTGAGCAGGTCGAGCGTGCCGTCGCCATTGAAGTCCGCCAGTTGCAGACTTTGCGGTTGCGCGATATGCGCCTGCACCTGCCGGCCCGCCGCAAACGTGCCGTTCCCCGCGTTCATGAGCACGCGCACGCGAGTGTCCACGATACTCCCCATCAGCGGATCGAGGACGACGAGATCGATTTTGCCATCGCCATCGAGATCCCCCGCGCGCAGCTCGGTCGGGCGCGTCCCCACCGGGTAGCTTGTCGCCAGCCCGAGGGCTCCGGCGGCGTCGGCGATGAGTACGCTCACCTCATTGGTCTCCCTGTTCGCGGTCGCCAGATCGGCGCGGCCATCTCCGTTGAAGTCCCCCACGACAGCGCCCTGCGGCGCGCAGCCCTCCGCTCCGACCGGATAGGCAGCTGGCGGGCCGAAAGCACCCCCGCCAAGGTTGAGCAGCACCCAGGCATGGCCCGTGGTCGCGTTCAGTCCGACGAGATCCAAACGGCCATCCCCGTTCACATCGGCGGCGGCCAGCAGTTGCTTCGGGCCGGCCGCGCTGGAGAGACGCACTGACTGGAGCGTCCCGTCGCCATTTCCGAGATACACGGCCAACTCGCCCGCATTGGCACCGAGCGCGGCCACATCGGGCACCCCGTCGCCATTGAGGTCGGCCACGAGGGGCGGACCGATGTTGGCCGGGCCCCCCGTAAAATCCAGCCGGACCGGGAACCGACCTGCTCCGTCATTCAGCACGACGCCGATCGTCCCGGTGGTGGCACCTGCACTGGAGGTCACGAAATCCGGGTGTCCATCCTGGTTCATGTCCGCGACGACCGGAGAGGCCACGAGCGAGGTGGGGGTGTCCACTGGCGATGCGAAGGTCCCGTCGCGCTGACCGAGCCGAATGCGCATCGCGATCGGATAGCTCACACCGTAGGCCAGGTCTGCCGTCCCATTTCCGTCCCAGTCGCCGATGAGCAAGTCGGCCATGACTCCGCCCGAGCCTCCCGCTGCCTGTTCCACGACTTGAAACGGTGTCGCGAAGACGGACCCTGCCGCATCCATGCGGCGCGTGAAGCCCAGAAGCGTCGCAACAACGATGAGCAGGCATGAGGAACGGGACAGCAGTTTCATGTTCAGCCGGAAGCTTGATGCTCTCGGCAAGAAATACACCTCTTTCTTCCGCGCCTGGTTTTTCTTCGTCAGCATCACGGCGGTGCCCGGCCAGGCATGAGAAGAATGTGAAAGAAAGCCGCGGGCCGCTCCGTATCGCCGGAGATGCTCGATCTCCACCGCCTCAAAACTGCTCTCCTCGGCGACTTCGCCTGGACTCCTCCCGCTTATCTGCGCCGCGCCGGCGCTTTCACTCGCGCCCACCGCTGGGTGATCGCCGCCTCGCTGCTCGCTTTCGTTGCGCTGATTTTCGGCGGGCTGCGGCTGCACGAGTGGTGGGAAAATCGTCCGCAGCCGGAGAAGGTCGCCGTCACCGTGGATGCGATCCCGGTCACGCCGCTGGAGGAGAAGCTCGTGCCGCGCGCGCTGGTCGTGCGTTTCGACGCCTCGGTCGCGCCGCTGCATGAGATCGGGAAAAGGGCGACCGGCGTCTCGATGTCGCCGGCCATCGCGGGCTCGTGGGAATGGGCGACCGACAACCGGCTCGTCTTCGCTCCGCGGCAGGATTGGCCCGCAGCCACGACCTACACGATCACGCTCGATCCCGCGGCTTTTCCCAAACACGTCCTGCTCGATCGGCAAGAACTGGAAGTCACCACGCCGCCGTTCGAGGTCACGATCACCGACTTCGATTTCTACCAAAACCCGAAAGATCCCAACGTCCGCCAGGCCGTCGCGAAGCTGCGCTTCACGCATCCGGTCGCGCAAGGCGAGCTCGAGAGCCGCGCGCTGGTGAGCCTCCTCGGCGCGTCGCCCATTTTCCCCGAGGGAAAAGAACGCCTCACCGTGAAGTATGGCCTCCACGACCGCGAAGCGTGGATCCGCAGCGCCGAACTCGCGCTGCCCGAGCGCGAGGATTTCATGAAAGTGACGCTCCCCGCCGGACTGCGCACCACGCTCGGAGGCGCGCAAACGACCGAGCCGCACGAGGAGAAAGTCCGCATCCCGGATCGCTACAGCTTTTTCCAAATCGACGGCGCGAGCGGGACCATCGTGCAGAAAGACGACGGCAATCCCGAGCAGGTGCTCATCATCCGCACCTCGGCGCAGGCGCGCTCGGAGGAAGTTGCGGCGGGGCTCGAGCTGTGCGTGCTGCCCGAGCGCAAGGAGGGCGAAGAGCCCTGGGAAGGCCCCGCGCAGATCACCGCGGAGATGCTCGCGGAATGCCCCAAGCTCCCGCTTGGAGTCGTCTCATCCGAGCACGACCAGTCGCGCGTCCATACCTTTGGCTTCGCATATCCGGGAGAGCGCCAGCTTTTCGTCCGCGTGAAACGCGGGACGCGCGCCCTCGGTGACTTCGCGCTCGGGGCCGACTACAGCGCCGTCATCGCCGCGCCGCAGCCGGACCGCGAGGTGCAAATCGAGGGCGAGGGCGGGCTGCTCGCGCTGCTGGGCGAGCGCCAGCTTTCGATCAAGAGCCGCGGCCTGCCCGCCATCGAATACGAGGTCGCCCGCGTCGCCACCGCGCAGATCAATCACCTCGTCAGCCAGACCTACGGCGACTTCCAAAACCCCGAGTTCCGCAACTACGCCTTCGACGAGGAAAACATCTCGCGCATCGCGACCGAGCGGCAGCCCATCGCGATGACCAATCGCCTCCAGCCGAGCTACTCCGCCTTCAACCTCGCGCGGCACCTCGCGCTTCCCGCCGATGGCGGCTCGGAGCGCGGCTTGTTTTTCATCACCGCGCACGGGTTCGATCCGGTGAAAGACAAACGCTTCGACAAGGCGAGCGACCGGAGGTTCATCCTCGTCACCGACCTCGGCCTGCTCGTGAAAACCAACGCCGACAAGAGCAGCGACGTCTTCATCGCCTCGATCAAAAACGGCGGTCCGGTCACCGGCGCGACCGTCGAGGTGCTCGGGAAAAATGGCGTGCCGCTCGCGAGCGGCGTCACCGGGGAGGATGGCCGCGTCACGGTCCCCGCCCTCGATGCGAACGAGCGCGAGCGAACGCCGGTCGCGTTCGTCGCGCGGCTCGGCGAGGACGTTTCCTTTATGTCCTTCGACCGCGCCGACCGCCGCGTGAATCTCTCGCGCTTCGACACCGGCGGGATCGAGAACGTCTCGCCCGAGACACTCGACGCGTTCCTTTTCACCGAGCGCGGCATCTACCGCCCCGGCGATCTCGTCCACCTAGGCCTCATCGTGAAGGAGCGAAACTGGGCCGGGCAGCTCACGGGCCTGCCGCTCGAGGTCGAGTTCGTCGATGCGCGCGGCGCGAGCGCGCAGCTCCGCCGCATCGCATTGAGCGACGGCGGCTTCGATGAACAGACTTTTCAGACCGCCTACGAATCGCCCTCCGGCAGCTACACCGCGAGCATCTATCTCGTGCGCGGCGGGAAGCGCGATCTGCTGCTTGGGAGCGCGAGTTTTCTCGTGAAGGAGTTCCTGCCCGACCGGATGAAAATCGCGGCGACCCTCTCGAAATCCGCGCGCCGCGGCTGGGTCACGCCGGGTGAAATGTGCGCGCTGGTGAACCTGAAAAATCTCTACGGAACGCCCGCGACCGACCGCCGCATCCGCGCGCGGATCGAACTCTCGCCGACCGGATTTTACTTCGCCGAGTATGAAGGCTTCACTTTTTACGACCGCCTCCGCGACGACGAAAAAGAGCGAAACAGCGAGTCGATCGACCTCGGCGAGCAGAAGACCGACGACCAGGGTGAGACGACTTTCGATCTCGGCTTGGAGCGTTTTGCCGATGCGACTTACGCGATGAGTTTCATCGCCGAGGGATTTGAGGGCGAGGGCGGGCGCAGCGTCTTCGGCGACGCGGGGACGCTCGTCTCGCCGCTGCCGTTCGTCGTCGGCTGCCGCGCGGAGGGCGATCTCGGCTACATCGAGATGGGTTCCGAAAGGGGGCTGGAGTTCATCGCGGTGAATCCGCAGCTCGAGAAAGTGAGCGCGGAGAGCCTTACCTTTTCGCTCACCGAGCGGATGCACGTCTCGATCCTCACCGAAGATCGGAGCGGGAATTTTTCCTACAAATCCGTCCTCCGTGAGCGGCCCGCCGGGACGAGCGAAGGGATGATCGGAATCGACGGCTTCAGCTACCGGCTGCCGACGGAGAAGCCGGGGAACTATGTGCTGGAGGTGCGCGACGGGGCCGGCGTGCGGTTGAGCGAAGTGTCGTTCAGCGTCGTCGGGCGCGGCGGCAGCTCCCGCGCACTCGACCGCAATGCCGAGCTGGAGATCAAGCTCGACCGCGCCAGCTACAACTCCGGCGACGAGATTGAGGTCGCGATCACCGCGCCCTACACCGGCGCGGGGCTCATCACCATCGAGAGCGATCGCGTCTATAACCACGTCTGGTTTCACGCCGACACGACGAGCACGGTCGCGCGGATCAAGGTGCCGTCCGGGCTCGAAGGGACCGGCTACGTGCATGTGTCTTTCGTGCGCGGGCTCGACTCGAAGGAGATTTTCATGAGCCCGCTGAGCAGCGGCGTTGCGCCCTTCGTCGCGAATCGCGACCGGCGCACGCTCCAGGTCGCGCTCTCCGCCGACGCGGTCGCGAAGCCCGGAGAGCCTTTGCGCATCGGCTTCAAGACGGATCGCCCCGCGCGCATCGCGGTCTTTGCGGTCGATCAGGGCATCCTGCAGGTCACGCGTTTTCAGACGCCCGATCCGCTCGCGTATTTCTTCCGCAAGACCGCGCTGGAGGTCGGCACGCAGCAGATCGTCGATCTGCTGCTGCCCGAATACTCGCTCCTGCGCGCCTCAGCCTTCGGCGGTGATTCGGACACGAAGCTAAACCCCTTCAAACGAGTGACGGAGAAGCCGGTCGTCTTCTGGTCGGGCATCGTCGAGGCCGGGCCGGAGGAGCGCACGGTCGTCTATGATGTGCCCGATTATTTCGCGGGAACGCTCACGCTCATGGCCGTGGCAGCCGGGCCGGATGGCGCGGGCTCGGCGACCCGCGACGCGATCATCCGTGGGCCGTTCGTCATCACGCCGAGCGTGCCGACGCTCGCCGCGCCGGGGGATGAATTCGAGGTCGGCGTGACGGTCGCGAACAATGTCGAGGGCTCAGGTGAGGAGGCGGAGATCAGCCTGGGCGCTGAGTTGTCGGGCGGCCTCGAGCTGCTCGACGCGCCCGCGATGCCGCTGCGCATCGGCGAAGGCCGCGAGATCAGCGTGGTCTTCAAGTTCCGCGCGCGCGACTCGCTTGGCTCGGCGAGCATTGCTTTTCGGGCTGCGGCTGGCGGGAAGGAATCGCGCATCACCTCGACGCTCTCGATCCGTCCGGCGTCTCCTTTCATGACGAGCGTCCGGAGCGGGAGTTTCAAAAAAGGCACGGTCGAGGTGCCGGTCGGGCGCGCGATGTATGCGGAGTTCCGCGAGCTGGAGGCGACGCTCTCGGCGCTGCCGCTCGGCCTCGCGCACGGGCTCGACGCGTATTTGCGGAAGTTCCCGTATGGCTGTTCCGAGCAAATCACGAGCGCCGCCTTTTGCCGGCTCATGCTCGCCGATGAAGCCGACTTTGGCATCACGCGCGCCGAGGCAAATGAGCAGATGGAGTCGGTGTTTTCCCAGCTCCGGCGGCGGCAGAATGACCAGGGGGCGTTCGGCTACTGGTCCGCGGGAGGCGGCAGTGGAGTCGATTTCGTCTCAGTCTATGTGATGCACTTTCTCAGCGAAGCGCGCGCCGCGGGGTTCGCGCCGCCGGGCGATTTGTTCGACCGCGGGCTGCGGCATCTGCGAGACATCGTCGTCGCCGAGCCGCGCTCGATCGACGACGCGCGCACGATTGCCTATGCGATTTATCTGCTCACGCGGGAGGGCGTCATCACGACGAATTACATCCTGAACCTGCGCGACTGGCTGGAGAAACGGGAGAGCGGCAAGTGGGAGAACGATCTCACCGGCGTCTATTTGTCCGGCGCGCTGGCGATTTTGAAAAAGGACGCGGAGGCGGAGAAGATGATAGGCGCTTACACGATGGGCCAATGGCAGGGGACACGCTGGAGCGATTTCTACCAGCCGCTCGGGTCGGATTCGCAATACGTTGCGATGCTCGCGCGGCATTTTCCCGAGCGTTTGCGGAAGCTGTCGCCGGGTGAGTTCGAGGCGGTTTTGAAGCCGATTGGCGAGGGGAGTTTCAACACGCTCTCGGCGGCGTATGCGGTCGTCGCCTTGAAAGCGTACTCGCATGCGGTCGCGGGGAATCCGCCGGAATTCACGATGTCATCAGGCGGGCAGGCGCTGGCCTCGACGGGAACTCTGGTCAAGCGCGCGACTTTTTCGTCCGAGGCGGCGGCGCTGCGTTTCGAGATGCGCGGAGAGCAGCCGGTGCTCGGTGCTTTCCACCAGATCGTCGAGGCGGGCTACGATCGCGCTCCCGCGGCGACCGCCGTCGCCGAGGGTATCGAGGTTTACCGCGAGCTGCTCCAGGACGGTGAGCCGGTGACCGAAGTGAAACTCGGCGAGCCGCTCACCGTGCGATTGAAAGTCCGCAGCCTCACCGGGAAAACGATTCCAAATGCCGCGATCATCGACCTGCTGCCGGGCGGCTTCGAGATCGTCGGCGACTCGCTGCCGGGCGGGTTCGATCACGTCGAGCCGCGCGAGGATCGGGTCGTCTTTTTCGGATCGATCCAGCCGCGCGTTCGGACGATCAGCTACAAAATCAAGCCGGTGAATCGCGGAGTATTTACGGTGCCCGCGCCGTTCGCGGAGTCGATGTATGACCGCGCGCTCAAAGCTCGGGGCGTCGCGGGGACGATCCGCGTGACGCCTTGAAGGTCAGTTTTGAAACCGCGCGAGCAGCTCCGACTTGTCAATCTTGATGAGATCCGAGTTGAGATTCTTCTGCATCTTCGCGCGCACGGCGGAACTAAACCCATCGACCACGCGCTGATTGATCTGCGCTGGCGCGGCAAAATAGAAATGCGCCGCGTCGGAGCCGCCGACGATCTCATTCACCCGGCTGGAAAGGAGCTCGATGGAGCGCTTCTCATTTTCGGTCTTCAGGTTGTGATTTTCGCCGTGTGACATCTGCCCCGCTGCCACTCCATTGCCAACGCCAAACCGTCCGGCCTGATCCGTGACCATGTCGCTGATGCGCTGGTGAGCGTTTACGTTTTCCATGTTTTCGACAAGGTCGATGCGCGGGTGACCGTGCAGTTCGTCGCGGGTGACTTTGTAAGCTTTGAGGGTTCCGAGATCGGCGAGGAGGACGAGTTTGTCGGGCATGGGGGAGTGTAGGGATTTGTGAGCTGTGAGCGTCAAATGATTCGCGCGGGGCGGTCGATTTGCGCTTCCTTCCAGGCGCATGGCGCAGCTTTACACTTGGAAAAAACTCGCCTCGGCGAAGTGGGAGGATGCGTGGGTGGAGCGGCTGGCCTTCATCGGCCCGACGCGGCTGGCGATCACGAGTCTTCGCGGCTCGCGGTCGCTGCGGCTTGCGGCTTACGGGCTGTCGCGGCGGGAGGCGGAGGAAATCGTGAGCGCGTTCGGCGGGCAGAGCGGGCCTCAGCGCGGCGATTTCATCCGCGCGCAGGCGCAGCCGCGACCGCCCATCCGCGTGCGCGACCGGCTTCTCATCGTGGATCGCGCGGGTGTGGAGGAGCCGGGAAAACGGACTCTCGTCATCCCGGCGGGGATGGCCTTCGGCACCGGCGATCACGCGACGACCTCGAGCTGCCTGCGGCTGCTGTGCGACGTGAGCCGCGGGCTGGAGGACTGGGAGATGCTCGATCTCGGCACTGGCAGCGGCATCCTGGCGCTCGCCGCCCGCGCGCTCGGGGCGCGCCGGGTCGAGGCGTGCGATTTCGATGCGGCAGCGATCCGGATCGCCCGGGAAAATCTCGCGGTCAACCATTTGGATCGCGTCACCTTTCGGCGACTCGACGTCACGCGCTGGACCCCCTCGAAGCGCTTTCAGGTCGTGGCCGCAAACCTTTTCAGCGAAGTCCTCATCACCGCCGCGCCCGCCATCGCGAGTGCTGTCGTGCTGGGCGGAGCGCTCGTCCTTTCCGGTATCCTGCGGCATCAGGAAGAAGAAACGCTGCGCGCCTTTACCACCGGCGGGATCGCGACTGAACGCGTTGTGCGGAAAGGGAAATGGATCGCCGCCCTGCTGCGATCATCGCTCTGAGATTCCCCAGTCAGTCGCAAGCGGCGAGTGCGTGTTGCCGTAAACCAAGACGCCCGGAGCTGCTCTCGCAGATCCGGGCGTTGATTTGGAACCTTCGAAGCCGACTTATTCGGCTTTCTCTTCCGTCATTTCCTCTTCCGTGGCTTTCTCTTTTTTCGGCTTTTTCTCCTTTTTCATCTTCTCGCCGAGCATCACGGACTTGGCGATCTCCTTGCCATCCTCGCTCTTCATGATCTGGCCGCGGATTTTCTCACCCGCCTTCAGATCCTCGAACTTCGCGTCCGCGCTGTCCTTGGTGATTTTGGTGTCGGCGTTCAATGTAATGACGCGCTCTTTGCCGGCACCCGTGAGGGTCACGGTCATCGCATTTGCGTCCGTGGCGGAGATGGTGCCTTGGAAAGGCACGGCACCCGCGTGTTTTTCTTTTTTCTCAACCTTGAGCGCGGGTTTCTTTTCTGCCATGCCCGCCTCGTCGTCCTGCGCACGAAGGGTGGCGGGAGTGCCGAGGGAGACGAGCGCCGCCAGGGCGAGCGCGAGGGGAACGAACTTGAATGTCATAGTTATGTAGTTTCTGCGTTTTTGTTGTTTTTGTGGCGTATTGCCGCCTCTTATATAGGCCGCTCCTCCGAGGTCGACAACGGGTAATTTTTCGGTCCGGCTTGGAAGCATTTCGGCAACCCCCCCTGCAAGTGGCTGACAAGAGGAGGCGCGTCGCCTCGACCACGGAGGGGAGCACGCAAAAGGCACAATGCCGACTCAGTTCGACGTAGCCCTCGCCGGAGACCGGGCCAGGCGAGGAGGGCGTTGCCGACGCCGCATAGATAAATGAGATCAAATCGCTCCGTCCACGCATGGATAAAACTAAAGACCGTGTGACCTATAGACTCCAACGACTTTTGCATGATCGTTGGGACCCAGACGAGCCGCTTGCCGTGGCATTCTTTAGGCCGATCTTTATATAGCGCGCCGGAGCGCCGCGCGAGCCGATGAAGGCGATGCGCAGCGGCTACTTCCGCGTGCGCGTGAAGGCGCGGCCGCGCGCTCCATCGAGCGCCAGATAGGCCAGAAAGAGGAGGTTGTATTGCGCGTAGCGACGCCAGAGGCGGCGCGGCTCCTGCCAGAGGCGGTAGATCCACGTGAGGGAATAGCGCTGCATCCAATCCGGCGCGAAGGGCCGGCTCCCGGCGAGCAGCTCGAAGGCGTCCCCGATCGCGATGAAGACGCCGCGGCGGAAGCGGTGCTGATTTTCGATGATCCAGCGCTCCTGCCGCTCGCCGCCGAGCGCGACCCAGATGAAATCCGGATCGTGCTCGGAAATGACGCGCGCGAACTCCTCCGCGTCGTCCTCCGTCCACTCGCGGAAGGGCGGGGAGAAGGTGCCGGCGATGTCGATCTCCGGGTTTAGCTCGCGCGCGGCCTCGGCGAGTTTCCCGAGCGTCGTCTCCGTGCCGCCAAAGAAAAAGTGACGCCACGGCGGCCCGGTGTGCTGGAGCATGCGGCGCATGAAAAACGGGCCATAGACGCGGTCTTGCAAGCCGGCTCCGGCGGCGTTGAGCGTCCACACCAGTGGCATGCCGTCGGGGAGAATGAGGTCGAAGCTGCGGAGGAGCTTGCCGAAGGCGGGTCGATGCCGGGCGGCGGCGACGATGTGGGTGTTGCTCGCGGCGATGGCGGCGGGGCGGTCGCGGCGGGCCAGCGCGCAGGCGGCGGGGAGGGCGGTCTCGTAGGTGACGCAGGCGACCGGAACTCCGAGGATGTCGATGGTCTTCGGCATGGGAGCGGAGGGTAGCACGGTCGTCATCCCTCTATCCGCTATCCTCAATCTTCCATCCTCGCTCTGCCGACGGCTACTTCATCATCAGGACGATGATCAACTGGCCATCGCCATACTGCGGGCCACGGATGAAGACGGGCTTGCGCGGCGGGAGGCGCAGCGTGGTCTGGAGGAGGAGTCGTTTTTCCCGGTAGAACTCGACGTCGAGCAGAGGGCCGAACTCCGACTTCTCCTTTGCCTCGACGCGCAGGAAAAACTCGCGGCTCGGCATGAGCCAGCGCTCGTCGAGGTCGTCCATGTTTTTGGTATTGTGCCCGAGCAACTCGAACTGGTTGTAGCCGAAGACGCGTTTCAAATCCCCGCGCAGAGCATCGAGCGGTGGGGGGGCGGACTTCGCATTCTCGGCTTTGGTCGCGAGGACGAGGCCGGACCAAAGCGCGTCGCCCGCGATCGCGGGTGCGGCGAGGCACAGGAGGCACGCGAGGATGGCGGGGAGGCGCATCGGCTACTGGATGATGTGGCTCGCCGGGATGTAATCGAGCCCATCGAGCCAGATGACTTCCACGCCATCAGTGGAGTGGAACGCGGTGGCGGAAATCCCGGGGCCGCCGGGGCGCGCGCTCACAACTTGCGCGGTGAGCCGATCGGGTGCCGGTGCGGAGGTGGGCTTCGGGATGAGCATTTGGAAAAGGACGGCGCCGATGACGAGCGCGGCGGCTCCAGCCCAGGCGAGCCGGGCGAAGAGCCAACTCCCGGAGGAACGGCGCTCCTTTTCCACCGGACGCGGAGCGTCAGCCTCGATCTGCTGCCGGAGCTGGTGGTTGAAAAAATCGGGGTTCGTCAGCGCGGGCGCGCCATGCTGCCTCAAGAGATTGCCAAGCCGGCCGGCGGAGCTTTTATCCGCCAGCGCATCGGGCTCGAGCGTCGCCTCGAAGGCGGCGGCTGCGAGCGCGGTGAGCCGGCCATCGACCCAGGCAGTGTAGGTTTCTTCAAATGGTTTCATAGACGTCTCGGAGTTGGGCTTGGAGTTTCTTGCGGGCGTAGAAAAGGCGCGACATCACGGTGCCGATGGAAATCTCGAGGGTGTCGGCAATTTCCTGATACTCGAGCCCGTCCATCTCGCGCAGCAGGATCACGGCGCGGTGCTCGGGCGTGAGACGGGTGATGGCTTCGTCGATGCGGGCGCGGATCTCGGCGTTCTCGAGCTGGCGGGCGGGCAAAAGCTCGGGGCGCGGGGCGGTCGGCGCGCCGGGCTCGATATCGCCGGGCGGGACGGCGTCGTCGAACTCGGCCTCGCCGGCGACGCGTTTTTTGCGCACCCAGTCGATGGTGACGTTCATGGCGATGCGGTAGAGCCAGGTGAAAAAGGCGGCCTGGCCGCGGAATTTCGCCATCGATTTCCACGCTTTCAGGAAGGCGTCCTGGGCGAGATCCCAGGCGTCCTGTTCGTTGCGCACCATGTTGTAAATCATCGCGTAAATTTTCCCCCGATACCGGGTGACGAGCGTGTCGAAGGCCGCGGCATCGCCCCGCTGGCATCGCGCGACGAGGTCGAGATCGCTCTCGGCGGCTGGTTCTTCAGGCTCGGCCATGCTTGGACGCGGTCAGCGCGGATTCATTCGGAGGGATTAAGCATCTCCGTGCCGGCGGCGGAACTCCGCGCGCTGCTCGCCCATGAGACGGATGATGCCGTCGCGGATTTGGAAAAGGCCGCTCGTGAGGGCGTCGCTCTGTTCGCCGGGGAGAAGGCCGCTGCCGCGCAACTCGGCGGCGGCGTTCAGGCTCAAGGTCACGGCTTTCAGCGCGCGCTTGAGATAGGCGATGGTCATCCCGATTTCATCCACATCGTCAACGACCAGCGCGGGGGCGAGCTTGGAGGTGGCGATGGACATCTGGGTGGTGATCGTTTCGACCGTGGGATTTTGCTGGGGAATAAGGTCGTGAAACTCGAGCATCTCGCTCCACCAGATGGCGAGGCCGAACGCGCTCTGGTAGAGAGGGTGCGCCTCGAAGCTGAATTCCTCAGGGTCCTCCCACGGCAGTTCGGCCGACTCGGACCGGGCGAGTTCGCTCTCGACCTTGGCCTCGAGTTCCTCCTCCCAGCTTTCTCCATGCTCGCCGGCGAGGTGCGTCCATCCCATCTTACGGGCGATGATCTGGTCGCGGTCGGGATCGTCGATGTATTCCTCGAGCAGTTCCATGTATTGCTCGGTCTTGCGATCCTGCTGCTGGAGGAAGCGCTCCCATTCGTGTTCGTCCCAAGGGGGCTCGAGGTCGTCTTCCATGTGCGGGTTGTTTATTCGCGGGGGGCGGGAGGGGGCAAGGAGGTTGAGAGTTGAGAGTTGAGAGTTCGGAATTCCGGAAAGCGGCGCAGCCGTTCCTCTGGACTCTCAACACTCAACCCTCAACCTCCTCCTCAGTTGTCCGCACGCCGCGTCGATGTCGTGGCCTTTCTCCCGCCGGATGGTGGCGGGCAATCCAGCGCGGGTGAGGACTTTTAAAAACGCCTCCTGCCGGGTCTCGGACGGGCGCTCCCACGCGAGGCCCTCGACGGTGTTGTAGGGAATGAGATTCACCTTCGCGCCGAGCCGCGCGGTGTGGCGCGCGAGAATCTCCGCCTGCTCGAGGGAATCGTTCACCCCGGCGATGAGGATGTACTCGAAGGTGAGACGCTGCTTTTTCCTGCTCGCATAAAAGGCGCACGCGTCGAGCAGCTCGGCCACGGGATACTTGCGGTTGATCGGCATGATTTGCTCGCGGACGGCGTCGGTCGCGCCGTGCAGCGAGATGGCGAGCCGGAGCTGGAGCGGCTGCTCGGCGAGGTCGCGGATGCGCGGGGCGAGGCCGCTGGTCGAGAGCGTGATGTGGCGCGCGCCGAGGCCGATGCCCCACGGGCTGTTGATGATGGTGATGGCGCGCATGAGGTTGTCGTAATTCGCGAGCGGCTCGCCCATGCCCATGAAGACGAGGTTGTTCACTCGCTCGCCGCTGAGCGCCTCGACGCGCAGGAGCTGGCCGACGATCTCGGCGTCGTCGAGATTCCGCGTGAAGCCGTCGAGGCCGCTCGCGCAGAATTTGCAGCCGTACGCGCAGCCGACTTGCGTGGAGATGCAGAGGGTGCGGCGGTCGGAGGCTTCGCCGTAAAGGGCGGGCGACGCGGGGATGAGGACGGTCTCGATGAGGTTGCCGTCGGCGAGGCGGAAGAGGAATTTTTGCGTGGTATCGGCCGAGCCCTGGCGCTCGACGGGGTCGAGTTCGTCGAAAGTGTAGTCGCGGGAGAAGGCCTCGCGCACGGCGGCGGGGAGGTCGGTCATCTCGGCGAAAGAGGTGGCGCGCTTCGCGTAAAGCCATCGTGCCATGGAGCGGGCGCGCCAGGCGGGCTGGCGGAGGTCGGCGAACTTCGCCTCGAGCTCGGTGAGGAGGAGGGTGTGGATGGAAGGCAACGGAGGTTGAGAGTTGAGAGTTGAGGGTTGAGAGATCGGAGGACTTTAGGCGGTTTGGTGTGCTGGGGCGACTACCGCGCGAAGGCCGTGGTGAGAAATCCAAATTCTAAATTCCAAAATCCGTCCAGACTGCTTCACTCCCCGCCCGTGCGTTTTCTTGTCCTCATCCTCATCTTTCTTGCGCCCGTCGGGTTCGCCGCGGCGCCGCCCGCCGCCGATCATCCGCTTTTCCCACCCCTGCTCGAGAGCTACCAGAGCATGCCGGGAGCCGGCCTGCTCGACATCCTCCACGCGCGCATCGTCGCCGAGCCGTTTAACCTCATCGCGACGCTCCTTTTCCTCGGGGCGATCATCCACACGTTCCTCGCGCCGAAGTTCATGCACCTCTCGCATAAGTGGCGTGACGAGCACTGGGCGCAGCGCGGGGAGGACGTGGGTGACACGCCGCCCGATGCGCCGCCGAGCGCGCGGCGGGACGTGAGTTTCAAGGCCGAGATGATGCACTTCCTGGGCGAGGTCGAGGCGATCTTTGGCATCTGGGTCGTGCCGCTGCTCATCGCAATCACGCTGTCGAAGGGCTGGGACACGGCGGAACATTACCTCAGCTATCGCGTGAATTTCACCGAGCCGCTGTTTGTCGTGATCATCATGGCGATTTCGGCGACGCGGCCCATTCTGCGCGCGGCGGAGCAGGTGATGAGCGTGTTCGCCGGACTCGGCGGGCACAAGCCGGCGGCTTGGTGGCTCTCGATCCTTACGGTCGGGCCGCTGCTCGGATCGTTCATCACGGAGCCGGCGGCGATGACGATCTCGGCGCTGTTGCTGGCGCGGCAATTCTATGACCTCAATCCGTCGAAAAAGTTCCGCTACGCCACGCTCGGGCTCCTTTTTGTAAACATCTCCGTCGGCGGCACGCTCACGCATTTCGCTGCGCCGCCGGTGCTCATGGTGGCGGGGAAATGGGGCTGGGACATCGCGTTCATGTTCACGCATTTCGGGTTACACGCGATCGCGGGGATCATCGCCTCAAACGCCATCTACTTCGCCATTTTCCGAAAGGAGTTCGCTTCGCTGAAACTCACCGACGACGCCGATGAGCACCCTTCAAAGTGGAGCGACCGCACCGACCGGGTCCCCGTATGGATCACCATGGTGCATCTCGGCTTCCTCGCCTGGACGGTTTTCAACTCTCACTACCCGGTGCTCTTCGTCGGCGGGTTTTTGTTCTTCCTCGCCTTCACCACCGCCACTGAGCCACATCAAAACCCGGTGAGTCTCAAGCCAGCGATGCTGGTCGGTTTCTTCCTCGCCGGTCTGGTGATCCACGGCGGTCTGCAGGGCTGGTGGATCGCTCCGATCCTCGTCCGCATGGGCGACACACAGTTGCTTTTCGCCGCCGTCGGCCTCACGGCGTTCAACGACAACGCCGCCATCACCTACCTCGCCTCGCTTGTGCCAGACTTCAGCGAAGCGGCGAAATACTCCGTCGTCGCCGGGGCGGTCATCGGCGGCGGGCTCACCGTCATCGCGAATGCGCCGAACCCGGCCGGGCAGTCGATCCTCGCGGATTACTTCGAGGACGGCGTCGCGCCGCTCTATCTCCTGCTCGGTGCCCTCGGGCCGACAGTGGTGATGCTGGCGACCTTCCTCCTGTTGCCGGTGTGATCGGACCACCTGTTTGGAAATCTCGACGGACTCGTTGACCGCGCAATCAGCGCTTGCGGCGATGCATGCGAGGTGCGCGGTCGCCTTTTAAAAAACCGCATCGGGCGAATCGGAGAATCCCATTGGAATCCGAGAGAACTTTGCTACTTTCCCCCTCCGCCTCGCGGCGCGAAAACGGTGGCCGTAGCTCAATGGTAGAGTCCCAGATTGTGATTCTGGTTGTTGCGGGTTCGAATCCCGTCGGTCACCCCATTTTTCCACAAAAAAACGCGCCCAGCCCGTGAACGGACTGAGCGCGTCGTGCTGATTTTTGCGAACGACTATTCGGTCGTCGTCGTCGTCGTCTTCTCTTCGACGATCACTCTGTCGGCGACCATGTGGCCGCCTTCTTCGATGTAGTGCACCTTCACCGGCACACCGGCCTTGATCATCGCCGGCTGGACGACTTTGCCCTCAGCCGTGACGTAGGTGACCTTCTCCGACAGCCTGTAGCTGATCGGATCGGCGGCTTCGGTCTTGACGACGATCGCGCTGCCCGGCGTGAACGTGGTGACTGTGCCAGCACCCATCGTGGTGGAGGTGGTGGAGACGCTGCTCGAGCCCGCGCCCGAGGTGGTCGTTGTTTCGGAGGTGCTCACTTCGCCCGCAAACGCCAAAGGCGCTGCGATGGAGAGGGCACACAGTAGTTTCAGTGCTTTTTTCATATGCTTGTTTGTTTGTTTTGCCGGAAAGGGCACCCGGAGGGGCGACATCACCCGGCAGCCCATGATTCGCCCATCTGGCTGCGTCCGGTCGTATCGTAGTGGCCCGCCTTTACTCCCCGCCGCCCTCTCCGTAGCTTCCCCGGCTCGCAGCGATGAACCCCCTCGAGGAACGCCTCAACTACAAATTCCGCAACCCGCTCCTCCTCGCGGAAGCCATGACGCACCCGAGCCTCGGCTACGAGACGCAGCGCCATCATTTCGACAACCAGCGTCTCGAATTCCTCGGCGACGCCGTCCTCCAGCTCATCTTCACCGAGCACTTGTTCCAGCTTTTCCCGAATTTCGGCGAAGGCCAGCTCACCAAGCTCCGCGCCCGGCTCGTCTCGCGCGAGGGCCTGCAAGTCCACGCCCTCACTTTGAACCTCGGGGAGTATCTCATGATGGGCCGCGGCGAGGAAGCCAGCGGCGGCCGGCAGCGCGCCTCGAGCCTGGCCGACGCGTTTGAGGCGCTCATCGGCGCGGTTTATTTGGACAGCGATTTTTACACGACGAAAAAAATCGTCCTCACCTCGGCTCGCAGCGTCATCGAGGCGCTCTCGCTCGACCCGATCGACGTGAACCCGAAGGGCCGTCTCCAAGAGTTGCTCCAGTCACTCTCACCACACGGGCCTAGCTACCGGATCCTGGCACAGGCGGGGCCGGAGCATCACAAGGTCTTCACGTCCGAGGTGCTGTGGAATGCCGAGCCGCTGGGAGCCGGGAGCGGGAAAAGCAAGCGCCTCGCCGAGATCGCCGCGGCCAAGGATGCGCTCCAACGCAAGCTGTGGATGAAGGAGCTGGCGGCGGATAGCTCCGGGTAGCGCGCCCGGCTCGGGTGCTGCGGTCGGCGGCTCGCCGACCGCGCGGAACCCAACCAACAACCGGCCGACAACTCCCCGCAACCGCCAACAACCCCTCTCTCACACGCACTTCACCAGCCCCATCCCGAGCCGCCCGGACGTTATCGACACCCATCCACGACCGTGGAACCCCGCAACCGCCCATGCGAAGCGCGCTCACGGCCACTTGTTCACATCCTTAAGAAGAAGAAGGATCTTTCAAAAAAATCTCTCCTAACCTCAGAGCGTGTGAATAAATCGCACCCCTCCCGCATGAAAACCATCTACCTCATCGCCAACGGCGATCTCCGCCTCTCCGCCAATCAAAACTGCCAGGAAGCCCAGGCAGCCATGGAGCAGCAACTCACCGACGCCATCGAGCGCGAGGGCTGGAGCGTGACACGCGCCCACACCGTCGATCCCGAGAAAGGCCACGGCTTCATCGACAGTCAGAAGCGGGGCATGGAAGTCTTCCGCGGCATCCCGCAGGACGCGCCGCTCATCGTAGCCGAGGCCGTGTGGCAATACAGCCATCACATTTTGCACGGCCTCATCTCGCACACCGGACCGATCCTCACCGTGGCAAATTGGAGCGGCACCTGGCCCGGTCTCGTCGGCATGTTGAACCTGAACGGCTCCCTCACGAAAGCGGGCGTCGGCTACAGCACGCTGTGGAGCGAAAATTTCGACGACGAGTTTTTCGTGAATGGTTTGCGGAGGTGGCTCGCGAAGGGCCGCGTGCGCCACGACACCTCCCACGTCACGCCTTTCAAAAAAGCGAAGGTGCCGGTGAACGCGGAGAAAATCGGGCGGCGGTTCGCGAAAAATCTCCAGCGCGACAAGGCGATCATGGGAATCTTCGACGAGGGGTGCATGGGCATGTTTAACGCCATCATCCCCGACGCGCTGCTGCACCCGACCGGTGTCTTCAAGGAGCGGCTGAGCCAGTCGTCGCTCTACGCGAAAATGCTCACCGTGAGCGAGGAGGAGGCGTGGGGCGTCTTCCACTGGTATCGCGAGCGCGGCGTCAATTTTAAGCTCGGCGGCAACGAGGAGACTGACCTCACCGAGGCGCAGGTGCTCCAGCAGTGCAAAATGTACATCGCCGCCCTGCGCATCGCCGATGAGTTCGGCTGCGCGACCATCGGCATCCAGTATCAGCAGGGGCTGAAGGATCTCACGCCTGCCAGCGATCTCGTGGAGGGGACGCTGAACAACGTCGAGCGCCCGCCGGTCTTCCGCGAGGGCACCGGCGAGGAGCTGTATCCTGGCGAGGCGCTCCCGCATTTCAACGAAGTCGATGAATGCGCCGGCCTCGATGGCTTGGTGACGTATCGGCTGTGGCGCGAACTCGGGTTCGAACCCGAAAACACGCTCCACGACCTGCGCTGGGGCCGGCACTACACCGGCGGCGGCATCGACGATTACGTCTGGGTTTTCCTCATCTCGGGAGCCGCGCCGCCCGCGCATTTCATCGGCGGATGGTCGGGCACGAGCAGCGAGCGGCAGCCCGCGATGTATTTCCGGCTCGGCGGCGGCACGGTGAAAGGGATCAGCAAACCGGGCTGGATCGTCTGGAGCCGCGTGTGGGTCGATGACGACACGCTGCGCTACGACACCGGCCTGGCCGAGGTGGTCGAGCTCCCGCGCGAGGAGACCGAGGAGCGGTGGGCATTGACGACGCCGCAGTGGCCGATCATGCACGCAGTTTTGAAAGGCATCACGCGGGACCAAATGATGGCGCGGCACAAGGCGAACCACATCCAGGTCGTCTATGCGCCGGACAAAGCCGCCGCGAAGCGTGGCCTCTACGCGAAAGCCGCCGCGATGGACGAGCTGGGCTTAAAGGTGGCGGTGTGCGGCGAGGTTTAAAAGCGCGTCGGGTTCAGCGGCGAGCAATGGCTCATGGTCGGGCGGCACTCAATTCAAACGTCTCCATCGTTCCACGCGAATAGGAGGTGAAGCGAAGTTTGTTTACTAGTTTTCGGCGAGCCGCCGATCACAGCACCCGACCCGGGCGCGCTACCCGGAAACCACCTTGGCGTGCGTCGGCTGCGGGGGCGCGATGCGGCCGGCCAGCTCGGCCTCCGCGGCGCTGATGCACGCCCCGAAAATGATGAACACCCCGGATAGATACACCCACATGAGCAGCGCGATGACACCGGCGAACGTCCCATAGACGCGGTTGAAATCGCCGATGCTCGTCGCGTAAAAAACGAACATCGTGCGGAGCCCCTGGAGCAGGATCGTCACCAGCAGGGCGGCGACCCAGATGTCAGCAAACGCCGTCTTCCCCCGCGGCGCGACTTTATAGAACATGGCGAAGCCGAAAAAAAGGACGACCGAGGGGAGCAGCGAATTGGCCAGTCGAAAGAGCGTGGCCATGACGCCGTAGTCGTAGATGGTCGTGTATTGCTCCCAGTAGAGCTCGATCGTGCCGAGGATCGCCGGCGCGACAATGCCGAAAAGCAGGACGAGCGCGAGGACGCCGACCATCGCGAGGTTTTTGATGGGAAGCCGCCACCATGAATACTCGAGCGTGCCCCAGGCGCGGTTCACGCCGCGGACGAGCGCCTGGAAAAAACGAAGCGAACTCCAGGTGAGGCCGAGGATCGCGATGATGCTCGCGCGCTTCCCGCTTTTCACCACGCCGGCGATCGTGTCGATGACGACGCTCCGCTCGCCGGTCGTGACGGGGATGTAAGCGTCGATAAACTCGATGATGGAGGTGGAGACACGCGCGGGCTCGATCCAGACGGAGCCGATGGCGACGAAGAGCAGGACGAGCGGGAAGAGGGAGAAGAACGCGTAGTAGGCAAAGGACGCGGCACGCTGCTCGCCATCGGTGTCGATGAAAATGCCGATGGCGCGCCAGGTGACTTTGGCGATGTGCTCGATCGCGTCCCAGATGCGTTCGGGAAAGGTGCGCCAGCGGGAAAGATCGGTGCGCTCCACGGGCCGGAGTGTAGCAGTGGGCGGGCGGTTGCCAATGGCGGCGCGTCTAGGATTGGACGGCGCGCCGGGCATGCGCTATCGCTGGGGCATGACAGCGACTCTCCCCTCCCATACCGCCCGCGCAGACATGCCGCACGTCGAGGAGGCGCTCACGGCGTGGTCCTCGTGGCCGGGGCCGGGAGTGAGCCCGATGGGTTATTTCCAGTCGCCCATCGGCCCCGAGGCGGTCGATTTTTACGAAAAAAACGGCTTCCTCGTGCTGGAGGACGCGCTCTCGGCGGAGGAGATCGCAGGGCTCAAGCGAGAGGCGGCGGACATCTGCCGAGGTGAACTCGGCGCAGTGCGGGGGAGTGCGCTGGCTGAACCCGGCGAGTCCGATGATCAGGTGCTCGGGCGGTATTTATGCATTCATTTCCCGCACAAAATCTCCGCGAAGATGCGGGAGACGCTCGCGCATCCGGGGCAGGTGGAGGTGCTCACGCGGATCATCGGGCCGAACGTGAAGGCGATGCAGTCGATGCTTTTCATCAAGGCGGCGGGGAAGCCGGGGCAGGCGTGGCATCAGGACGAGTTTTTCATCCCGACGCGCGATCGGTCGCTCACGGGCGGCTGGATGGCGCTCGATGATGCGACGGTGGAAAACGGCTGTCTCTGGGTGATCCCAGGGTCGCATCGACCGGCGGTGATCTGGCCGGATCATCGCCATGACGACCGGCGGTTCGACTGCACGGGCGAGGCGAGTTTTCCGTATAAAGACGAGGAGGCAGTGCCGGTGGAGGTGCGGGCGGGGAGCATCGTGTTTTTCAATGGATACCTCCTGCACCGCTCGCTGCCGAATCGGGCGAAGGCAGGCTACCGCCGCGTGCTGGTGAATCACTACATGAGCGCGGAATCGCTGCTGCCGTGGCACGCGCCGGGGCCGGGGCAGTCGATGGGGACGCTCGATTACCGCGACATCGTGATGGTGGCGGGGAGTGATCCGTATGCGCATGCGGGGACGGCGGATATCGCCGAGGCGCACGTCCGCCCGAGCGGCGAGGGCGGCTGCGGCGACCCGAAGCTGAATATGAAGCCCGCCGCCGCCCCGCAGATGGGCGGCGTGTTGATGGGCGGGTAGGGCGCGCGCCAGCGCCCGGATCACTGCGCGACGACGAAAGTGAGGTCGCGGGTGGCGTGGCCGTCGGCGTAGAGCATGTTCACCTTGTTCGCCTCGTGCGGGTGGAAGGCGGCTTTATCGACGAGCACCGGGATGCGGGAGTTTTGCTCGACGCCGAGGAAATTCAGCGCAACGGCTCGCTGGCCGTTCAAGGCGGAGTTCCAGTAGTAGCTGGTGCCCGTTGTCGCAGCGAGGTCCTGATCGTCGGCGGGGCAGGCGAAAACGGCGGGCGCGGGGACATAACGGTCGAGGACTGTGTCGATGGCGGGCTTCTCCTCACGGCGACTTTCGCGGGCGGCGCCGAGCGTGGGCATGGTCTGCTCGTGATCGGCGAGATAGGTGGAAAGGCCGAGGCCGAGCTGCCGCAGATTCGACACGCAGGCGGTCGAGCGGCTGGCGGCAGTCACGCGCTGATACACCGGCACGGCCAGCGCGGCGAGGACCGCGACGATGGCGATGACGACGAGCAACTCGAGCAGAGTGAAGGATTTCAGAAGTTGAATGGGTGCGTGCGTCGCGGACGAAGGTGGGCGGCGCAAGTGAGGGTTGAGTGTGCCAGAAGCTTGAACTGCGCGCTTCTGAATAATGGGAGTCGCGGGGATGCGAGAATTCAGAATTGAGCGCTGAAACTTTGAGGGTTTAGGAACCGGAGGCTGCGCTTCATCATTCGATTTCGTCATTCCCCTTGCCCCGCCGCCCCCGCTTTCCCAAGCTCCCCGCCGTGAAAGCCACCGTCGTTGTCATGCCCAAGCGCACCGTCCTCGATCCCCAGGGCGTCGCCGTGCGCGACGCCATCCACCATCACGGCCTGCCCGCCGTGCACGAAGTGCGCATCGGCAAACACATCGAGATCGAGCTCGACGGCCCGCCCGACGACCAGGCTCTCCACACGCTCTGCCGCGACCTCCTTTCCAATCCCGTGATCGAGGACTACGAGCTGACTCTCGAGCCCTAGCCGATGCGCGCCGCCGTCATCCGCTTCCCCGGCTCGAATTGCGATCAGGACTGCCACCTCGCGCTCGCCGAGACCGGCTTCGAGCCGAGCTACGTCTGGCATAAAGAAGGCGCGCTCGAGGGTTTCGATCTCATCGTCCTGCCCGGCGGATTTTCCTACGGCGACTACCTGCGCTGCGGTGCCATCGCGCGCTTTTCCCCCGTGATGCAGGCGGTGAAAGCCGAGGCCGAGCGCGGGACTCTGATCATGGGAATCTGCAACGGCTTCCAGATCCTCTGCGAAGCCGGCTTGCTCCCCGGCGCGCTCGTTCGCAATCAGTCGCTGCATTTCATTTGCGAGCACCGGCTCCTGCGTGTCGAAGCCATCGACACCGCTTTCACCAACGCCACTTGGACCGGCACGCTCCTGCACATCCCCGTCGCCCACGGCGAAGGCTGCTACACCGCCGACGAAGCCACCCTGAACGCGCTCTCGAAAAACCGCCAAATCCTCCTCCGCTACGTCGATGCCGACGGCGCTGCCACGCCCGCCGCGAACCCGAACGGCTCCGCCCACAACATCGCCGGCATCCGCAGCGCGCGCGGCAACGTGATGGGCCTCATGCCGCACCCCGAGCGCGCCTGCGACTCGCGCCTCGGCAGCACCGACGGCCGCATGATCTTCGACTCCATCCTCACCAGCCTTCAGGTGCGCAAAAAAGAAGCAGCGTGAGTGGTGAGGTGATGAATCAGGAAATGAGGAAAGCAGGAATGAGCGCCTCCCCTCCGTTTCCTCTTTCCCTGCTTTCCTGATTTTTCGAATCCATGCCCGATCCCGCCATCACGCCCGAACTCATCGCCCGCCACGGCATCACGGAGGACGAATACGCCCGCATCCTCGAGATCCTCGGGCGCGAACCGAACTTCACCGAACTCGGCATCTTCTCCGTGATGTGGAGCGAGCATTGCTCCTACAAAAACTCCAAGCCGGAGCTGAGGAAATTCCCCACGACCGGGCCCGGCGTGCTGGTGAAAGCAGGTGACGAAAATGCCGGCGTCATCGACATCGGCGACGGCTGGGCTATCGCCTTCAAGATGGAAAGCCACAACCACCCGAGCGCCATCGAGCCTTTCCAAGGCGCGGCGACCGGCGTCGGCGGCATCATCCGCGACATCTTCACGATGGGTGCGCGTCCGGTATTTTCACTGAATTCCCTGCGCTTCGGCCCGATCTCAGGCGATTCGGAGGAGGCGAAAATCAACCGCCGCCTGCTGGCGGGTGTCGTCGCGGGCATCGCCCACTACGGGAATTGCATCGGCATCCCAACCATCGGCGGCGAGATCAGTTTTGATCCGAGTTACAATGGCAACCCGCTCGTCAACGTCTTCAACCTCGGCATCCTCCGCCACGACCAGATCGCCCGCGGCGGTGCCGTCGGCATCGGCAATCCCGTCTTCTACGTCGGGGCCGAGACCGGACGCGACGGACTCGCCGGCGCGGCGTTCGCCTCGCGCGAGCTGACCGAGGAGAGCAAACATGACCGCCCCGCCGTCCAGGTCGGCGATCCTTTCAAAGAAAAGCTCCTCCTCGAAGCCTGCCTCGAACTCCTCGCCACCGACGCCGTCGCCGGCATTCAGGACATGGGCGCGGCCGGCCTCACCTGCTCGACGTGCGAGACCGCCAGCCGCGGCGGCACCGGCGTCGAGATTGATCTGGCAAAAGTGCCGCGTCGCGAGACCGGCATGACGCCCTACGAGACGATGCTCAGCGAGTCGCAGGAGCGCATGCTCATCATCGTGAAAAAAGGCCGCGAGCAGGTCGTGCGCGACATTTTCGAAAAATGGGATCTCCCCTACGCCGAAGTCGGCGTGGTCAATGACGACGGCATGATGCGTGTCCGCGACCACGGCGAGATCGTCGCCGAGATCCCCGCTCGCCAGCTCGCCGAGGAAGCTCCGATCTACCATCGCGAGGCGAAACCAAAAGCCGCGCCGCCGCCGCTTGGCGACCTCCCCGAGACCGATCCGCGCGAGACACTCCTCGCCCTCCTCGCCGATCCCACCATCGCCTCGAAAAACTGGGTCTGGCGGCAATACGACCACATGGTCCGCGCCGGCACGATGGTGCTTCCGGGCTCCGACGCCGCCGTGTTCCTCGTGCGCGAGGCGGGAAAAATCCTCGCCGCCACCACCGATTGCAACGCCCTCTACTGCGCCCTCGACCCGCGCGAAGGCGCGCGCATCGCCATCGCCGAAGCCGCGCGCAACCTCGCCTGCTCCGGCGCCGTCCCGCTCGCCGTCACCGACAACCTGAACTTTGGCAACCCGCACAAGCCCGAGAATTTCTGGCAGCTCCGCGAGTGCGTCGAGGGCCTGGCCGAGGGCTGCCGCGCCTTCGACACGCCCGTCACCGGCGGCAACGTGAGCCTTTACAACGAAAACCCCGCCGGCGCGATCGACCCGACGCCGACCGTCGGCATGGTCGGCCTCATCGCCGACGAGCGCCACGTCACCACGCAGTTTTTCAAGGACGCCGGCGACGCCATCCTCCTCCTCGGCGAGCCCGGCACCGGGCTTGGCGCTTCCGCCTTTGCCCGCGTCATCCATGGGAAAAAGGCCGGCCCTGTCCCCGCCATCGACCTCACCCGGGAGCGCGCCATGCACGACGCCCTGCGCGCCCTCATCCGCATGGGCCTCGTAAAAAGCGCGCACGACTGCTCCGAAGGCGGTCTTGCCATCGCGCTCGCCGAAAGCTGCATCAGCGGAAAAAAACTCATCGGCGCGCGGATCGACCTCGACCCGACGACCGACGCGCTTTTCAACGAAGCCCAAAGCCGCATCGTCATCTCGACCTCCCGCGCCAACGCGAGCGCCGCCCTTTCCCTGCTCGAGTGGCGCGGAATCACTGCGAGCCGCCTCGGCGAAGTCGGCGGCTCCGTCCTCGCCATCGGTCCCCTCGCCTGGCCCCTCGCAGCTCTCCACGAATCCTGGCACGGCTCCATCGCCCGCTGCATGGCGTAGCTGCGACGCCCTCGTCGCAGGAAGTTCCCACGGCACCTCGCCCGGATGCGAGGGCGGCTTTCCGGACGGCGAGGCACCGCGCGAACACCTCAAAGGCCTGTGCTCGCAGGAGTCCGGGCCTTTATGTCGTCCAGGAACTCCACGACCTCCCGCCACCACGGCGCGCCGGGGATGTATTCCATCGTGTTGTGGGTCGCCTCAGGTTGAATCCAGAGCCGCTTCGGCCCGGTATAGCCGTCGTAGAGCTTCTGCCCTAACCGCGTCGGGATGATCTCGTCCCGTCCCGCGAGCACCACCGCAACCGGGCCGTGATAGTCGCGCAGCCATTCATCCGCCGGGAACCGGTCGAGCAGGATGAGCCGCACTGGGAAGACCGGGTAGTGATGCGCCGCCACGTCCGCGAGGTTGTTGAACGGTGTGAGCAGAATGAGCCCAGCGACATCGTCAGGATGCCGGTGCGCGATGCCCGCGGCCACGCCGGACCCGATGCTTTCGCCGACCAGCACCACGGGCAAATCCCCCTCGGACCGCAGTTGCGCCAGCGCCGCCTCGCCTGCTTTCAAGAAATTCTCCTGCCCCGGCTTTCCACCCCGCGAGCCATAGCCCGGATACTCGACCACGAACACATCCGAGGGGATCGCGAAGTGCAGCGCATCGGCGAGCTGCTCACGATCCGTGGCGGCGCCGGCGTTCCCGTGGAATAGGAGAAACCGCATCCGAGCTGGACGCACCCGGCTTTCCCCACGCCACCCGATGAGCTCCCCGCCGCCATCGCGCCACGGCTCGAGCCGTGCGCTGCGGCCGCGCGCGATCATTTCCGGCTCCGTCCCGCGCGCCGGGAAATACGTGAACTGCCGCTGCAAACAACCGAGCAGGCCGAAGGCGCACACGTAGGCAATGAGGACGGCGCGCACCAGACGCCACGCGCGGTTTTTCACCCGCTAGCCCTCGATCTCCAGGTAGGTCGGCTCGCGATCCCGCGTCCCTCCGGCGCCCATGCCCTCCACGCGCATCTGCTTCAAAATCCACCCGCCATCGACCTTCTGCACCGAGCGCACCTCGAACCGCTTGATCGCATTTCCCGCCGCGTCGTAACCCGTGGCCCGCATCAGCGCGCCGCTCCCCTGGTCGATCAGGAGCTGGACCCGGCTGTATTGCGAACGGTTTTTCGGCCCCGGCTCGACGGCGATTTTCCAGCAGGTGCGCGAGAGATACTTCTGCTCGCCCTCGATCTTCGCGCTCGGCCAGTAGAGGAAATTTAGCGTCAAATCCTCATACGTGATGTCCGTCCCGCGCAGCCGCGCGCTCAAGTCCCCGCCGGGCACGCCGGCGAGCGAGCCACCGCTTTTCCCCAGCTTCAAAGTCAGCGTCTGCGGCGGATTCGCGAACCGATATTCCACGACATCGCCCTCGAGTTTCAGGCGGAAAGGGAGACGCTCCCCGCCGTTGCGGATGCGCCCCTCGAGCGTGCGGTGCTGAGTCGTTTGGTTCACCCGCGCCGCGTCCAGGATCTCGCGCGCCGTCGGCTCCGCGTGCGCCGTCAGCGTACCGAGGAAGAGCGCCGCGAGCGCGGCGAAGGATGTTGCGAGCCGGAGGCTAGCCGTGCGACCCGCTGGTTTTGAACTCTCAACTTCCGTTCGTCTTCGCATGCTCATAGGTTCGGAGCTTCCCCCGTTTCTGCATGGAGCAAAAGGCGCATTTCCTCATCAACCACGAATGGACGAGCCCCGCGCTCGACTGGCTCATGGCCGTGATGTCCAGCATGGATGTCTGGCTCCTCCCCCTCGGCCTCCTCGTGCTCGCCATCGCGTGGCGCGGCGGTTTCCGCGCCCGCGCGCTCCTCCTCTGCCTCGCCATCGGCGTCGGTGCCACCGATGGCCTCGTCTGCGCTCCTCTCAAACGCCTCGTCGCGCGTCCGCGTCCTGCCGACGCCTTCTGGGATGTGCGCACCGTGCGTTTGGAAAAAACCACGCCGCGCCTGTTGGGAGCTTTTTCAAAACCGGTCGTCCGGCTCTCCGCGCCCGTCCAACTCCCGCGGGATGGCCGATCATTCCCCTCGAGCCATGTGGCGAACAACTTCTGCGCTGCCGCCATCATCGTCGGCTTCTACCGCCGCTGGGGCTGGCTCGCCTTCGTTCCCGCCACGCTTGTCGCCTGGTCGCGCATTTACACCGGCGCGCATTGGCCCAGCGACGCCCTCGTTTCCGCCTTCCTGGGCGTCGGCATCGGCTGCGTGGTGCTCGCCACGCTCGAGCTGGCTTGGCGGCGCTGGGGCGCGTTCGGCTTTCCCACCCTTGCCGCCCGGCACCCGAGTCTCGCCGTATGAAGCCCCGCCACTGGCTCTTCGCCTTCCTGGCGCTGCTCACCGCGCTTCGGCTCGCCTACATCGCGCAAATCGAGCTCGTGCCCGACGAGGCGTACTACTTCATGTGGTCGGAGCGCCCCGACGTCTCCTACTACAGCAAAGGCCCCGGCGTCGCCGTCGCCATCCGCATCGGCACCGCGCTCTTCGGCCCCACGGAGTTCGGCGTCCGTTTCCTGAGCCCGCTCCTCGCGCTCGCCACCGCCCTGCTCGTTTTTTCCTTCTCCCGCCGCCTCTACGGCGAGTCCGTCGCCATCTGGGCCGTCATCGTCATGCAGATGGTCCCGCTCTTCGCCGTCGGCGCGCTGCTCATGACGATCGATCCGCTCTCGATCTTCTTCTGGACTGCCGCCCTCTACAGCTTCTGGCTCGCCCTCCAGCGGAGCCCCGCCTTCAGCCTGCACTGGCCGCTCACTGGCCTGCTCATCGGCCTCGGGTTTCTCTGCAAATGGACCAACGCCATTCAGCTCGTCTCCATTCTGGCCGTGCTCGCGACAACCCGCCGTTTCCGCGCCGAGTTCGCCCGCCTCGGCCTCTACCTGCTGCTCGGCGTGTTCGCCCTCTGCACCATCCCCCCCATCATGTGGAACGCGCGGCACGAGTGGATCACCCTCGCCCACCTCACCGCCCGCGGCGGCCTGAACAAAGAATTCCGCTTCGACCCGGCGGCCCTGCCCGTCTTCATCCTCACCCATTTCGGCGTCTATTCTCCCCTCATCTTCCTCGGTTTCATGATCGCCCTCTGGTGGGGTTTTCGGGCCGCCGGCTCCCATTTTAAGCCGCGCTTCCTCCTCTGGTTTTCCGCCCCGCTCCTCCTCCTCTATGGCGTTCTCTCCCTGCGCGAGACCGGCGAGGCGAACTGGACCGTCCCCGCCTTTGTCAGCCTTGCCATCCTCGCCACCGCCCTCTGGCACGAGCGCGCCCGAGTCCGGCGCGGCGCGGCCATTTTCGCCAGCACCGCTCTAGCCCTCGGACTGGCGATGACCCTGCTTACGCTCGACTTCGATCTTATCCGGGCCGCCGGAATCCCGCTCTCCTACCGCAGCGATCCCTCCGCACGTCTCCGCGGATGGATGAGCAGCGCCGAGGCAGTTGCCGAGGCGCGGAAGCGATTCGAGCAAGAGACAGGCGCTCCAGTTTTCCTCATCGCAAACAAATACCAGACCGCCGCCGCCCTCTCATTTTACCTGCCCGATCCGCGCGTCGAAGGCTCCGGCCATCCCGCGGTCTATATCCCTGAGTCGCAGGATATTCAGAACCAGTTCTCCTTCTGGCCGCGCTACGAGCAGATGCTCGACATCCCCGCCGCTGGAGCCGTCAAGGACGCCTACTACACCGAGGAGCATGGTGTGAATCCGTTCCTCGGCCGCAACGCCCTCTACATCACCGACCGCGCCGAGCTGAATGCGCCCTCGACGATCAAGAACGCCTTTGGCAAAGTTCAAATGATCGAAGTCATTCAAATAACCCGGCGTGGCTGGCCGTTACGCGAGCTGCGCGTCTTCGCCTGCTACGACTATCGGACCATGTCGCTCTGAGAGGCGCACCGTCGCTTCCTCAGTCTCAACCTCAACTCTCAACCCTCCGCATGATCTCTGTCGTCATCCCCCTCTACAACGAGGAGGAAAACATCCCCATCCTCCAGCGGGAGCTCAATGCCGCTCTTGCCGGACACGAACACGAAATCCTTTTTGTCGATGATTGTTCCACCGACGCCACCCTGGCCCGCATCGAACGCACCCCGGAGGTGCGCGTCCTCGAGTTCGCGGAAAACGCCGGGCAAAGCGCCGCCATGTATGCCGGCATCCACGCCGCCCGCGGCGACATCATTTTGCTCATGGATGGTGACCTGCAAAACGATCCCGCCGACATCCCGCGCCTCCTCGCCGAGATCGAGATCGGCGCCGACCTCGTCTGCGGCTACCGCGCGAAGCGCAAGGACACCCTGTCCAAAAAGATCACCAGCCGCGTTGCGAACTTCGTCCGCAGCCGCTTCACCGGCGACGGCGTGCGCGATACCGGCTGCACGCTCAAGGCGATGCGCCGCGACTGCCGCCAGGCGCTCGTCCCGTTCTACGGCATGCACCGCTTTATCCCCGCGCTCGTGAAAGGAGCCGGTTATCGCATCGTCGAGATCCCCGTGAATCACCGCCCCCGCACCTTCGGCGTGAGCAAATACGGCTTCGGCAGCCGCGCCATGAAAGCAACGACCGACATGTTCGCCGTCCGCTGGCTCCTCTCCCGCCAGCTCCGCTACCGGGTAAAAAACAGATAGCCAAAACCCCCGCCTGCGGGCTGCTGCTCACCTCAACGTTCCTTAACGTGTCGATGGAGTCGGCGGAGATCCGCGACAGTGCATGATGAGCAGCGCGGGGAGCGGGGACATGGAGCTTCCCAATGAAAGCACGGTTTGCGCTCATACTTACTCTGTCCGAAACTGTGCGATCAGGTGGCAGGGAACGTGCCTGCCAGTGAGTTCAAAGAGCGAGCGCTACGGGAGACCAGTGGGGTCGCGCTAGATCAGCATCAAGGTCGGGCTTTCCAGCAGGCGGCGGAGTTCGGCGAGGTATTCGGCTCCGATGGCTCCATCGACGACGCGGTGGTCGCAGCTCAAGCCGATCGACATGCGCTGACCGGCGACGATCTCGCCTTTCGCATTGATCACTGGCTTTTTGACGATTGCGCCGATGCTCAGGATCATCACCTGCGGCGGGTTGATGATTGCCGAGAAACTCTCGATCCCGTAGCTACCCAGATTCGAGACGGTAAACGTGCCTCCCTGGTATTCCTCGGGCTTCAGCTTTTTGCCGCGGGCGCGGGTCGCGAGGTCCTTCACGGCTTCGCTGATCTCGCGCAAAGTTTTGGTCTGCGCGTCGCGGATCACCGGGGTGACAAGGCCATCGTCGATGGCAACCGCGACCGAAAGGTTGATGCTCCCGTATTGGATGATCGCGTCTTTGTCGAAAGCCGCGTTGACCTTCGGATTCTTGACGGCGGCGGCGACCGCGGCTTTGAGCACGAAGTCGTTGACGCTCACCTTTCCCTGTCCGGCGGCTTCGCTAGCCGCGTTGATCTCGGCGCGCAGTTTCATGAGCGGCGCGGAGTCGATCTCGATGAACAGATAGAAATGCGGAATCTGCGTTTTGCTCTCGAGCAGTCGCTGCGCGATGACTTTGCGCATGCCGGAGAGTGGGATGCGTTCTTCTTTGCCTGCGGAAACTTTCGCCGGGGCGGCTGCGGGAGCGGCTTCGAACGCGGGAGCGCTGGCCGGGTTGCCGCCCTCGACATCGGCGCGCACGATGCGCCCGCCGGGCCCGGTGCCTTCGATGCCGCTGAGGTCGATCCCTTTCTCCGCCGCGACTTTCTTCGCCAGCGGCGAGGCTTTCACGCGGTCACCGCTTGTTGGCGTCGCTTCCTGTTTCTTCTCGGCTTTCGGTTCCGCCGTCTCCTTGCGCGCTTCTTTCGGCTCCTCAGCCTTCTCGGCGACGTCCCCTTCCTCCTCGCCGTCTTCCAGCAAGGTCGCGAGATGCCCGCCCACCGGCACCGCCTGGCCTTCCTTCACCAAAATCCTCCCCAGCACCCCGTCGTCGAACGCCTCCATCTCCATCGTCGCCTTGTCGGTCTCGACCTCGGCCAGCACGTCGCCGACCTCCACGGTGTCGCCTTCTTTTTTCAGCCACTTCACGAGCGTCCCCTCGGTCATGGTGTCGCTCAGCTTGGGCATTTCAATTTTGATGGACATGACGGGATAAGTGGCGGGCTAGCAGATTTCCAACACGCGATTCACAATGCGTTCGGGAGTGGGGAGCTGTTGTTTTTCGACGGGCGGGCTGTAAATGGCCGGGGCGTCCAGTGTCGAGACGCGCAGGACGGGCGCGTCGAGATCGTCGAACGCCTTCTCCATGATCATCGAGGAAATCTGCGCGCCAACGCCGCAGAAGGGCCGGTTCTCCTCCACCAGCACGGCGCGATGCGTCTTGCGCACAGAGGCGAGGAAAGTCTCCTCATCCAGCGGCCGGATCGAGCGCAGATCGACGACTTCCGCGTCGATCCCGTGCTCGTTTTTCAAAATCTCTGCCGCCTTGAGGCAGGTCAGCACAGCCCGACCGTGCGCGATGAGCGAGACATCCTTGCCCGCTCGTTTCACGTCGGCCTTGCCGAGCGGGATCAAGTATTCCTCCTCCGGCACCTCCCATTTCTCGCCGTAAAGGAGGACGTTTTCCATGAAGCAGACGGTGTCGTTGTCGCGGATCGCCGTTTTGAGCAGGCCCTTCGCGTCGTAGGCGGTCGCGGGGCAGACGACTTTCAATCCCGGCATGTTGGCGAGGATGTTCTCGGGCGTGTGCGAGTGCGTAGCGCCGACGTTGTTGCCGCCGTTCGCCGGGCCGCGGATCACCATCGGGACTTTCACCAGTCCGCCTGACATGTAGCGGGCGGTGCCGGCGTTGTTGACGATTTGATCGAACCCGACGTAGGCGAAACTCCAGAACATCAGTTCGATGACCGGGCGCAATCCCGACATCGCCGCGCCAACGCCGAGTCCAAGGAAAGCAGCTTCGCTGATCGGCGCATCGACGAGCCGCTTGTCACCGAAGCGGTCCCAAAGCCCCTTGGTTACTTTGTAGGCCCCATTATATTCGGCGACTTCCTCACCGATGACGACGACGTTTTCGTCGCGCTCGATCTCCTCGGCCAAGGCGGCGTTCAGTGCTTCGCGGTAAAGTATCTCAGGCATCGGTCTAGTTGAAAAAATGGGTGCCGGTCTTCCCGCTCTCGCTCCCCTCGTCCACTTCGCTATAG
>PPFU01001267.1_pt1 | contig 42450 bp, 39 predicted proteins | sample 1535991 | NCBI WGS metagenome assembly PPFU01 (sample SAMN04901290, study PRJNA319586) | Hypolithon metagenome, whole genome shotgun sequencing project. | isolation source: Antarctic Hypolithon | place: Antarctica: Miers Valley | collected 2014
ACTGGCTGGTCGAAAACGGACGGCTGGAAGCACCGGCGGAGCTGTCCGGACCGTCCGGCGAACCATTGGTGCTTGAACCTTCCGAGAATAAGCGCTTTGTTGGGGTTTCGCGCGGATAAAGGGGGGAATCCGCATCGCCGCATATTGCCGTGGCCGCGGCGCTCCAGCGTTGCGGAAGAAGCTGCCGTTCAGGACAGTGAACCGGCGCGATGCGCCCGGTTACATGCCGGGTATGCAGCGCCACCATCTGCTCCCCCGCCAGCTGCTGGGGCAGCGATCGTTCGGCAAGCTGTTCGACCTGATCGGGCGAGAGCGGGTGGGGTTCGATGATTTCCGCCTCAACGGCCTGCTGCTGCCCTCGCAGGAAGAGGCGGCGATCGCGGTGCGCATGCCGCTCCATCGCGGGCCGCATCGCGATTACAACACCATGGTGGCCGAGCGAGTAGGACAGATCGAGCGCGATTGGTCGCAGATGCGGCTGCGTGCCCCCGAGGTAGCGCTCGACGATGCGATGATGCGGCTCGATCTTCTCCAGCGGGCTCTGCGCCGCCGCCTGCTGGCCGACGATCGCCCCAAAATGCGCCTCAACCGGCACGATCGGCTTGAGCTCGATGTCGACTTCTCCGATCTCGACGCCATGGCCGAGCTCTTGTGGGCCGATACTGCCGCTCCAGCCCTCGAGCCCCTGCTCCAACCTGCTCCCACCCAACCTGCTCCCGCTCAGCCGATCGCGCGCGGCTTTGCCGGCGCGGCCCCCTTCGACGGGTTTACGCTGCACGCCAGGCCGCATTAGCGGGGCGCTCCTGCCGTTCCCGGGCGAGCGGGGCAGGCGGTCGACTTTGCCCGGCTGCCGGCACTCAGCCTGCGGTGGGGCCCGCCATCGCGCCGTTCGCTGCGGACAGGATTGCGCGCACGCTGGCGGTGGCGATGTCCTCGTCCACGCCCACGCCCCAGACGATCCGCCCATCAGGCAGTGCGCATTCAAGGTAGGCCGCAGCCCGCGCATCGGTACCCTTGCCAAGCGCATGTTCCGAATAGTCGAGCACCTCCATCGAGAGCGCAAAGGTCTGCCGCAGCGTCGTCAGCACTGACGAGACCAGCCCCTTGCCGCGCCCGCTGACCTTCTGCTCGCGCCCGCCGACCGTGATCGTTCCGGCAAACAGCCGTGCCCCGTCGCTGGCGCGGGTTTCCTCGTAATCCACCAGTGCGAAGGTGGGGTTCTCGACGTCGATCGAATAGGCCTGACGAAAGCTGTCCCAGATGTCGCCCGCATTGAGCTCACGACCCAGCGCATCCGCCAGCCGCTGGACCCGGCCCGAGAAATCCACCTGCAACCTTTTGGGCAACTTGAGCCCCTGGCTCTGTTCCAGCACCCAGGCGAAGCCGCCCTTGCCGCTCTGCGAATTGACCCGGATCACCGCCTCGTAGCTGCGGCCCAGATCCGCCGGATCTACCGGCAGATAGGGCACGCGCCAGAGCTCATCGTTCTGGGTGCCGTGGGCCTCGAAGCCCTTCTTGATTGCATCCTGGTGGCTACCTGAAAAAGCCGTGAACACCAGCTCGCCGCCATAGGGATGGCGTGGGTGCACGGGCAGCTGATTGCAGTACTCCACCGTTTCGATGACCCCGTCGATGTCGGAGAAATCCAGCCCCGGATCAATGCCTTGCGAGTACATATTGAGAGCTATTGTCACCAGGCAGCAATTGCCGGTGCGCTCGCCATTGCCGAACAGGCAGCCTTCGATCCGGTCGGCTCCTGCCATCAAGCCCAGTTCTGCCGCCGCGACGCCGGTGCCGCGATCGTTATGCGTGTGGAGGCTGATCGAGGCTGCCTTGCGGTTGGGCAGGTTGCGGCAGAAATACTCGATCTGGTCAGCATAGATGTTCGCCGTGGCCGCTTCCACCGTGGCTGGCAGGTTGAGGATCAGCGGCCGCTCGGGGGTGGGCGCGATGATTTCCATCACCGCCTCGCACACCTCCAGGCTGAAATCGAGTTCGGCCGTGGAGAATGTCTCCGGCGAATATTCGAAGTGCCATTCCGTATCCGGCCGGGCCGCAGCCTCGTCGCGCAGCAGCTTTGCGGCGTGGACGGCGATGCCCTTCACCTGCTCGCGGCTCATGCGGAAGACGATCTCGCGCCAGGCAGGGCTGAGTGCGTTGTAGACGTGCACAATGGCCCGCTTCGCCCCCGCAAGGCTATCGAAAGAGCGGCGGATCAGGTCTTCGCGCGCTTGCGTGAGCACCTGAACGGTGACGTCATCGGGGACGCGGCCGCTGGTAACGAGAGTGGCGATGAAGTCGAACTCGGTCTGCCCAGCGGCGGGGAAGCCGATTTCGATCTCCTTCACGCCAATCTGGATAAGGAGGTCGAAAAAGCGGTTCTTCTTCAGCGCGTCCATCGGATCGACGATCGCCTGGTTGCCGTCGCGCAGATCGGTCGAGAGCCAGCGGGGCGGGGTGGTGATCACCTTCGAGGGCCACTGCCGGTCTGGCATGTCGATCGGTGGGAACGGCCGGTATTTGCGGCCCGGGTCCTTGAGCATGGTCATCTGCAACGCCTTACGCCTTTGCCCCGAGCGGGCAAAGCGCCGGAGCCATGTTCGATGGATCGGATGAAGAAGCCCCTAGGCGGGTCGCCCGACGCGTCAATGCGCGTGAGGGCGGGTTGCGCGCCTAAGGGCGCGTAAGTCGAAACAAGGGCAGGGCGGTTTGAATGGCCATTTGGCGGACAGTAGGCGCGGATCAACTCCGCTGTCTAGCCGCAGCGCAGCCCGGTGATGGTCTCGTCCGCATCGAGGATCACGCTGAGCCGTTTTGGGGCGGGATTGCCCTCGAGGGATTCACCGGGTGCGATCCAGCGCACATCGACCTGCGGAGCGACCGCTGCGAGCAGCGCGGCCGCGTCCGGACGCCTGCCTCGCGAGCGCCAGCGTGGCCATCAGGGGCAGGGGAGCACGAAGAAGCAGGGTATGGCCGCCATGCCGGCCGAAGGGCAGGCGGCTGGTTGCGCCCCTATTGCTTTTCGAATGCAGCGGAGAGGTCAAGCTCCACCGCGTCCGAAACCATCGGAATCGCATAGCCGATGCCGAACTCGGAGCGGTTGATCGTGGCAGTCCCCTCGAAGCCGATGGTCTCCGCCCGGTTCCTGGGGTTGGCGCCCGCGCCGGTGAACTCCGCGGCGATGGTCACCGGGCGGGTTACGCCATTGAGGGTGAAATCGCCGGTAACATTGGCGGTGGTCTCTCCAGTGGGCTCGACCGAGGTCGAGATGAAGCGGGCCGGCGCCGGTTGCGCGCCAAAGAAATCGGGCTGACCACCGTCGGAGCCCGCGCGCAGCAGGTGCTCGGTCAGTCCGGTGCTGGCAGTGGTGACCTCGGCCACCGGGATCGAGACGTCGAGCTGCGCTGAGGCGAGGTTCGCCGGATCGATCACGAGTGTGCCCTCGACATTGCCGAACAGGCCAAAATAATCATTGAAGCCGAAATGGTCGACCCGCCAGCCGACCAGCGTGTGAGCCGCATCCAGCTGGTAGGTGCCGGCTGTCACCCGCCCTGTGTCGAGCGTGCCCGGCAGCAGCGGCGCCTCACCCTGGGCGTGCAGGGTGCCGACTGAAAGCGCCGCCACGCCGGCCGCGGCAGCGATCGTCAGGAGAGACTTGCGCATAAAATTTGCCCTTTCATCTGGTTGACCGCCGATCTGGGGCGCGCGGCCCTGTTTTTCCACCGCCGCGCGGATCAGCCAGCCTCAGTTCTTCTCCTTGTCCACCAATTTGTTCGCGGTGATCCACGGCATCATCGCCCGTAGCTTTGCGCCGGTCTGTTCGATCGGGTGTTCGGCCTGACGTTTGCGCGCTGCCTTCATTTCCGGGTTGCCGACGGCATTGTCGAGCATGAAGCGCTGGACGAAGCGGCCCTGCTGGATATCTGCGAGCACGCGCTTCATCTCGGCCTTGGTCTCGTCGGTGATGATCCGCGGGCCGGTGTGGTAATCGCCATATTCGGCGGTGTTGCTGATGGAGTAGCGCATGTTGGCGATGCCGCCTTCGTACAGCAGGTCCACGATCAGCTTGGTTTCGTGCAGGCACTCGAAATAGGCCATTTCGGGCGCGTAGCCGGCCTCCACCAGCGTTTCGAAGCCGGCCATGATGAGGTGGGTGATGCCGCCGCACAGCACCGCCTGCTCGCCGAACAGATCGGTCTCGCACTCTTCCTTGAAATCGGTCTGGATGATGCCGCTGCGCCCGCCGCCCACGCCGCTGGCATAGGCGAGGGCGATGTCGTGCGCATTGCCGCTGGCATCCTGGTGGATGGCGATGAGGCAGGGCACGCCGCCGCCGCGCTGGAACTCGCTGCGCACCGTGTGGCCGGGCCCCTTGGGCGCAATCATGATGACGTCGATCTCGGCATCGGGTTCGATCAGCCCGAAATGGACGTTGAGGCCGTGGGCGAAGGCAAGCGCGGCGCCGGGCTTCATCCGGCCCTTGAGGTCATTCGCCCAGATCGCCGCCTGGTGCTCGTCCGGCGCGAGCATCATCATGATATCGGCCCACTCGGCCGCCTGCTGGTTGCTCATCACCTGGAAGCCCGCGCCTTCGGCCTTTTTCGCGCTGGCCGAGCCGGGTTTCAGGGCGACGGCCACGTCCTGCACGCCGCTGTCGCGCAGGTTTTGCGCATGGGCATGGCCCTGGCTGCCATAGCCGACGATCGCGATCTTCTTGGCCGAGATCAGGTTCAGGTCGCAATCGGCGTCGTAATAGATTTTCACGTGGTCTTCCTCGTTTGTGCTGCACCGTCCCCAGGAGGCGGGGATCGGTTTTGCGCCGGCCGCCCGGCTGGTATCCCGTCCTACAGGGCCGATCAATCGAGTGAGCTAGGCTTCCGCCGCCCCGCGCATCATGCCCACGATGCCGGTGCGCCCCACCTCCACCAGCCCCAGCTCGCGCATCAGGCCGACGAAGCGGTCGATCTTCTCCGGGCCGCCGGTCAGCTCGAAGACGAAGCTTTCGGTGGTGGTATCGACCACGCTGGCGCGGAATACATCGGCCAGCCGCAGCGCCTCGACGCGATTGTCGCCCTTGCCGGCGACCTTCACCAGCGCCAGTTCGCGTTCCACATGGGGGCCAGCCTCGGTAAGGTCGATCACCTTGTGCACCGGCACCAACCGCTCCAGCTGGGCGATGATCTGGTCGATCACCGGCGGCGGCCCGTTGGTGACGATGGTGATCCGGCTGACCGCGTGATCTTCCTGGATATCGGCCACTGTCAGGCTGTCGATATTGTAACCGCGTGCGGTGAACAGCCCGGCGATCTTAGCGAGGATGCCGGGCTCGTTGTCCACGGTGACGGTCAGGACGTGGCGTTCGCTCTGGCGGTGCTCGATTTTCATCACACCAGCGCCTTGGCACGGTCGTCTAGCGTGCCCGCGTGCTGGTCGCCTTGGAGCAGCATCTCGGTATGCGCGGCGCCGCTGGGGATCATCGGGAAGCAGTTCGCGTCCTTGGAGACCATGCAATCGACCATCACCGGGCCATCGTGCGCCAGCATCGCGGCGATACCGTCGTCCAGCTGGCTCTCGTTCTCGATGCGGATGCCCTTCCAGCCGTAGGCCTCTGCCAGCGCGACGAAATCGGGCAGCGAATCGGAGTAGCTGTTGGAATAGCGGCTTTCATAGGTCAGCTCCTGCCATTGGCGGACCATTCCCATATATTCGTTGTTGAGGATGAACACCTTGACCGGCAGGCGGAATTGGCTGGCGGTGCCCAGTTCTTGAATGTTCATCTGGATGCTGGCCTCGCCCGCGATGTCGATCACCAGCGCATCGGGGTTGCCCAGCTGCGCGCCGATCGCTGCGGGCAGGCCATAGCCCATCGTGCCGAGGCCGCCGCTGGTGAGCCACTTGTTGGGCTCCATGAAGCCGAAATATTGCGCGGCCCACATCTGATGCTGGCCCACTTCAGTGGTGATGATCGGGCTGCGGTGGCGGGTCGCCTCGAACAGCCGCTGCACCGCCAGCTGTGGCATCAGCGAATCCTCGCGGTGCGGGAAGGCGAGGCAGTCGCGCGCCTGCCAGCCGGCGATCTGCGCCTTCCATTCGCCAAGATCACGCCCCCTGCGTCCGTCCCACCCATCGACCAGCTGCCCCAGCACCTTGGCGCAATCGCCGACGATGCCAAGGTCCACCGGGACCACCTTGTTGATGCTTGCCCGGTCGATATCAATGTGGATCTTGGTGGAATGCGGCGAGAATGCGTCCAGCCGTCCGGTCACCCGATCGTCGAAGCGGGCGCCGATGCACACCATCACGTCGCAGGCGTTCATCGCCATGTTGGCTTCCAGCGTGCCGTGCATTCCCAGCATGCCGAGCCAGGCCGGATGATCGGCCGGGAAGGCGCCGAGGCCCATTAGCGTGGAGGTGACCGGTGCGCCGGTGAGCGCCTGCAATTCGCGCAGCAGGGCGCTTGCCTGCGGGCCCGCGTTGATCACGCCGCCGCCGGTGTAGAACACCGGGCGCTCGGCGTTGGCGATCAGTTCCACTGCGGCGGCGATTTCCTCGGCCGAAGCTTCGGTGCGCGGGCGATAGCGGCGCGGCCACTGCAGCGCGGGTTCGGAGGTGTCGGGCAGATCGGCGGTGGCCACCTGCACGTTTTTGGGGATATCGATCACCACCGGCCCGGGCCGACCGGTGGTGGCGATCTCGAACGCCTCCTCGATCGTGGCGGCGAGCTGCTCGGGATCTCGCACGAGGTAATTGTGCTTAGTGCAGTGGCGCGTCAGCCCCACCGTATCCGCCTCCTGGAAGGCATCGGTGCCGATCAGGTTGGTCGCCACCTGCCCGGTGATCACCACCATGGGGATCGAATCCATGAAGGCATCGGCAATGCCGGTGATCGCGTTGGTCGCGCCCGGCCCGCTGGTGACGAGCACCACGCCGGGCTTGCCGGTGGATCGGGCGTAGCCTTCGGCCGCGTGCGCTGCGCCGGCTTCGTGCCGCACCAGAATGTGGCGGATGCGCCGGTCGCGGAACAGCTCGTCATAGATCGGCAGCACCGCGCCGCCGGGATAGCCGAACACGACCTCCACGCCCCGGCGGACCAGGCTTTCGACCAGGATCGCTGCGCCGCTGCGTTCTTCCACTGCCACTGTACCCTCGCTTTAGAAACGATTGGCCCGGCGCGCACTGCCGCGCGCCGCCGGGCCATGGGGGGCGCTGCTATGCGGAAGGAAATGTCGTGTCAATCTCTAGTTCTGTAATAAAGTTGCGAAATGATCGTGCCATCTTGGGGTGATGAGTGAGCGGGGCCAATCGGCGGGCGGCTGGTTGCGGAACCAGGTGTACTGCCGTTTGGCGTAGTTGCGGGTCGCTTGTCCGCCGCGCGTGATCGCCTCCTCGCGCGTCCACTCGCCGCCCAGCCAGCCAGCCATTTCACGCACGCCGATCGCGCGCATCACCGGTAGTTCGGGCGAGAGGCCGCGAGCGAGGAGTGCTGCCACTTCGTCGGCCGCGCCATTCTCGACCATCCGGGCGAACCGCGCTTCGCAGCGCGCGTACAGCGGCTCGCGCTCCGGCAGTAGGACCAGCGGGTGCAGCGCCACGCTGGTGCCGATGCCGCCCTCGCTCTGCTGCTGCCAGTGGCCGAGCGAGCGGCCGGTGGAGCGCACCACTTCCAGCGCGCGCGCTACTCGCGCCCGATCGCCGGGGTTGAGCGCCAGCGAGCGCTCCGGGTCCTCGCGTTGCAAGGCCTCCCATGCGGCCGGCGTCGACATCGCACGGATCTCCTCGCGCACCTGTTGGTCGATCGGCGGCACCGGGGCGATGCCGTCGAGCAGCGTGCGCAGGTACAGCCCGGTCCCGCCCACCAGGATCGGCACTGCGCCGGCCTGGTGCGCCTGCGCGATCTCCTGCCGGGCCGCGGCCGCCCATTCCGCGGCCGAGCAGGCGAGTGCCCCATCCCACGTGCCGAACAGGCGGTGCTCCACCCCGCGCATGTCCGGCGGAGTGGGCCGCGCACTGAGGATGGCGAGATCGCGATAGACCTGTGCGCTGTCGGCATTCACCACCACGGCCCGGCCGCCGCGCTCGGCCAGGGCGTGTGCCAGCTCCACCGCCAGATCGCTCTTGCCGCTCGCGGTGGGCCCTGCGATGAGCGCCACGGACCCGCGCCTGGCCGCGCACTGGGCCCCGCACTGGGCCACGTCATCGACCCCGCCACCCGGAGATAAGGCCTTGCTCATCGCGCGGCTGATAGCAGACCCCGCCACGCTCGACACGCAGCTCGACGCTGCCAGCGCCGCTCTGGCAAAAGCCGGCCTGCCGCTCGCGGGTGCGCAGATGCTCGATCATTGCGGCGAGGTGCTGGAACTGATGCTGCCAAGCGATGACAGCGCCACCCTGCGCCGGGTCATCGGCGAGCACTTCACGCCATCCGACGCATTGATCGCCCGTGATGCGATCCGCGTGCCCGACCTGTTCGTGTCCGACATGGATTCGACCATGATCGGCCAGGAATGTATCGACGAACTGGCCGAGTTCGCCGGGCTGAAGGCGCAGGTTTCCGCCATCACCGAGCGCGCGATGCTGGGGCAGCTCGATTTCGCCGCCGCCCTGCAGGAGCGGGTTGCGCTGCTCGAAGGGCTGGAGGAAGCGGCAATCACCACCTGCCTCGAGACCCGCATCACGCCGACGGCCGGTGCCCGCACGCTGGTGGCGACTCTCAAGCACCTGGGCTGCCGCTGCGTGCTGGTAACCGGCGGGTTCCATCATTTCGCCGATCCAGTGGGGGAGACGATCGGCTTCGAGCGCATCGTCGGCAACCGGCTGGCGGTGGCCGAGGGGCGGCTGACAGGTGCGCTCACCGGCGCGATTGCTGATGCCGCCACCAAGGAGCGCACCCTGACCGAGGAGCTGGAGCGCCTCGGCCCGCACGCGCTGTCCATGGCCGCCGGAGACGGCGCGAACGACATCCTGATGATCGAGGCCGCGGATTACGGCATTGCCTATCGTGGCAAGCCGGCGGCCCGCGCGGCGGCCGATGGCTGGATCGAACGCGGCGATCTCACCTCGGTGCTCAAGCTGCTCGGCGTGCCAAGGACCGACTGGCTCGCCGCCTAGCGCGCATCCTTCGTCTACGCCAGCTGCCGCATCGGCTCCCATCGACCGCGTGAAAGGCTGCGCCAGACCCATTCGAACGGGCCGTAGCGGAACCGATCGAGCCACCATTTGGACCACAGCAGCATCAGCGCCCAGACCGGCGGCACGAACAGCCACGCCTCTCCGCGTGACACCCTGCCGAATAGGCCAAGTCCGGTGTCGAAGAAAAGCACGAAGCCGATCAGCGTGGCGCCTAGGTAATTGGTGAAGGCGGCGCGCCCCACCGCAGCCAGCCGCCCGGCCAGCGCGCCGCCGCCCGGACCATCGCCCTGACGCAGCAGGAGTATCAGCAGCGCTGCATAGCCCACCGCCATCGCCGGGGCGATGGGCTCGGCCGCGCTCTGCGCCCAGCGCAGGAACACCGCACGGTCGAAATCCGCCGTCAGCACGCGGAACGCCGCATGGCCGAACCATGCCAGCCCGCCGCCCAGCAGCACCGCAGCACTGATCGCATAGGCCCCCCGGCTCCAGCCGCCGGTGAAGAAGCTGAGCTTGTACAGCCCCATGCCCAGCAGCACGAGGCCGAGCGTCTCGCGGCCGTAGCCCAGCACGATCCACTCGAATGGCTGGCGCCACAGCCCATCGGCCGTGGAGGCGACGACATGCGCTGGGATCGAGGCGTGCATCGCCTTGGCCTGCGCGTAGTCGTCAGGCGAGAGCGACAGGCTCGCTTCGATCCCGGCCCATTCGGCGCGCTGCATCGCAGTGGCGCCGGGCGCGCGCAACTCTTCCCAATGCGCAGCGGTCGCCAGCCCGTATTCCAGCGTGCCGGCGAACTGCCAGGCGAGCACCAGGCCGGCGGCCAGCAGCAGCTGCGCGCCGGTCCAGCGCCATGCGGCAAAGGCCAGCATGCCCACCAAGGCATAACTGGTCAGGATGTCGCCCCACCACAGCAGGTAGTAATGCGTCAGGCCGAAGCCCAGCAGCACCACCATGCGCGGATAGTGCACGCGCCAAGCCGAGGTGCCGGAAGCGATCGCCCGCTCGCACACCAGCACCAGCGAGGCGCCGAACAGCATCGAGAACAGGCTGCGGAACTTGCCGTCGACCAGAACGAAGTTGGCTGCCCACATGATCCTGTCGGCCAGCGAGTCGAAGCCATAATCGGGCGGGTAGAAATAGGCCTCGAAGATCATCGCCATTCCCACGACGTTGACCGAGAAAATGCCCATCACCGCGAGGCCGCGGATCTGGTCAAGGCTGAGGACGCGGTCAGGCGAGGTGGTGGCCATCAGGAGATCGCCGCCTTGAAGTACTCCGGATCGAGCCGCGGTCCATTCCGACACTGCAACTGCCTGCTCATCGCTGCCTGCCGCGAGGGGAGGGGCCTAGCCCTCCATCCACTCGCGGAAGAACCGTTCGTGCGCTTCGCGCAGGGTCGCCAGCGGTATGCCCAGCAGCGCGTCTCCGCCCACGGAGCCGATGCGGCGGATCCCGGCCGAGGCGGTCTCCGCATCACGCGTGCCTTTGGCAAGCTGCGCCTGGAAGGCGGCGTCGTCGGGCACCGTCAGCACATAGCGCCCCTGGTCCTCGCCGAACCACCAACCCGCCGCGGTGTATTCGGGGCTCGTGCTCACCTCGGCGCCAAGGCCGCCTGCGAGAGCCATTTCCGCCAGTGCCACCGCAAGCCCGCCATCGGCCACGTCGTGCACCGCGCTGACCAACCCGGCGGCGATCAGCTCGCGGACGAACTCGCCCGCGTGGCGTTCGTGGTTGAGGTCCACCCGCGGCGGCGGCCCTTCTTCGCGGCCGTGAATTTCGCGCAGCCACAGCGACCGGCCCAGATGGCCGCGCTCGGGATGGGGGGAGGCCCAGGCCTCCTGATCGAGCAGGTAGATCGTCTCGCCCGCCGCCTTGAAGCCGATGGTCGCGCGGTGGGCATAATCCTCCAGCAGCCCCACGCCGCCGATTGCGGGGGTGGGCAAAATCGCGCTGCCCCCGCCGGTGGCCTTGCTTTCGTTGTAGAGGCTGACATTGCCGCTCACCACGGGGAAATCGAGCACGCCACAGGCCCGCGCCATGCCTTCCACGCAGCCGACGAACTGCGCCATGATCTCGGGGCGCTGCGGGTTGGCGAAATTGAGGCAATTGGTGATGGCGAGCGGCCGCGCGCCCACTGCGCTGAGGTTGCGATAGGCCTCGGCGACCGCCTGCTTGCCGCCTTCGTACGGATCGGCAAAGCAATAGCGCGGCGTGCAATCGGTGGTCAGCGCCAGCGCCTTGCGCGTCCCGTGCACCCGCACCAGCGCGGCATCGCCGCCCGGCCCAGCGATGGTGTCGGCGCCGACCTGCTGGTCGTATTGCTCCCAGATCCAGCGGCGGCTGGCGAGATCGGGGCAGGCCATTAGCGTCAGCAAATCCGCGCCCACGTCGTCGCTGTCGGGCACGTTACCCAGCGGCGCAGGTTTCTGGCGCGGCGCGACGGGGCGGTCGTACAGCGGCGCCTCGTCAGCCAGCGGGGCGAGCGGAATGTCGCACACCACCTCGCCGTTCCACTCCAGCACCATGTGGCCGCCATGCGGGCCGGGCTCGGTCACCTCGCCGATCACCGCAAAATCCAGCTCCCATTTGCGGAAGATCGCCTCGGCCTCGCCCTCGCGGCCGGGCTTGAGCACCATCAGCATCCGCTCCTGGCTCTCGCTCAGCATCATCTCATAGGGGGTCATCCCCTCCTCGCGGCAGGGCACAGCGTTCATGTCCAGGCGGATGCCCGCGCCGCCCTTGCTGGCCATCTCCACACTGGAGGAGGTGAGGCCGGCCGCGCCCATGTCCTGAATCGCCACGATCGCATCGGTCGCCATCAGCTCGAGGCAGGCCTCGATCAGCAGCTTCTCGGTGAACGGGTCGCCCACCTGCACGGTGGGACGCTTGGCATCGCTGTCCTCGGCGAAATCGGCGCTGGCCATGGTGGCGCCATGAATTCCGTCGCGCCCCGTCCTGCTGCCGACATAGACGATCGGGTTGCCGACGCCGGTGGCGGCGGAATAGAAGATCTTGTCCTGGTCGGCCACGCCCACAGTCATCGCATTGACAAGGATGTTGCCATCATAAGCGGGGTGAAAATTGGTCTCGCCGCCCACCGTGGGCACGCCCACGCAATTGCCGTATCCGCCGATCCCCGCGACCACGCCCTGCACCAGGTGCTTCATTTTCGGATGATCGGGCCGGCCGAAGCGCAGCGCGTTCATGCTGGCCACCGGTCGCGCGCCCATGGTGAAAACGTCGCGCAAGATACCGCCCACGCCCGTCGCCGCGCCCTGGTAGGGCTCGATGTAGCTGGGGTGGTTGTGGCTCTCCATTTTAAAGATCGCCGCCTGCCGGACGCCATTGGGCCCTTCGCCGATGTCGATCACCCCGGCATTCTCGCCAGGGCCGCAGATCACCCACGGCGCGACGGTCGGCAGCTTCCTGAGGTGCAGCCGGCTCGATTTGTAGCTGCAATGCTCGGACCACATGACCGAGAAGATGCCGAGCTCTACCATATTGGGCTCGCGCCCCAGCGCCTCGAGCACGCGCTGGTACTCCTCGGGGTTGAGGCCGTGCGCCTCGACGATTTCGGGTGTGATCGACGCCATGGCCGAGCGCCTTAGCTGTGCATGGCGCCGCTCGCCAGTCCCCGGAAGCGGGCCCCCCGCTTGACCGGCCCGCGCGCGCCCGCCAAAGCATCGGCCATGGAGGAGCAGGGGGCACCCATTACCGAGCTGAGCTTCGAGCAGGCGCTGCGCGCGCTCGAGGACGTCGTCCGCCAACTGGAGGGAGGGGAGGTTCCGCTGGAGGAATCGATCTCGCTCTACGAGCGCGGCGAAGACCTGCGCCGTCATTGCCAGGCGCGGCTGGATCAGGCGCAGGTACGGATCGAGAAGATCGTCGCCGGGCCCGATGGGGCCGCCACCGGCACCGTGCCGTTCGACGCGGGCTGAGAGAGCGCGCCATGGGCCTGGTCCTCGCTGACGATCTGCTCGGGCGCGGGCTGCAGCGCATCCAGCGCGAGGTGGACGAGGCGTTCGATGGCTTCCTCCCGGTGCCCGAAGACGCCCGCGCCGCGCTGGTGAAGGCGATGCGCCATGCGGTGATCGGCGGCGGCAAGCGCGTGCGTCCGCTGCTGCTGGTGACCGTCGCGCAGATGTATGGCGTCGCGCGTGAGGCCGCCATCCGCGCTGCCTGCGCGATTGAGGCAATCCACGCCTATTCGCTGGTGCACGACGATCTGCCCTGCATGGACAATGACGATCTGCGCCACGGCAAGCCCACCGTCCACCGCGCCTTCGGCGAGGCGGTCGCCGTGCTGGCGGGCGATGCGCTGCACGCGCTCGCTTTCGAGCTGCTGGCCGAGACGAACACCAGCGCGGACCCCTTCGTGCGCGCCGAACTGATCGGCTGTCTCGCCACCGCCAGCGGACACAAGGGCATGGCCGGCGGGCAGATGATGGACCTCGCTGCGGACGGCGCGCAGTTCGATCTGCACACCGTCACCCGGCTGCAACAGCTCAAGACCGGCGCCCTGCTCGGCGCGGCGGTGGAGATGGGCGCGATCCTGGGCCGCGTGCCGGAGGAGGGGCGGGGCCCCCTGCGCGCCTATGCCCGCGATATCGGCCTCGCCTTTCAGATCGCCGACGATCTGCTCGATCACGAAGGTGACGAGGCTGCCGCCGGCAAGGCGCTGCGCAAGGATGCGGCGCAGGGCAAGGCCACTTTTGTCTCGCTGATGGGCCCTGAAGGAGCGCGGGCACAGGCGCAGGCGCTCGGCGAGCAGGCCGTCGGCCACCTCGCCAGCCACGGCGCCGAGGCAGAGCTGCTGCGCGCGCTGGCGCGGTTCGTGGTGGAACGCGACCGCTGAGAACACGGTGGATGGCAGGGGCAGGGTTGATCGCGGCAAGTCTCGCGGCCTGTGATCCTTCTCTCGATATGGTTGGGCGCGATCTGGCGCGGTTTGCCGTCACGCTGCCAGGCTGCGTTGAGGTGAATGTCAGCGGCGCACTCGGGCTTTGGAGCGGGCGGCTGGAAGGCAGACGGGATTGCATGACGCAGTGGCGTCGCGCATTAGCAAACAACTCGCAGGTCATTTGCAGCGATGTGGATGATGCCTGCGTCGCTCATGAAGGCAGGGGAACGCTGATGATTGTCTTTGACAGCGCCACGGGCGCGCAGGTCTCCTATCGCCGCTGATGACCATCCGGATCGGCCTCTACCCCGGCACCTTCGACCCGGTTACGCTCGGCCATGCCGATATTATCCGGCGCGGCGCCAAGCTGGTGGACCGGCTGATCATCGGCGTCACCACCAACCCCTCCAAGGACCCGATGTTCTCGCCGCAGGAGCGCTGCGAGATGGTCCGCTCCGAGGTGGCGCGCCAGGGCCATGCCAACGTGGAGGTGCGCACCTTCGATGCGCTGCTGATGCATTTTGCCGAGCAGCTCGGGGCCGATCTGATCGTGCGCGGCCTGCGCGCCGTCGCCGATTTCGAGTACGAATACCAAATGGCCGGCATGAACCAGCAGCTGAACGACCGGATCGAGACGGTCTTCCTGATGGCCGATGTCTCGCTCCAGCCGATCGCCTCCAAGCTGGTGAAGGAAATCGCCCTGTTCGGCGGCGATATCACCCCGTTCGTCAGCCCAGAGGTGCGCGGGCAGGTGAACGCCCGCGTCGCCGAGCGGGCCCCCGGCAACCGCCCCGAGGGCGTTCATTGAACTGTCAGCGCGGCGGGGCTAGGGGCGCTGGCCTTGCTATATGCCTCGTGATGCTTGGAGCCGCATGAACCTTCGCCTTTTCAGCCTTTCGCTCGCCCTGCCTCTCGCGCTCGCCACCGCACCGGCGCCCGCCCAGGGGCAGGCGGGGGGTGCCAGCACCACGCAGAACCAGGAGACCTCGGCGGCCGCCGCCACCGCGGCCGCGATCGCTGGCACGGAGGAGGCTGCTCGCGCGCCCCTCGCGCCCGATTCCGATCTTGCGAACGACCCCGAGAACATCCTCCTGCTCGATCTATCGAATGGCGAGCGGGTGGCGATCCGGCTGATGCCCGGCTGGGCGCCTGCTCATGTGGAGCGGATCAAGACGCTCACCCGCCAGGGCTTCTACGATGGGGTGGTGTTCCACCGCGTGATCGATGGCTTCATGGCGCAGACGGGCGATCCCACCGGCACGGGGCGCGGCGGCTCGCCGCTGCCGGACCTCGAGGCCGAGTTCAACCAGTTCCCGCACCTGCGCGGCACGGTCTCGATGGCCCGCGCTGCCGAGGAGAATTCGGCCAACAGCCAGTTCTTCATCGTGTTCTACCCGCGCTTCACGCTCGACCGGACCTACACCAATTTCGGGCGGGTGATCGCCAATATGGCGGCGGTGGACGCGATCCAGCGCGGTGAGCCACCCGCCAACCCCACCTATGTGGTGCAGGCCTCGATCGCCGCCGATGGCAAGCCGCAGCAATTGCCGCAGCCGCAGGCGCCGGAACAGCCGGCCTTCACCGCCGAGAGCCTCAGCAATTCCATCAGCCAGTAAGCGCTGTTTTCGACCGTCCATTCGCTCAGCCGCGGCCTTTCGTCGGGCCGGGTCGATCGGTAGAACCGCGTTTTATGAACGATCCTCCACAGCCGTGCGCGACTGAGGGCCGACCGTATGCGGGTTGACCTGTTCGATTTCCCGCTTCCGCCGGAGCGCATCGCTTTGCGCCCAGCGCGCCCGCGCGATGCCGCGCGCATGCTGCTGGTGCCGGGCGAGGGCACGCTGCAGGATCGAACGGTGCGCGACTTGCCGCAGGCGTTGCGCGCGGGCGACGTGCTGGTGTTCAACGACACGCGCGTCATCCCCGCCCAACTTGAAGGGCGGCGCGGTGAGGCGAAGATCGGCGCCACGCTCCACAAGCGGCTGGATTTGCGCCGCTGGCAGGCGTTCATTCGCAACGGGCGGCGCCTCTCCGAAGGTGACCGAATCGACTTCCCCGCCGGCGTCGCCGCCATGGCCGAAAAGCGCGATGCCGATGGCAGCTGGATTCTCGCCTTCGCCGGAAGCGAGCCTGTCGAACTGCTGCTAGAACGCGCCGGCACGATGCCGCTGCCGCCCTACATCGCTTCGAACCGCCCGGTGGACGAGGCAGACCGCACCGATTACCAGACCATCATCGCGCGCGCGGATGGCGCCGTTGCCGCCCCCACCGCCGCGCTGCATTTCACGGCCGATCTGCTGGCCGCGCTCGTTGCTGCCGGGATTGGCCGCGAGACGCTCACGCTGCATGTGGGCGCGGGCACTTTCCTCCCGGTGAAAGCCGAAGACACCCAAGCCCACGCGATGCACGCCGAATGGGGCCGGATCGATCCCGCCACCGCCACCCGCCTCAACGAAGCGCGCCGCGCGGGCGGGCGGATCGTCGCGGTCGGCACGACCAGCTTGCGCCTGCTGGAAAGTGCTGCCGCCCAAGACGGCATCATCCACCCATTCGAGGGCGACACCGCAATCTTCATCACCCCTGGCTACAGCTTCCGCGCCATCGACGGGCTGCTGACCAACTTTCACCTGCCGCGATCAACCCTGTTCATGCTGGTTTCGGCGCTGATGGGCCTTGAAAAGATGAAAGAGGCTTACGCTTACGCCGTTCAAAACGAATACCGTTTCTACTCCTACGGGGACGCGTCCCTGCTCCTGCCCTGAAAGTCGGAGCACGGCGGTCCGACAGCGGCAAACCCGCGGAGGCGGGGTTCGGCAGCAAGCTCGTTGCCCGCGTGGGTATCGCGCTCTGGAGGCTCCTTCTCGTCCGACTGGTCGCCCGGAAGGCACTATCGTGAAGCTCTACCTGGAGTAGAACCGCATGGCAGCCTACCGAAGCGGCAGAACTCGCCTCTCGAGGTGAAGACATCTGCGACATCCAGTCTGGAGGAACGCCCCTGACGACCTGCGGGCGCTCATCGCCCCAGGTTCCGATCGATCAGGCGCACGGCTTCCCGGTAGCGTGTCTCATCGAGAGCTCCGAAGCTGTCGACGAACTGATCTTCTTCCAAGCCTTCCGGACCCCGCACCAGGATTTCTGGCAGCAGGTCCTCTTCGGTGGCCGTCTGCAGGTATCGCGCGGCCGCACCGGCCGAGGCCGGGTTGAGGGCCTCGCGCGCAACGTGAAGGCCAGACCGGTCAGCGGCGAGATCGACGAAGGAGAAGCCAGAGCCCGAGGGAAGGCTGTCGTGCAACTCCTTCCATTCACCGATGTTGGCAGCCCTCTGTTCGCCAAGAACGGCAGCCAGCGCTGCGGAAAAGGCCCAATGCTTGGCCAGATCGTCACGCCCTTGCAGCAGCACGGGAGCAACCGGGGCAGGGCAGTTGTTGCTGGCAATTGCTGCGGCGGGAGCCAGACTGTGTGCCTGTTCGCCCACGACATGGAAGGCGAGCGCCACAAAGGCCGCGCGATTGTACATGACGGGATCGCTTCGGTCGGCTCCGCGAAAGGCCTCCCGCACCAGGGCGGCCAGCTGCACGCTTGTCTCTTGCGGCCGCGCCGAAGCGAGCCGGCAATAGGTCTCGGTAACCAGCTGCTGGTTCACGCTGGCTCCGGCCACGCCGATAACGCGTTCGATGATTCCGGTGCCCCGAGGCAAGGCAAGCTCGGCGTTCACCCAGCCGTCGGCGACCCGGAATTGCTGCACGATCTCATCCAGCGCGGGCAGGTCGGCGCCCCTCATCACCAGAAACCAGCGGACCAGATTGATCGACCATCGCGAAATGACAACAGGAACGGAAATGCGCCCCACCTTGAAGCGGATGTCGGGGAAGCCGATGTGCGGACCGGACACCGTGGCGGACGCGTTGATCCACAACCCGCCCACCAACGGTACGCTGGCCCGTGCGGAGACGAGATCCTCATCAATCGCCGCCTCGATCCGCTGTAGGCCGCTGGCTTCGCCGGCCAACAGTCCAATGGCGCCGATTTGCCCGTCGTCCAGATCCAGCCGCGCCGGGGTGCCAAGAGTTCGCGCAGCACTAATGTCCCTGAGAAGATCGCGAGCAGTGGCAATGTCTCCAGCGGTCGGCCGCCTGGGGATGTCGACCGACGGGGCCGTGCTGACGAGCGCAAGGCCCAAGCCAAGCAGGATCACCAGCACGGTCGCGGCTCCAATCCGCGCGTTCCGATACCGGGGGGGTGGTGGCTGCTTCGTCATGATTGCCCCATACGCGTATGACTGAATGACCGCTGATCGGCCGATACAACGCTACAGGCAATTCACAGAAAGGCTTAAGCTTGATCCTGCCGACGGCCAGTTTGCAGGATCGGTTGCGGCGCAACCCAGGCAGCCCTGAGCGAGCGCGGTCGATCGGCGCAGGGTCAGGGCCATTAGCATTCCTTGTCGCTCATTCTTGGACATGTTCCGTCAAACTACGGAACGCTGCGCGCAGCGTTGCAGGGCTCGCTGTATCAAGCGCCCCGGCGGCGACTTCGCCGGGCGCCCAGAACTGGGACGACGGTTCGTCATGGAGCATGGCCCAGTCCGGAAACATCCGCTCATCGACCTCGTCCATCAGCAGCAACCGAACATCGCCGTGACGATCATCTATGCGGATCCGGGCATAGAGCGCATCGATCGCCGCGGCCGGCCCCTCGATCAGCTGGAGGTACAGGTCGTGGCGGCACACCAGGGCGCCGGTGATATCATCGCGGGGGTTGTTGAGCCGAGCTTGCGAGAGGATTCCCGCCAGCATGGCCTGATCGAAGCCGAATGGCTGTGATCGATAAATCATTTGCTTCATCGCACCTTACTCCCGCAGTTTGCCGCCCAAGGCTACGCCGTATCGCGGCAGGCGCACAGCCGCTTTGTCGGCCAGACCCATCTGCCCCCACGGCAGCCGCGGGCGCTGCTCGATCTGCCCACCGCCATCCAGCGCGGTAGCGGCGATCCGCCCCCATCGGCAAGATCAGCCTCCACGCGCCCGCTCGACCGCTTTCACGATGTCGCCAACCACCGCTCCCGGTCCGGGCAGCACAGCGAGCTGCTCGCCCACCGATCGCGCACTGGCGCCGTACCGCGGATCGCCCAGCACGTGTCGGACCGATCTGGTGATGGCTTCAGGGGTGATCCGCTCCGGCCAGACGATCGGCAAGCCGCGGGCGCTCAGTCGCAATGCCTCGGCGGGCAGTCCGAGGGCGATCCCCTTGGCAAAGCACATCTGGCTGATGATGGGCTGATCGGCCGTCAACGGCAGAAGCACCATCGGCATTCCGAAGCTTGCCGCCTCCATTACCGAGCTGAACCCGGCGTGGCAGATACAAAGGTCCATCGTGGGCAAGAGCGCCGCAAGTTCGCCCCGGGTTAAAAATCGGGCGACGTGCACATTGGCTGGCTGGCTCCCCAGTTCGCCCGGCTCCAACCCCCCTCCAAGCGTCAGCACGAGGTTGAACGGCATGCCGTGGAAAGCGGTTGCCAGCGCGCGGTAGACCTCCGGATGGTCCCTGCCAAACACGGTGCCAAGGCTCGCAAACACGGTCGGCTGGTCCGGCAATTGCGTGCGCCATGGCGGCAGGGCGGCCGGCCGCTCCAGCGAGACCGGGCGGACGTACCGAACCTCCCGCGCGAGGCCACCAGCTCGCTTCGTCATGCTGTGGTTGAATGCGAGCATCCCCTGCAAAACAAGCGCCTTTGCTCCCGAGATTCGTTGGGATGTGGGCAGACCGGATGAAAGAACCTTACCGAGAACCAGCCGCGTCAGCTCGGGTCGCAGAAGCGCAAGGCTGAGCGACCAGGTGGGCGGAACCAGGCTGATCTCCAGATCCGGCGCAAAATCGTCGAGATCGGGATCGGGCATCAGGCCGAATTGCTTGCGCAAGGCGGCAATCGCACCGCCCGCAACCCGCTTCAGGGTCCAATACGTCCAGCGCACCGTGTAGCTGCAGGTGACGATCGGTAGCCCGGTCTTCGCGGCGACCAGGGGCGACGCAAACTCCAGATTTCCACTGAGCAGCGCATCGGGTCGCAAATCCGCGACCAGGCGCAGCAGGGAAGGGTAAAGAGCCGTCGGAGATCGCTTTAGGAAGATCTCCTTCATCAGGAACTCACCCCGTCGGGGAAGCGGGATATTCGCAATCTCGGGCAGTGTTTCGACGAGCTGCGATTCGTGCCAGTCGAGGCCGGCGGCCATTGTTTCGAAGCCGGCTTCGCGCGGCACCTGCGCAAAACCCGCTGCGGTGACGATCGTCACGCGATGGCCAGCGTCCTTCAGCTCCTGTGCCAGCGGCTGAAGAGGGTAAAAGTGGCCGAAACCGGGATGCACCGGGAGCAGAAAGCGCATCACTCACTCCTCGATGAGGGAATCGCCGATGGCTTGAGCCTCCACCCGCTCAAGAATGACCACCTTTGCTCCACCCATCAAGCGAGGGCGCGCTTGTAAGGAACGCTGGAGACAACCTTTGCCGAGCGGCCTGGATGATGCGCCTCAGTCCGGCAGGACACCCATGCCCATGAGATGACGGAACAACTGCGTTTTTGCCAGCCCGCGAGCAGCTCGCTGCCGCCTCCCGGCTGGCTTGTGCCGCGCTTGCGAATGGATGCAACGCGCTTGCAAAAGCGGTGCAAGCAGCCATTTGAAGCGCCAGTGAGCGACCCGATTCTCGACATCCGCGGTCTGTCCAAGACCTACAAGGGCGGCACCACCGCGCTTGCCGGGGTCGATCTCACCATCCGCAAGGGCGAGATCTTCGCACTGCTCGGCCCCAACGGGGCGGGCAAGACCACGCTGATCGGCGCGGTATGCGGCCTCGTTCGCCCGAGCGGCGGCTCGATCCACGCCTTCGGCCTCGATGCCACCCGCCACTGGCGCGATGTGCGCCGCCGGATCGGCCTGGTGCCCCAGGAGCTGACCTTCGACATGTTCGCCCAGGTCGAACGCTCGGTGGCCTATTCACGCGGAATGTTCGGCCTGCCACCCAGCCGCGAGCGGATCGAGGAAGTGCTGCGCTCGCTCAGCCTGCTCGACAAGCGGAAGGCCAAGATCCGCGAGCTTTCCGGCGGAATGAAGCGAAGGGTAATGATCGCCAAGGCACTCGCCCACGACCCCGAACTGCTGTTCCTCGACGAGCCCACCGCGGGCGTCGACGTCGAGCTGCGGCGCGACATGTGGCGCCAGATCGATGCGCTGCGCGCCCGCGGCGTCACCATCATCCTGACCACGCACTACATCGAGGAGGCCGAGGAGATGGCCGATCGCGTGGGCGTGATCGACAAGGGGCGCATCCTGCTGGTGGACGACAAGGCCGCGATCATGGCCCGCCTCGGCCGCACCGAGGCCCGCATCGCCCTGACCCAACCATTGGCCGAGCCGCCGCCCTCCCTCGGCGCCTTTCCCCTGACTTTGGAGGAGGAGGGTCACGTGCTCGTCTATCGCGGGGGCGATGGCACGGGGCAGGGCAAGCGCGATATCGCAGAACTGGCCCAGGCGCTCACCCGGCTGGGCATTGCCTTCACCCGGCTCGATACGCGCGAATCCAGCCTTGAGGACATTTTCGTCGACCTGGTCGAAAGTCCGCCAAGCACGGGGACGGGGACGGGCGCATGAACCTCAACCTTCGCGGCGCCCTCGCCATCTTCACCAACGAATTGATGCGCGCCTTCCGCACCGCCTTCGGCTCGATCATCGCGCCTGTTTTGACCACGTCGCTCTATTTCATCGTCTTCGGTGCGGCGATCGGCGGGGAGATCGAAGAGATCGACGGCATTTCTTACGGCGCCTTTATCGTACCCGGCCTGCTGATGCTCACCCTGCTGAGCGAGAGCACCTCCAACGCCAGCTTCGGCATCTACATGCCACGCTTCACCGGGGCGATTTACGAGCTGCTGTCCGCCCCTGTCGGCGTGGCCGAGACGCTAATCGGCTTCGTCGGCGCGGCGGCGGTGAAATCGCTCATCTTGGCCGCCATCATCCTCGCCACGGCGACGCTGTTCGTCGATTACACGATTGTTCATCCCTTTTATGCGATCGGCTTCATCATGCTGGTCGCGGCCGCCTTCTCGCTGTTCGGGTTCATCCTCGGCATCTGGGCCGATGGATTCGAGAAGCTGCAGATCGTGCCGCTGCTGGTGCTGACCCCGCTCACCTTCCTCGGCGGCACTTTCTATTCGATCGAGATGCTGGGCGATCCGTGGCGCACCGTGGCGATGTTCAACCCCATCGTCTATCTGGTGAACGGTCTGCGCTGGACCTTCACCGGCGCCTCGGATTTCCCAATCGGCCTCTCGCTCGGCATGACCTTCGCCTTTCTCGCCGGTTGCGTGCTGGTAATTGCGGTGATCTTCCGCACCGGCTGGCGACTGCGCGAATGATCCGCTAGCCTGCCGCCATGCCGCGCCGCCTGTTCCTTGCCGCCCTGCTTTGGCCGGGCGCGGTCGCCGCCGCGCAACCGGCCCTTTTGGCCACTCAGCCGGTGATGGCACAGCCGGTGGTGCCGGAGCTGGTCATAACCTTTCCGGAACCGGTCCGCATCATGCCCGAGCCCGTGCGCGCGATGATCGAGGCGGCGATCGCCACCGGGGACCGGAACAAGGTCGCCGCCGTGGTCGAAGCGGCCCGGGCGACCCATCCCGACAATCTGGACGAAATCGATAGGCTGCACACCGGCTTCCTCGAACACCAGCGCGAACTCGCCACGGCGAAGGCGCTGGCGGACGAGCTGGCGCTGCGCGAGGCGGGCCTGTTCGGCCGCTGGAAGGGCAGGGGAGAGGTCGGCGGTTACCAGGCCACCGGCAACACCAGCAACATCGGCTTTACCGCAGCGCTCTCGATGGAGCGGATCGGCATCGACTGGCAGCACCAGCTTTGCGCCCGTGCCGATTACCAGCGCAATAACGGCCGCACCGCGCGAGAGCGCTACCTCGCCGCCTACGAGCCCCGCGTGAACTTCAGTACGGATTTGTTCGTGTACGGTTTGGCCCAGTTCGAGAGCGACCGGTTCCAGGGCTTTGACACGCGCCTCTCCACCTCGGGCGGGCTCGGCTACCAGCTATTCGATACAGATTCTCTTGATCTATCGCTGAAAGCCGGCCCGGCTTTCCGGCAGACCCACTTCAGCAGCGGCACCACCGAAAGCAGCGTGGGCGCGCTCGCCGGTTTCGATTTCGACTGGCGGATCTTCCCCGATCTCACCCTCACGCAGGATGCCAACCTCGTCGCTGCGGCGGGCGGCAGCGCGGTTGCCTTTGTCGATAACCGGTCGAGCACGCTCTATCTCGTCACCGGGCTGGAGGCGAAGATCACCGATGGGCTGACCACGCGGCTCAGCTACACGGTCGATCACAACAGCAACCCGCCCGCGGGCGCGGTGGCGACCGATACGCAGACCCGCTTCAGCCTCATCTACGGCTTTTAGCCGCGCCCGAAAGCAGCTGGGTCTACAATGGCGATAGAAGCTGCCTCGTGGGGCCCGGGTGAGCCGCTGTCATCGCCAGACTTCGCGCTCGACGGGTCGAAGAGCCGGAGATCGCCGGCATCTACCTCATCGACAGCGACGGCTGCCCGCGCCGCCACGGATATGCACTGGCCAACGAGTTTTCCGACCACGTCACCGAGCGTGGCAATTATCTGTGGCTCACCCATTCCAAGCCGCGGCCGGCTGCGATCGGCCCGGAACTGCTGCTCGCCGCGCTGCCGGCGGATGTTCGCGGCACCAGCCGCATCCTGCGCGATGGCGGGGTAATGTGGGCAAAACCGTTCCTCTCGGACAAGGCGAAAATGGCGCTATCCATCGCCAATCTGGAACATTACCACTTCAAATATGGGCTGTTCAGGCGGCCGGGCGATGTCCACCTGCATTACTCTGGCACGGAGACGCTCTCCTTTGCCGATGGGATCACCACACAGGAGGGCGATGTGTTCGAGATCGAAGCACAGCCGTTCCAGCTCCCGCTGCGCAACCGGCTGAGCCGCTCGGCCCCGCGCGCCGTATTCGTGACGGAGCTTTGAGATGGCCAAGCTGAGAATGGCGCTGGTGGGGCTCGGCCAGATCGCCCGGCACGAGCACCTGCCGGTGCTGGCCCAGAGCGACGTTCTCGAACTGGTGGCGATCGCCAGCCCTGATGCCACCCACCCTTCGATCCCGATCTACCCGACGCTGGGAGAACTGCTCGCAGCGCGCGACGACATCGAGGCGGTGACGATCTGCACCCCGCCGCAGGGTCGCCACCCCATTGCCCGGCAGGCGATCGAGGCGGGCTGCCATGTCATGCTGGAAAAGCCGCCGGGTGCCACCCTTTCGGAGGTGCACGATCTGGGGGTGGCGGCGGAAGCGCGCGGAGTCACTCTGTTCGCCTCGTGGCACACGCGCGGGGCTCCGGCGATCGAACCGGCGCGCGAATGGCTGGCCACCCGCAAGGTGCGCTCCGCCCGGATCATCTGGCGCGAAGATGTGCGGCGCTGGCATCCGGGGCAGGAATGGCTGTGGCACCCCGGCGGACTGGGCGTGTTCGATCCGGGCATCAACGGTCTTTCCGCCGCCACCCGCATCCTGCCGCAGCCGATCTTCCTGGAAAAGTCCGAGCTGTTCTATCCCTCCAACCGAAACGCGCCCATCGCCGCGAGGCTGCAGTTGCGCGATGGCGCCGGCGCCGAGATCCTGGCCGATTTCGATTTGCGCGAAACCGGCCAGCAGGTGTGGGACGTGATGGTGGAGACCGATGACGGCCTGCTCCACTTCACCGGCGGTGGCGGCGGGCTGACGATCGCTGGCCGTCCGGTGATCGATGGTGCGGGCGAGCTGGAAGGCGAGTACGAGGCGCTGTACCAGCATTTCGGCCGGCTGATCCGTAGCAGTGCCAGCGATGTCGACCTGGCGCCGCTGCGCTTGGTCGCCGACGCCTTCCTGCTGGCGGATCGCAAGATGGTGGAACCGTTCATCGAATAGTGTGCGCGAAGGTCGACGCCCACAAGCGGCGTACCCAATAAACGGGCGGATCGTGTTGCGAGCGATGGCACTTGAAGCGGCCGGTAATAGCCGGTCTGGAGGGCATCCACCTTCGCCCACGATTCGCCGGAAAGGCCGCCGCCCATGAAAACCCGCGCCGCCGTCACCTTTGCGCCCAAACAGCCGCTCGAGATCGTCGAACTCGATCTCGAGGGGCCCAAAGCGGGCGAGGTGCTGGTCGAGATCATGGCCAGCGGCATCTGCCACACCGATGCCTACACGCTGGAAGGGCTTGATAGCGAGGGGCTGTTCCCGAGCGTCCTCGGCCACGAGGGCGCCGGCATCGTGAGAGAGGTCGGCGCGGGCGTCACCAGCGTGGCGCCGGGTGACCACGTGATCCCGCTCTACACGCCCGAATGCCGGCAGTGTAAATCGTGCCTCAGCGGCAAGACCAATCTGTGCACCGCCATCCGCGCCACGCAGGGCAAGGGCCTGATGCCGGACGGTACCAGCCGCTTCAGCCACAAGGGGGAGACGATCTTCCACTACATGGGCTGTTCCACCTTCTCGAACTTCACCGTTCTGCCCGAGATTGCAGTGGCGAAGATCCGCACGGATGCGCCGTTCGATACCAGCTGCTACATCGGTTGCGGCGTGACCACCGGCGTGGGCGCCGTGGTCAACACCGCCGATGTGCGCCCCGGCGAGAGTGTGGTGGTGTTCGGCCTCGGTGGCATCGGCCTCAACGTGATCCAGGGCGCCAAGATGGCGGGCGCTGGCCGGATCGTGGGGGTCGACATCAACCCTGCCCGCGAGGAGTGGGGCCGCCGCTTCGGCATGACCGATTTTCTCAACACGCGCGGAATGAGCCGCGAGCAGACCATCGCCCGCGTGGCCGAACTGACCGATGGCGGCGCCGATTACAGCTTCGATTGCACCGGCAACACCGAAGTGATGCGCAGCGCGCTCGAATGCTGCCACCGGGGCTGGGGCACCAGCATTGTGATCGGCGTGGCCGAGGCGGGTAAGGAGATCGCCACTCGGCCTTTCCAGCTGGTGACGGGCCGCAACTGGCGCGGCACCGCGTTCGGCGGAGCGAGGGGGCGCACGGATGTGCCCAAAATCGTCGATTGGTACATGGATGGCCGGATCGCCATCGACCCGATGATCACCCACCGGCTCACGCTGGAGGAGATCAACACAGGCTTCGAGCTGATGCATGCGGGCGAGAGCATCCGCTCGGTTGTGGTCTATTGATCGAGCAGGAGGAAACCATGGCGCTCGAAACGATCAGCGAGGCTCGCAGCCACGGCGGCACCCAGGGTGTCTACCGCCACTCCAGCACGGCCACCGGCACGCCGATGACCTTCGCAGTCTTCGTGCCCGACCACACCCCGGGCACCAGGCTGCCGGTGCTTTGGTTTCTTTCCGGCCTCACCTGCACCCATGCCAATGTGATGGAAAAGGGCGAGTATCGCCACGCCTGCGCCAAACACGGCATCATCTTCATCGCGCCTGATACCTCGCCCCGTGGAGACGAAGTGCCGGACGAGGAAGCGAGCGATTTCGGCAAGGGCGCCGGCTTCTATGTCGATGCGACGCAGGAGCCCTGGTCGCGGCACTATCGCATGCGCAGCTATATCGAGGATGAGCTGCCCGGGATCATTGCCGCGCATTTTCCGGTGAACGAGCAGCGGCAGGGGATCACCGGCCATTCGATGGGCGGCCACGGCGCGCTAACGATCGCCCTTCGCAACCCCGGGCGGTTCCGCTCGGTCGGCGCACTCGCCCCGATCGCCAGCCCGCTGCGCTGCCCCTGGGGCGAAAACGCACTGGGCGGCTATCTGGGGCTCGACCGGCAGGCCTGGCGCGCCTACGACGCCACTGCGCTTATCGAGGATGGCGCACGCTTGCCCGAGCTGCTGGTGGACCAGGGCACGGCCGACAGCTTCCTCGCCGAACAGCTCAAGCCGCACCTGCTGGATGAGGCCTGCCGCGCGGCAAACATCCCCGCGACCATCAGGCTGCACGAGGGCTACGATCATTCGTACTTCTTCATCTCCACAATAATGGCGGATCACGTCGCCTGGCATGCGCAAGGATTGCGCTGACGGCATCAGCGTCCGGCAGCCCCTCGCGGCCGATAGTAGCCTCGAGCACGCGCCGGGTCATCTGCGCCCCGCGACTCGTGGCAGGACGCCATGCGGCGGATCGCGAACTCTGGCGCTGCTCAGCCCCGGCAGCAACCATGCCATTTCGACCACTCGCGCTCCTTCCGCTTGTGCTACCGGCCGGGATGCGCTTCATTTGATTGCGGGAGCGCGGAACAACCGCGGCGATCCTCGCGGGAGTAACAGATGAGCGTGTCTCGTCGCATGGTGCTGGCAGGTAGCGCAATCGCGGCCGGCGCCGCGATTGTCGGTACCGGCTCGGAGGCCGGCGCCGTTGCGCAGGACCCACCGCGCTTCTCGCTCGCCTACGCGCCGCACGAAGGCACCTTCAAGAGCCGGGGCAACCGTCTTGAGCAGATCGCCTATGCCGCGGACCAGGGCTTCAACGCCTGGGAAGACAACGAAGCGGCCGGCCGCTCCATCGCCGAACAGACCGCCATGGCGCGCGCACTCCAGCAGCGCGGCATGACGATGGGCGTGTTCGTCGCGAGCATGCCCCAATGGGCCGAGTTCCGACCCTTGCTCGGAGGCAATGACGATGCCGATCGCGCGGCCTTCCTCGCCGACATTCGCGCCTCGGTCGAGGTCGCCAAGCGACTTGATGCAAAGTGGATGACGGTCGTTCCGGGCTTTCTGGATCGCCGACTTCCAATCGAGATCCAGACCGGACGGGTGATCGACACAATGCGCCACGCTGCCGAGATCATCGAACCGCACGGCCTCGTCATGGTGATGGAGCCACTGAACACCCTCACCAATCATCCGGGCGTTTTCCTGCAGACCATCCAGCAGGGCTTCGCCATTGCGCGGGCCATCGACAGCACGGCGGTGAAAGTGCTGGCCGATCTCTATCACGAGCAGATCCAGGCCGGGAACCTGATCCCGACGCTGGAGACCTGCTGGGATGAGATCGCCTATCTTCAGTTCGGCGACAATCCGGGCCGCAACGAGCCCGGCACGGGCGAGATCAACTATCGCACCATCACCCGCTGGTTGCGCGGCCGCTCGTTCGACGGCGTGATCGGCATGGAGCACGGCAATTCGATTGATGGGCGCGAGGGCGAGGACCAGCTGGTCGCCGCCTATCGCGAGATCGATCAGGCATGAGGAAGCAAGAGTTGAAAAACATCGCCTGGGCCGCAGCCGTGGCGGCCGTGATCACCATCGGGAGCCCCGCCATAGCGCATGATCGACCAGGCTTCCGCGACACGCCAATGCTGCCCGACAGCCAGTGGCGCGTGCACGATCCCGATCGGCCCTATCCCGAGGTGGTGACGCCCGGCCCGGTGCCCGGCGCCGCACCCTCCGACGCGGTCGTGCTGTTCGACGGTCAGTCGCTCGACGCGTGGCAGCCGCAGGGTGGCGCCTGGATGGTGGAGGATGGCGCCATGACCGTGCCGCCGCGCGCACCGGGCGGCGGCGAAAGCTCCCTCGTCAGCAACGAGAGCTTTGGCGATGTGCAGCTCCACCTGGAGTTCCGCTCGCCCAATCCGCCTCAGAGCAGCTCGCAGGACCGGGGCAATAGCGGCATCATCTTCATGCAGCGCTACGAGATCCAGATCCTCGATGCGTATGAAAATGACACTTACGCCGATGGAACCGTCGGCTCGATCTATGGCTGGAAGCCGCCGCTGGTGAACCCCTCGCGCGCCCCCGGTGAATGGCAGAGCTACGACATCATTTTCGAGCGCCCCCGCTTCGGGCCCGAGGGCGAGCTGCTGCGCCCTGCTTTCGTCACGGCCTTCCTGAACGGCGTCCTGATCCAGAACCGCCAGGCTTGGCCCGGCGTCACCGTCTGGCGTCAAATCGGCACATACGAAGCGCATGAAGATGCCGCGCCCATTCAGCTGCAGGATCATGATTCGCCGGTATCGTTCCGCAATATCTGGGTGCGCCGCCTGCCCGAGGCAGCGGCGAGCCATGATTTCGAGGGTGAAGTGAAATGAACATCGATCGAAGAGATGCCCTGGCCGGAATGGCGGCCATGTTCGGCGCCGCCCTGTTCGCCCCGATCGCCCGCGCGGCGGCGGCGCAGGTGATGCCAATCAGCTCGGGCCCGCCGAGCGTGCCGGTCTTCACCGCGCAGCAGCGCGAACTGATGACCGCGCTCAGCGAACGGATCATGCCGACCACGGACACGCCGGGCGCGATCGCCGCCGGCGTTCCCGCCTTCATCGAGAAGATGCTCGCCGACTGGGCGCTGCCGGCGGACCGCGTGCCGATCCTCGCGGGGCTGGACGCCATCGAGGCGCGCAGCCAAGCCGACAACGGCGTGGCGGCGGCCAGCGCAACGCCCGAGCAGCAGGACGCGCTGCTGACGCTGGCGATGGAAGACCAGCTGCCGGGCGGCAAGGCCTTCTTCGAGCCGTTCCGCCAGCTGGTGATCACCGGCTACTTCACCTCAGAGATCGGCATCACGCAGGAGCGCGAATATCTGCCCGTGCCCGGTCGCTACGACGGCGCCTATCCCTATTCAGAGGTCAACAAGGTGTTCTCGTCCTGATGGTCAGCCGGCGGCAATGGCTGGCGGGCGGGGCCGCGCTCGCGACGACGCTGACGGCTGCCCCGTTGAAGGCGAGGGCTGCCGCGCTGAACGCCGCGCCCATCGGCCTCCAGCTTTATACCGTGCGCGAGCTCTTCTCACGCGAGCCGATGCGCACGCTGCAGGAGGTCGCCGCAATCGGTTACCGCGAAGTCGAATATGGCGGCGGCGGTTACGACACGATGGACCATGCCGCATTGCGCGCCACGATGGACCGGGTGGGGCTCGTAGCTCCCGCGATCCATGTCGGCTACGAAGCGCTGGAAGCCGATCTCGACCAGGCGGTCGGGATGGCGCGGGCACTGGGCGCCGACACCATCATCGTGCCCTACATGGACGAGGCGCATCGCACCGCCCCAGGGTGGACCGCGGCTCTCGCTAACTTCAACCGCTGGGCCGGGCAGCTCCAGTCCGCCGGGCTCGGCTTCGCCTATCACAACCACGATTGGGAATTCACCGAGAAGCCCGGGGGCCGCAGCCTGTTCGACCGGCTGGTGGCCGAAACCGATCCGGCGCTGGTCAAAGTCGAGCTCGACCTGTTCTGGACGGTGGCCGCGGGCGAGGATACCAAGGCGATCATCAGGCGCCTGCCCGGTCGCATCTATGCCTATCACGTCAAGGACCGGACTGCGGATGGCGAGATGACCAGCATCGGCAAGGGCACGATTGATTTCGCCGATATCTTCACGCTCAACGCCATGGCCGGCGTGCAGCATTTCTTCGCCGAGAACGATCAGTCGCCCTCGCCGTACCTTCCCGATATCCACACCAGCTTCGCCGCGCTCAGCCGGCTGCGCACGTAAATCAAGGATTATTGCCATGGCCAATATGTTCGACGCCATCGTCATCGGTTCCGGAGTGAGCGGCGGGTGGGCAGCCAAGGAGCTCACGGAAAAGGGCCTGCGGGTCCTGATGCTCGACCGGGGGACGATGGTCGAGCATCTGGACTACGAATATGAAGGCGCGCTGGAGGAGGAAATCCCCGCCCGCGACATGATGCCCAAGGCGCTGGTCGACAGCGACTATTTCATTTCCAAGCATGGCTATATCGCGCCCTCGACCCAGAAGTACTACAATAACGATCGGCTCAACCCCTATGCCTATGACGAGGGCGAGAAATTCTACTGGATCCGCCCCGGTGCGGTCGGCGGCAAATCGCTGATCTGGGGGCGCTGGAGCTTCCGCTTCAGCCCCGAAGATTTCGAGGCGAACAAGCAGGAGCAGGTCGGCCTCGACTGGCCGATCCGCTATGACGACGTGGCGCCCTGGTATGATTACGTCGAGAACTACATCGGCGTGACGGGCTCGCGCGAGAACCTTCCCCAGCTGCCCGACAGCCAGTTCCAGCCGCCGATGCAGATGAACATTGCGGAACAATGGTTGAAGGAACAGCTCGAGGCGACCTCGCCCGGGCGCAAGCTGATCAACGCCCGGCTTGCGAACATTACCGAGGACATGCCGGAGCAGGGTCGCACCAAGTGCCAGTTCCGCAACCAGTGCGGACGCGGCTGCTCGTTCGGGTCCTATTTCTCGACCCAGTCGGTAACGCTTCCCGCTGCCCGGGCGACGGGCAACCTTACCCTGCGGTCCGACGCGGTCGTCACCAACTTGGAATATGACGCGGCGCGCAAGCGGGTGACGGGCGTGCGCGTCGTCGATGCGCTGACCGGTCAGGCCGAAGTGATTCCCGCAGGGCTGGTGTTCCTGTGCGCCTCGGCGATGGCCTCCACGCAGATCATGATGAACTCGCGGGATGCCGGCACCGGCAGGAGCCACTTCGATTCCAGCGGCACGCTGGGGCGGTATGTGATGGATCACATCTTCCGCACCGGCGCATCGGGCGAGATCCCGGGCTTCACGGATTACATCGAATATGGCCGCCGCCCGGGTGGGGTCTACATCCCGCGCTTCCGCAACAACGGCGGAGAGGAAGGCGTTGGCTTCCGCCGGGGCTATGGCTTCCAGGGCAGTGCCGGCCGCAGTGCGGCTCATCCGCAGGGCTTCGGCGCCTCGATGAAGCATGGCATGCGCGCCTATGGTCCATGGCGGTTCGGCATGGGCGCATTCGGCGAATGCCTGCCCTATGAGGACAACCGGATCAGCCTGCATCCGGACAAGGTAGACCGCTTCGGAGTGCCGCTTATGCGCTTCGATGTCACATTCCGGGAAAACGAGGACCGGATGATGGAGGATGCGCGGATCGAGGGCGAGAAGATGCTGCGCGCCGCCGGCCTGATCAACGTCACCAGCTACCGCGGCGAGAATGTTCCGGGAGATTCCATTCACGAGATGGGCGGTGCCCGCATGGGCGCCGATCCGCGCCAGTCGGTAGTCAACAAGTGGAGCCAGGCACACGATGCCGCCAATCTGTTTGTGACCGATGGCGCGCAGATGACATCCATCTCCTGCGTGAATCCGTCGATAACCTTCATGGCGCTTACCGCCCGAGCAGTCGACCACGCGGTCAAGCAGGTGCAGGCCGGCGCAATCTAGGAGCCGGAACGATGGCAGAATTGGTGAGTGCCCCCTTGCGGTAGTCGCACCGCTGACCGATGAGTACGAAATGGAGGGCTGACGGATGCAGCGAGTCCGCTATGCCATGGTTGGTGGTGGCGAAGGCGCTTTTATAGGCCCGATTCATCGCACTGCAGCGGCGATTGCAGGCAATTGCCAGCTGGTTGCGGGCGCTTTCTCGAGCGATGCAACCCGCTCGCAAAGGTCGGGTGAAGCGCTGGGGCTGGCGCCCGAGCGCTGCTACGCCAGCTGGGCCGCGCTGATCGAGGGCGAGGCCACTTTAAATCCGGCCGAACGCGCCGAATTCGTGGCCATCGTAACCCCCAACCACCTCCACGCGCCGGTGGCCATCGCGGCGCTGGAGGCGGGGCTGCCCGTGCTGACCGACAAGCCGCTGACCGACACGATGGACGCAGCGGAAGCCTTCGCCGCCGCCGCCGCGCGGACCGGCGGGTTGGTCGGCGTGACGCATACTTACGCCGCCTATCCCATGGTCCGGCAGGCCAAGGCGCTGGTGGCCGGAGGGGAGGTGGGCGCGATCCGCCGGGTGGCGGTGCATTACACGCAGGGTTGGCTGGCCCGGGCCGAGGACGCGGTCGGCAAGCAGGCCGAATGGCGGATCGACCCGGCCCGTTCCGGGCTCGCGGGCGCGTTCGGCGATATCGGCACGCACGCCTTCAACCTCGTCGAGACGATCACCGGCGATCCCATGCTGCGGCTTTCGGCAGAGCTGCAGGCGGCCGTGCCCGGGCGCGCGCTCGATGACGATGGCGCGGCGATGTTCCATCTGGCGGGCGGCGCGCGCGGAACGCTGGTTGCCAGCCAAGTCTGTGCGGGTGACGCCAACGGGCTCGCCATCTCCGTGTGGTGCGAGGAAGCCGGCGTGCATTGGGAGCAGGAGCACCCGAACGTCCTGCGCGTCGCGCGGCGGGACGGGCCGGAGGAGATCTGGACGCCGGGCGCAGACCGCAGCTACCTGGGCCAACAGGCCATGCGGGTGACCCGGACCCCGTCGGGTCATCCCGAGGGTTACCTGGAAGCCTTTGCCAACATCTATCATGATTTTGCATTGGCCGTGCGCGGCGCTCCGCCTGAAGACCCTTGCTATGCCACCCTGAACGCAGGAATGCGGGCGATGCGGTTCATCGCCGCGGCCCACCGCAGCAGCGCGGATGGCGGTCGCTGGATCGATCTGGAAGAGGAGCAAGCGGCATGAAGGGACCGGCCATTTTCCTGGCGCAGTTCGCGGGCGACGAGGCGCCGTTCAACAGCCTGCCGTCGATGGCGCGCTGGGCGAGCGAGCTCGGCTATGTCGGGGTGCAGATTCCCACCTGGGATGCCCGCCTGTTCGACCTGCGAAAGGCCGTTGAGAGCCAGGATTATTGCGACGAGGTCAAGGGCATTTGCGCCGAGGCCGGGGTGGAGATCACCGAATTGTCGACTCATCTGCAAGGCCAGCTGGTGGCGGTTCACCCGGCCTATGACGCGCTGTTCGATGCCTTCGCGCCAGCCGAGCTGCAAGGCCGCCCGGTGGAGCGGACCGAGTGGGCTTGCCGGCAGTTGCGCCTCGCAGCGCAGGCGAGCCGGCGGTTAGGGCTAGACGCGCATGCCACCTTTTCGGGCGCGCTGTTGTGGCACACCGTCTACCCGTGGCCGCAGCGACCCGCAGGGCTGGTGGAGGAAGGCTTCGCCGAACTGGCCCGGCGTTGGCGGCCGCTGCTAGACGCCTTCGACGAGGCTGGCGTCGACCTAGCGTACGAGATCCACCCGGGCGAGGATTTGCATGACGGGCTCAGCTGGGAACGGTTCCTGGAGGCGGTGGATAACCACCCGCGGGCCAGCATCCTGTACGACCCCAGCCATTTCATCCTGCAGCAGCTCGACTATTTGCAGTTCATCGATTTCTACCATGACCGGATCCGCATGTTCCACGTCAAGGACGCGGAGTTCGTGCCGTCCGGGCGCGCAGGGGTCTATGGCGGCTATGCCGGCTGGGGCGAGCGCCCGGGACGGTTTCGTTCACTGGGCGATGGTCAGGTGGATTTCGCGGGCATCTTCTCGCAGCTGACACATCATGGGTACCAGGGCTGGGCCGTGCTGGAGTGGGAATGCTTCCTGAAGCATCCTGAACAGGGTGCGGCAGAGGGCGCGCCGTTTATCGCCGCGCACATGATCCGGCGGGCCGAGCGCGCATTCGACGACTTTGCCGGCGCGGCGCCGGACGCGGAACGCAACCGGCGCATACTTGGGCTGGACTGATAGGGCGATCACCTCCACCCTTTTGCCACTCGATTCGGCAGGGAGGGGCCGGTGGCGAGGCGAGTTGAGGGGGATAAGCACATGACTTCCGGCACGCGGGCGCGGCTCTCGCTGATGATGTTCCTGCAATATGCAGTGTGGGGCGCATGGTTCGTGCCGTTCGCGACCTACCTCACGCGCAGCGGCCTGCAGGATTCCGTCGGCACGATCTACTCGGCGCAAGGTTGGGCGGCGATTGCGGCGCCGCTGTTCGTCGGCGCGGTGGCCGATCGCTACTTCGCGGCCGAGAAGGTCATGGGGGTCCTGCACCTGTTTGCCGGTCTGCTGCTATTCGCGCTGGCGCAGGTCGGGGCCGATGCAGGAGTGATGTTTTTGGCAACGTTGGGTGTGCTGCTCGCCTTCATGCCAACCATCGCGCTGTCCAACGCCATCGCGCTGAATTCGCTGAGCGACAGCGAAAAGCAGTTCCCCGCCATCCGCGTGTTCGGAACCATTGGCTGGATCGCTGCGGGTCTGGTCGTCAGCTTCGTTCTGCCGGGCGAGGCCGAGCGCACGGCTCAGCCGATCCTGCTCGCGGCCGCCGTGTCGATTGCTTACGGTCTTTATGCGTTCACCCTGCCGAGCACGCCGCCCAAGGCCGGCAGCGGGCGCGTCTCGTTCGGTGCGCTGCTCGGGCTCGATGCGATCCGCACCTCCGACCGCAGCTTCTGGGTGCTGATCATCTGCTCGACGCTGATGATGATCCCGTTCTCGTTCTACAATGTCTACGCCAACCCGTACCTCGACGATATCGGGGTGGCCAACCCCGCCGCGACGCAGACCATCGGGCAGGTGTCGGAGATCGGCTTCCTGCTGCTTTTGCCGCTGTTCTTCCGTCTGGTGGGGATCAAGGGCGTGCTGTTCGTGGGCATAGCCGCCTGGGCCGTGCGCTATGTCATCTTCGCCTATGCCTACACCGACGAAGGGCCGATCCTGCCGATGGTCTATCTAGGGCTGGCGCTGCATGGTGTGGGGTTCGATTTCGTGTTCGTGGCGGCGACGATCTGGGTCGGCAACCACTTCGCGGCAGATTCGAGCAACCGGGCGCAGAGCTTCCTGGCGCTGATGACCTGGGGTGTGGGCTATCTGATCGGCAGCAACGTCGCCAATGCGGTGCAGGTGGGTGCGGGTGCGGGTGCGGCGACCGACTGGCAGAGTTTCTGGCTGCTGCCGGCCGGCTTTGCCGCGATCACGGCGATGGCATTCCTGGTGCTGTTCCGCGATGGGCGCGGTGGCTTGGGAGCGCGGGACCCAGCAGCGGCGCCCAGCCTGTAGGGCAAGCGCGTCGGCCGGCAAGGTGGGCGACGCCCCCTAGTCTTCCAGGACCCAGCTCAGCCCGCCTTCGAGGTGCTGGAGGAACCAGGGCTCGCTGAAGCTCTCGGCCGTGTGGCCCATCGCCGTGTAGAAGATGCGGCCGCCGTCGAACTCGTGCGCCCAGGCAGCGGGGTTGGGGTTGACATCCTCGCCCTCGATCGATGCCGGATCGAGCGTCGCGAGCAGGTCCATCGTCGGATTGTAATCGTCGAAATAGTACCATTCATCGACGCGGCGGTGCGGGCTGGCGAGCCCGTGATTGGCGGGGTGCTCGGAATCGGTCAAGGTCACCTCGCCCTCCGGGGTGCCCGGGGGGTGACTGGCAAACCGGCCGCCGATCATCTGCCCATACCAGGGCCAGTGGTAATGCGAATCCGACGCCGCATGAATGGCAACGATCCCGCCACCGGCGCGCACGAAGGCCTGCAGCGAATCGCGCCGGGCCCCGACCCACCACTCTGACGCGGGATCGTCAGGCTGGCTGCTGTTGCTTAACAGCACGATGGCGTCGAACTCCTGGATCTGGTCGCCATCGAACAGCGCCGGATCCTTGCTTGCAATCACGGTCATGCCATACCGCTCGCCCAGAGCCTGCAGCGCGGCCACGCCGGCCTCTATGGATTCGTGGCGAAAACCGCTGGAGTGCGAGAAAACGAGCACATGGGCAGGGTCGTCGCTTGCCATGCTAGGGCTCGTGAAAGCGGTAAATGCCGTCAGAAGCGCAAGCAGACAGCGGCTAAAGCGCATGATCTCTCCTCTGTTCGACCGCCGTGCGCAGCCTTCCCGCAAGAGCATAGCACCCCCTTCCGGGCCGGGCGAGGCGATGCGTCTTGACGTACTGGGGTGGATGCGCGGCCGATACTTTCCTGGGCGGGCGTTGCCGGTGCGCGGCCCGCGTAATGCTATCGGACCAGCAGCACCGGCACGTGGATGGTGCGGATCATGGCCGTGGTGGTGCTGCCGACGATCAATGCGCGCAGCGGCGAATGCCCGTAGGCGCCCATCACCAGCAGCGCGCCCGGCGTCTGCGCCACGATGTCGGCGATCACCGCCTCCGGCTTGCCGTTCTGCAGGGTGGTGCGGACCTCGTGCCCGGCCTGCAACTGGCCGGCCGCACGGTCGAGCGCGCGGCGGTGCACCTCATTGTCGCTCTCGGCCATGACGATGTGCACGGGCATGCCGGTGAACAGTGGCGAGTTAAGCAGGCGTTCAAGCGCGCGGTCGGCTGGCTTGCTGGCATCATAGGCGAAAACGACCGCTTTCGGGCGTTCGCCTTCCCGCGAGGCGATCAGGATCGGCCGGGCGCTTGCCCGCACCAGCCGCTCGATGGTGGAGCCGATGTGATCGGCGGCGAATTCGTGGCTCTCGCCGCGCTTGCCCATGATCACCACCCGCGCATCCGCCTCGCGCTCGAGCACGGTTTCGATCACGCCGCCATGGCGGTGGAGCGTGCGCACCTCGGCAAGGCCGGCATCGCGCAGCCGCTGTTCTGCCGCCGCCAACAGCACGCGGCCGCGTTCCACCTGCAGCCGGGCGTCGCTTTCCTCCAGCCGGACCAGCTCTTCCATCAGGCTGCTCTTCACGCCCAGCCCAATGGCGCCCGAAAGGTCGTTGCGCGCGGTTACCGCATCGCGCCGCTGGACCACGTGGAGCAGTTCCACCGGCAGGTCGAGCCGCTGCGCAGCCCAGGCGGCGAGATCGCAGACCTTGTGGGCATAGGCCGATGCGTCGATGCAGGCGAGGACGTGCTGGATGGGTTCTCTCCTTCAGTGACCGCCAGCGCTGCATCGGCGCCGGGCTTGTCGTGAACGGCGAAGCGGTCGACCATCGAGGCGCTCGCCTCGTTGAGGCCGATGACCTCCACCTGCGTGCCTTCGCGGCGGAACTTCAGGATCGCCTTGTCGAGCGTGCCGACCGCCGAGATGTCCCAGAAATGGGCCTGTGACAAGTCGATGACAACCCGATCGAGCACCTCCTTGAAGTCGAACGCATCGGCGAAACGCTCGGACGAGGCGAAGAACACCTGCCCCACGAGACGGTAGGTCCGGCTGTTGCCATCGGCCGAAAGCTCGCTGTCGACGGTGAACAGCCGCTTCACCTTGCTGGCGAAGAACAAGCCGGACAGGATCACGCCCGCCAGCACGCCCTGCGCGAGATCGTGAGTCCACACCGTAATGATCACCGTCGCCAGCATCACCACCGTCGATTGCCAGGGGTGGTGGCGAATGTCGCGGATAGAGCGCCAGCTGAAGGTGCCGATCGACACCATGATCATCACCGCCACCAGTGCCGCCATCGGGATAATCGCCACGATCGGCCCGAGAACGAGGATCAAGAACAGCAGGAATGCACCGGACACGAACGTCGACAGGCGGGTCGAGCCGCCGGACTTCACATTGATCACCGACTGGCCGATCATCGCGCATCCGCCCATGCCGCCAAGGAAGCCGGTCGCGAAATTGGCGATGCCCTGCCCCTTCATCTCGCGCTGCTTGTCCGACGGCGTGTCGGTCAGATCGTCGACGATCTGCGCGGTCATCATCGATTCGAGCAGGCCGACCGCCGCCATCGTCAGCGAATAGGGCAGGATGATCCGCAGCGTTTCCAGCGTGAACGGCACGTCCGGGATGAAGAAGGCGGGGAAGGCACTGGGCAGCTCGCCCATGTCCCCCACGGTGCGCACGTCGAAGCCGGTGTAGAACACCAATGCGGTCAGGATGGCGATGGCGATCAGAGGGGAGGGGATCGCCCTGGTTAGCCGCGGCAGCAGGTAGATAATCGCCAGCCCCGCCGCCACCAGCGCATAGGTCAGCACCGGAACGCCGATCAGCTCGGGCAGCTGGGCCATGAAGATCAGGATCGCCAGCGCGTTGACGAAGCCGGTGATGACCGAGCGCGAGACATATTGCATCAGCAAATTGAGCCGCAGGAAGCCCGCGATCAGCTGGAGCACACCCATCAGGATGGTGGCGGCGAACAAATACTCGACCCCGTGATCGCGCACCAGCGGCAGGATCAGCACGGCAATCGCAGCGGTGGCGGCCGAGATCATCCCGGGCCGCCCCCCCACCAGCGAGATGATCACCGCAATGGAGAACGAGGCATACAGCCCGACCCGAGGATCGACTCCGGCGATAATCGAAAAGCCGATCGCTTCGGGGATCAGCGCCAGCGCCACCACGATTCCGGCGAGGATGTCGTTGCGGGGATTGGAAAGCCATTCGCGTTTGAGCGAGGCGAGTGTCGGCATGAGGACAGACCCTGAAGATTGCGCTTGAAGCACGACAGCCGGTTGGCGCTCCTGAGAGAGGCGCGGTGGGAACGGCGGTCAGACGAGGTGCCAAAGGTTGTCCCGGGGATAGGCGCCGGGCCGAGCCACCCGGCAAAAAGCCGGATCCAGCGGATGGGTCGCCCCTAGAGCGGCTGCTCCCATGTTGCAAGTGCGAACAGGGTGGAGGATGCGCGAGCGGCCGCTATGCTTTCCGGCATGAGCATCATGTACGAGGAAATCGCCCGCCACCATGTCGGGATCGGAGAGCTGATCCTGCGCCGTCGGCGCCTGCGCTCGGACGGCGAGGACATCTGGGAGATCATGCTCGACGGCGGCTATCTGATGAGCAGCCAATTCGTGGAGGGCGAGATCGCAGTGGCACAGCTGGCGCTCGCCCGGCTCGCCGGAGCCGGGCTGCGGGTCGTGGTGGGTGGGCTGGGGCTCGGCTACACGGCGAAGGCGGTCCTCGACGATCGGCGGGTCGCGGCGCTCACCGTCGTCGAACTGGTGCCCGAGGTGATCGGATGGCTCCGCGACCGGCTGCTCCCGCTGGGTGCGGAGCTGTCGCAGGACCCGCGCTGCCAGCTGGTCGAAGGCGATTTTTTCGCGATGGCGGTGAGCGAAGCGGGCGCGGCAGGCACCCTGCCGGTCGGGCTCGATGCCATCCTGGTCGATATCGATCATTCCACCCGGCACCTGATCGAGGCGGACAGCGGGAGGTTCTACACATCCGCTGCATTGAAGGCGCTGGCGAGCCACCTGCGGCCGCAGGGCGTCTTCGCGCTATGGTCCTCGGGAGCGGAAGATGCGGAGTTCGTGCAAGCCATGGGACAGGTGTTTGCCGACGTCCGCGCCGAACGGATCGAATTCGTGTCGCCCTATCGCGAGGAGCCGGCCTTCAACATCGTCTATCTGGGCACCGCGCCCTGATCGCGCACGGTTTGGGCCGGTCGGCCCGAACCGCGGCCGCAACCCGCCCCTTTCCAATCGGGTCCGCAGCGTTCACGGCGCCGCGATGATCCCGTTCATCCGCGACAATGCCCGCTGGCTCGCGGGGGGCTTCCTGCTGACGCTGATCTCGTCCTTCGGGCAGACCTTCTTTATCGGCCTGTCGGGCAACGATCTGCGCGCCACTTTCGACCTGTCCGACGGCGCGTTCGGCCTGCTCTACATGGGTGCGACGATCGCCAGCGCGCTCACCCTGCCATGGCTGGGCCGCACCCTCGACGTCATGCCGGGGTGGAAGGTGGTGCGCTTCTCCGTCCCCTGTCTGGCCGCCTCGTGCCTGCTGATGGCGCTGGCGCCCCACGTGCTGGTGCTGGCGCTGTCGCTCTATCTGCTGCGATTGTTCGGGCAGGGCATGATGACCCACATCGCGCTGACCGAGACCGGGCGATGGTTCGTGGCGAATCGCGGCCGGGCAATGTCGCTGGTGGTGCCGGGGCACCAGCTGGGCGAGGCGCTGCTGCCCGTCGGCTTCGTGCTGCTGAGCGTTATCGTCGGTTGGCGGGGGGCGTGGGTGGGCGCCGCCTGCGTTGTGCTGTTTGTCGCCTACCCGGCGCTGCTGCAATTGCTGCGGGTGGAGCGGATGCCGCGGAGCCAGGATCTGCACGCCCGGCAGTCGAGTGGGCGCGACTGGACCCGCGGGGAGGTCGTGCGTGATCCCTATTTCTATCTGCTGCTGGTGGGGGTGCTTGCGCCGCCCTTCATCGGCACGACCATCTTCTTCCACCAGGGCCATTTGACCGAGCTGCGCGGCTATGACCCGCTGGCCTTTGCGGCCGCCTTCCCGCTGATGGCGGCCACGACGCTGGCGTTTGCGCTCGCCTGCGGGTGGCTGATCGATCGGTTCGGAGCCCTGCGGCTGCTCCCCTTCCTGCTGATCCCACTGGCCTTTGCGAGCGCGGCGGTCGGCCTGCTCACCGCCACCTGGGGGATCTATGTCTTCATGGTCCTGTTCGGGATCAGCTATGGCGTGACCTCGACTCTGCTCGGAGCGCTGTGGCCCGAGATCTACGGCCTGGCCCATCTGGGCGCCATCCGCGCGATCATCGTTTCGGCGATGGTACTCGCCACGGCGATCGGCCCCGGCCTCACGGGCGCGCTCATCGACCTGGGCATCGCCTTGCCGCAGCAGCTGCTGTGGATGGGTGGTTGGTGCATCGCCGCCTCGCTGGCGCTGGCCGTGGCAGCGAAGGCCATCCGCCTGCGCACCGCCAGCGAAGCTGCGGGGGTACGGGCCGGCATGGCCTAGCCGTGCGTTTCGAACCGAGCATCCGGGCATACCTGCATACGATGAGCTTCAGTCGGTAAGTCGCACTGGTCCCGGTCGGCGTTCGCGCAAGGCCGTGGTGTTTGCCGGATCGGGGTCCAGGTATAGCCGGTTCGGCCCTCCGCGCTGAACGGCAGGAGCACCGAGCGGCACCGATCCACGCCAGTGCAGCAAATAGAGGTCCAGCCGTTCGGTGCCGAGCCGCCTCAGACTCGCTTTGCAAGCAATGGCGAGCCGCTTGCGCGAGGCGTTCTGCGGATAGGCCTTGCTGACCAGGAACAGCTCCTCCCGCCTGTCGCCCAGCGCCTCACCGATGAGTATCTCGGCGGCAACACCGCCATACAATTCCGCGGTGTCGATGATCATCATGCCCAGCCGCACGCCTTCACGCAGCGCCGCGATCTCGTCGGCGCGCCGTTCGTGGCGCTCGCCCATCATCCAGGTGCCTTGTCCTTGCGCCGGGATTTCTTCGCCGCCGGGAAGCACTACGGTCGTCATCATCAAGTCCATTTTAATTGCGCCAACGTTCCAACGCGCCAACGGCCATTCAGCAGCAGGGTTGATGCTGGGGCGCCCCTCCATTGCGGCATGCCCTCGCTGAGGGAGAGCAGACGCCGAAACGCTCCCTATGCTGCGAAGCCAGGATCGGGCAGCAATCGCCGGCATGTTGGTCGTTTCGCGTCACACCCGCTCACTGGAGGAATGGCGGCTTACTCCGACTCGTTACACGGGGGCCGCTAGTCCGCTGACAATGCATTCCTCTCAAAAAATTTCAGATGAATGGATGTCGGCTTCTGAGGCGTGGCGAGAGTGCTCTGAATGTCCGACTGTGGGTCGTGTGCCGACAGGCAGCTCTTAGAACAACGAGGCAGAAGCTGGCAGTCCTCCTCCGGTGATCGCTTGATGATGCGGGAAGTTCTGGAAGCGGGTTGTTAGTTCTCGGTCCGCTTCTAGGCAGCCAACCCGCAGAAGCGGATGTTCACCAAGGCTAGGGTCAGGACTCATTGATCACAGCCAGTAACATACGGTTGCGGCGATGGAGATGGCAGACATGAAGGT
>PPFU01002292.1_pt1 | contig 42169 bp, 38 predicted proteins | sample 1535991 | NCBI WGS metagenome assembly PPFU01 (sample SAMN04901290, study PRJNA319586) | Hypolithon metagenome, whole genome shotgun sequencing project. | isolation source: Antarctic Hypolithon | place: Antarctica: Miers Valley | collected 2014
CGATCCCGCTGGCCGCGGTCGATCGCGTGGAAGTGCTGACCACCGGCGCCTCGGCGATCTACGGCGCCGATGCGGTGGCCGGCGTGGTCAACTTCATCCTGCGCGAGGACTTCGAAGGCCTGCGGCTCGCCGCCAGCTACGGCGACTCCACCGCGAGCACCGACGAGGCCAAGTTCAACGCCAACCTGATCACCGGATTCCGCGGCGAGCGCGCACGCGGCATGCTGGTGGTGGATGCGTTCAAGCGCAACGCGTTCTACAACCGCGACCGGGCGATCACCGCCGTCGAGCCGCGGCCGTCGCAGCAGGGCATCTACCCCAGCTTCATCGACTTCGTGGGCATGGACGAGGAGCTGGTGGAAGCCGCCTGCCCCGACGCGCAGCGTTTCGACGGCCGCCCGGGCTTCCCGCGGGGTGGCTTCGGCGAATACTGCGCGGTCAACCGCAATGCCTACACCGCCACCGATCCGGAGACCGAACGCTATGGCGCCTACGGCACCTTCGGTTACGAGTTTGGCCAGGGCCTGGAGTACTTCGCTGAACTTGCGCTGCAGCGCAACACCTCCAGCGCCAACAGCGCGCCGGCGCCGTGGACCGCCATCGAAGGCCTGCCCTTCACCCATCCGCAGTTCCCGACGGAGCTGCGCCAGCGGCTGATCGCCGCAGGCGCCGATCCAAGATTCCCGATCGACGCCGTAGGGCGCTTTCCCGACGCACGCACGATCGAGGTCACCAGCACCAACTGGCGCCTGCTCAACGGCGTGCGTGGCACGGTCGGTGAGTGGGACTGGGAATCCACCGTGACCGCGTCACGCAGCAAGTCGGAGCAGGAAGCACAGGCCGGCATTTACAACCGCGCGCAGTTCCTGGCGGGACTGGCCGGCAGGCTCTGCGCCGACGGCACGACCACGTGCAGGCCCGCGACGGGAGGCCTCTGGTATAACCCGTTCGGCGGCCAGGCGCAGCAGGATCCCGCGGTGTTGGCGCTGGTCCAGGAGCAGGTGCCGCGCGAGGGCTTGTCCACGCTGTACGCGTGGGATGCGAAGTTCGCCGGCTCGGCGGGCAGCCTGGGCGGCGGCGATATCGGCTGGGCCTTTGGCGCCGAGGCGCGTCGCGAGAAGGTCGAGGACCTGCCGTCAGCGCTGGCGACCGCCGACCCGCTCACCGGCGTGGTGCCGGTGCTCGGCTTCGGCTCGACCGCGGTCAGCGCATCGCGCTCGCAGGGGGCGGTCTATGCCGGGCAACTACGGCCGCGCGCACCGTGATGCCGGCGCGCAGCAGTGGGGTGCCGCGATGCAGGACGACCTGACCGATGCGACGCGGTGGGCGATCGAGACCGGGATCGCCGATCCGGCGCGGATCTGCATCTATGGCGCCAGCTACGGCGCCTACGCGGCGCTGATGGGCGTCGCCCGCGAGCCCGACCTGTACCGCTGCGCGGTGGGCTACTTCGGTGTCTACGATCTCGAGCTGGTGCACCGCGACCAGTCGCAGGGCAGTCGCTCGGGCAGGACCTGGGCCGCGGAGTGGATGGGGGCGCGTGACACGCTGGCGTCGCGCTCGTCGGTCACGCTCGCCGACCGCATCAAGACCCCGGTGTTCCTGGCGGCGGGCGGCCAGGACGAGCGCGCGCCGCTGGTCCACAGCGAGCGCATGGAGCGTGCGCTCAAGCGTGCAGGCGTGCCCGTCGAAACGCTGTACTACCCGACCGAAGGCCACGGCTTCTACACCGAGCCCCACCGCCGCGAGTTCTACACGCGCCTGCTGGCGTTCCTGTCGACACACCTGGGTGGCGCGGTAGCGAAATAAGGTGCCCGACATCCACGCCAAACGTCTCTCGTCGCAGTTGGGCGCCCGCCCGCCGTTGTCGGCGTATGGCATCGCCACCGGATGGGTTTCCGTGCGTCCATCAACGTAGCCTCGGGATGGAACGACTCGCCTTGCCGAGCCATCAGCCGAGGCGCGTCGCAGCCTCTTGGGCGAGCTTTCGCACGTTGGCCAACGCGCGGGCGAGATTCTGATCGACCGTCCCGGGATCGAACGTGTCCTGCAGCGCCTCCAGCCGTGTTTGCCTGATGCCCATGAACCCCATGATGCCGGCGAAGTGCGCGTCCTGGAAATTGACCGGCGCGTAAGGCTCTCCCGGTAGAAAACCGCCATTCCGACTCACCAGCGAGAACACCTGCTTGTCAGGCTGGGCAAGCCCCTCGATGCCTTCCGCGCTCATCGAGAACGTGAGTCCGGCACGGACGATCTGGTCGATCCAGGCCTTGACGATCGCAGGTACGCCCCAGTTGTACATGGGCATGCCCACCACCACGACGTCTGCGTCCAGGAAGTCGCGGGTATAGCCGTTGCTGGCAGCCAGCGCCGGGCTGTCCTGCTGGTCCCGCGGCAGGAAGGCATGCTGCAGGAATCCCTCGTCGACGAAGGGCGGTGGCGAGGCATTGAGATCGCAACGCAGGATGGCGGTATCCGGACGCATTTCGGTGAAACTGTCGACGAAGGCCTGGGACATCTGGCGCGAGTAGCTGCCGGGACGCGCACTGGCATCGAGATGCAGGAGTCGGGGTGTCATGGTGGCCTGTCAACCGCGTAGAGACGAAAGGGACTGCATCCTATGAAGGCAACGAAACAGCCACAAGAAGGCACTTTGCCGTCTTCTGGTGAGGCGGAGGTAACCATTCCCGCACCACCGCATTCGCCGCAGGAGTGGGCTGCCTGCAACTACGAGGGGCCGTGTCCGGTGCGCGAGGTCTATGACCGCATCGGCGACAAATGGTCTGTCCTGGTGATGCTGCAGCTGGGAGTGCGGCCGCTGCGATTCGGGGAGTTGCGACGCGCGGTGGGCGTCATTTCCCAGAGGGTATTGACCGTCACGCTGCGAGGCCTGGAGCGCGATGGACTGGTGCGCCGCGACGTGATGGACACACGCCCACCAAGTGTCGTCTATCAGCTCAGCCCGCTGGGACTGTCGCTGTTGGGTTCACTGAGGGGGCTGGCGGCGTGGGCGAGCGAAAACAGCGTGGCGATGGCTCACGCACGCGCTGCCTTTGATGCGGAGCTCGGAACGATGCAAGGGAACGCGGTCTAGCACGTGGGTGCGGCGGAGCCTGACTTCCCCGCCAACGCGATCTCCGGTGGAAACAGCTGGTACATCACCGGCGTGACGACGCGGGCGAACAGGGTGGAGCTGACCAGGCCGCCGATCATCACGATCGCGAGCGGGCCGTACAGGGCCGAGCCGCCCAGGGCCAGTGGGGTCAGTGCGCCGATGGCGGTGACCGAGGTCAGCAGCACCGGCAGGAAACGCTGTTCACCGGCCTGCTCGATGGCCGGGCGCAGCGGCATGCCTTCGCGGCGCAGCTGGTTGGTGAAATCCACCAGCAGGATCGAGTTCTTGGTCTCCACGCCCACCAGTGCCACCAGCCCGATGATCGCCATGTACGACATCGGGTTGCCGGTGAGCCACAGTGCCACCACCGCGCCCAGGAACCCGAACGGGATCACGCTGGCCACGATCAGCACCGAGCGGAAGCTGCCGAACTCCAGCACCAGCACGGCCAGGATGCCGAAGCTCGCGATGATGATCGAGGTGCCCAGGCCACCGAGGCTGCGCGAGGTCGCTTCCGCTTCGCCACCGGCTTCGATGCGGTAGCCGGACGGCAGCTGCAGCGCCTGCAGTGCCTGGTAGACGTCGGCCGTGACGCGGCCGGAAACGAAGCCGTCGGCGATGTTGGCGGTCACCCCGGCCATGCGCTCGCGGTCAAGGCGACGCACTTCGGTGGGCCCGCTGTCGAACCCGGGCCGTGCCAGCTGGCGGAAGGGGATCGACGCGCCCGACGTGCGGCTGCTGAAGTACAGCTCGTCGAACACCGCCGGCGTGGGGTGTGCGTCCATCGAAAGGCGCAGCCGGATCGGATACGCGTCGCTGCGTTCGTCGCGGAACGTGGCCACCGGCGCACCGGCGATGGCCAGGCGCACGGTGCGGTCGATGTCCAGGCTGGAGACGCCCAACAGGCCGGCCTTGCCGAGGTCGAAGTCCAGGTCCAGGTCGACCTTGGGCAGGCGCAGGGGATTGCGCACATCGCGCACGCCGGGCACCGCGCGGATCAGCACCTCTGCTTCGCGCGCCAGCCGGCTGAGCACGTCGAGCTCGGGACCGAGGATGCGCACCGCGATCGGCGCGTCGATCGGCGGGCCGTTCTGGAACGCCTGCACGGTGATCTGCGCTTCCGGATAGCCGTCGAAGGTCTTGCGCAGTTTTTCCAGCAGCGCCGTCGATCGCTGCTGGTGCCACTCGTCGAGGATGACGAACTGTTCGGCCACCGTTGGCGTGGTCTCGGCAGGGAACAGGTTGTAGTAGATCTGCGGGTTGCCGCGGCCGAGGTTGGCCATGCGGTGGCGCACGCCGGGGGTGTTGGCGAGAGTGTCGTCCACGAAGGTGAGCGCCCGGTCGGTGGCGGCGAGCGAACTGCCGGGCGCCGCCCGCACCGTCACCAGGAACTGGGGCTTGTCGGCGGCGGGAAACAGCGAGAAGCCGATCGCCGGCGCCAGCGCCAGGGAACCAGCCACCAGCAGTCCGCCGACCAGCAGGGTGAGGCGCGGGGCGGCCAGCGCGCGGTGCATCACCGGTGCATAAAAGCGATGGATGCCGCCTTCGACTGCGCGCAGCAGGCGGCTGCCTTCGGGGCGCTCCTCTCGCGGCAGGAACCGGCTGGCCAGGAACGGGATGATGGTCAGCGCCACGAACAGCGAGGCGATCACCGTCAGCACCACCGCCAGCGGCAGGCCGCGGGTGAACTTGCCCGCGCCTTCGGGCAGGTTGAGCAGCGGCAGGAAGGCCAGCACCAGCACCGCGGTGCAGCCGCACACGGCCAGCGCGATCTGCCCGGTACCGCGGATCGCGGCCTGCACCCGGGTGGCGCCGCCGCGCAGGTGGCGGGCGATGTTCTCCACCACCACGATGGCGTCATCCACCAGCAGGCCCAGCGCCACGACGAAGCCGGCGATGGAAATCTGGTTGAGCGAATATCCCAGCGCCCACAGCCCGGCCATGCCGATCGCCAGCGACAGCGGGATCGCCAGCATCACCAGCCCGGCCGGACGCAGGCCCAGCGGCAGCAGGGTGATCAGCACCAGCCCCAGGGCGATGGCGAAGTCGCGCGCCAGGTGTCCCAGCCGGTCCTGCACGTTGCGCGCCTGCTCGAATCCGACCTCCAGCCGCACGCCCGGCGGCAGGGTCTTGCGGAACTCGACGAAGCGCGCCTGGATGCCCCGCTGCACGTCGAAGATGTTGTAGCCGTCCTTCATGCTGGCGGTGACGAAGGCCGCGCGCTGGCCGTCGAAGCGCGCCAGGTACAGCGGCTCCTCGGTGCTCCAGCGCACGTCGGCCACGTCGCCCAGGCGCACCGGGCGCTCGTCGCGCAGCGCGATGATGGTGTCGCCCACTTCCTCCAGCGAGCCGTAGTCGCCGGTGGCCTGCACCGTGTAGCGCCGCAGGCCGGCGTCGACCGCGCCACCTGGGATGCTCTGGCCCTCGCCGCTCACGGCGTCGGACACGGTGGCCAGGTCCAGGCCCTGCGCGCCGAGCCGCGCGAGGTCGATGGAGGCGCGGATCTCCGGCTCCGGGTAGCCCCAGGTTTCCGCGCGGCGGACTCCTGGCACGGAGTTGACGCTGCGCTCCAGGTCGTCGGCCAGGCGCTTGAGCGTGCGCGCGTCGGCGTGCTCGGACACCAGCGCCGCCTGCACGATGTTGACCAGCCCGGGGTTGGCCTTCCTGAAGGTGATCGAGGCGATGCCTTCGGGCAGCGAGCCGCGCAGCGCGTTGACCTCGCGCACCACCTCGTCGTACTTGCGTTCCGGGTCGACGGTCCAGTCGAACTGCACGCGGATCACCGCCAGCCCGCTTTCGGAGGTGGAGCGGATGTCCTGCACGTCGTCGAGTTCGGACAGCGCATCCTCGATCGGATCCACCGCCAGCCGCTCCACGTCGACCGGGTCGGTGCCGGGGTAGACGATGATGATGGTGGTCAGCGGGATCGGGAATGTCGGATCCTCCTGGCGCGGGATGGCGCTGAAGGCGTACGCGCCCAGCGCCACCAGCAGCAGGAACACCACGGTGGTGAACTGCCAGCGGAGCACCGCGAATTCCCAGAGGCGCACGGCCGGTCTCCTAGCGTGCCGCCAGCAGCGCGACCGGCCCGCCGACGTCGGCCCACGCAGCGCCTTCGACGATCACGTCGTCCTGCGGCGACAGGCCGTCGATGACGTCGACCCGGTCGCCGCGCAACTCGCCCAGCGTGACCGTCGCCGCCACCGCCTTGCCGCCCCTGGCCAGCAGCACCTGCCCCTGGTCGCCCTGCGCCGACACCAGCGCCGACACCGGGATCGACAGCGTCGGTGAGCCTGGCAGCGGGATCGAGACGCGGCCGATGAGACCGCTACGCAATGCATGTGTGCCACCGTCGAGGTCCAGGTCGACGGTGATCGCGCCACTGCCAGCAGCCGCGCGGCCACCGATCTCGCGGATGCGCGCGGTGAACGTCTGTTTGGGGTAGCCGTCGAAGCGCGCGCTAGCCTCCAGGCCCGGCGTCAGGCGCGTGGCGTCGCGGTCGGCGACTTCGACTTTCATCCGCCAGCCCAGGGTCGATGACGACACCGCCAGCACCGGCTGGCCGGCTCCCAGCACTTCGCCCGGCTGGGCCAGCCGGCTCATCACGATGCCATCGGCGCTGGCCACGACCTGCCCGTAGCGACGCTGGAAGCCGGCGCTGCGCACCGCCGCATCGGCCACCTGCACGCTGGTACGCGCGTCGTCGAGCTGCTGGCGCGCGATGAGCTGGCGTGCAGCCAGGGGTTCGACCCGCGCCAGGTCGCGCCGTGCCAAGGCCGCCTGTTCCTGCACCTGGCGCAGGCTGGCGTCGAGCGCGGTGGTGTCGAGTTCGGCCAGCACCGCGCCGGCCCGGAAGCGGTCGCCGATATCCACGTTCACCCGACGCAGCACGCCGGCGCCGACGAACCCCAGGCGCGCTTCGTCGATGGCTTCCAGCCGGCCCACGGCCGAGACCGCGCTTCCGGATTCGAGCAGGGCGGGGCGAGCCACGCGCACCGGCGTGGGCTCCGGCACCTGGGTGCCCGCTGCGGGTCTGCCACAGCCTGCTGCAATCAGCAGCACCAGGGCGGCGACAATGGATACTCCAGGCTGGGTTCGAAAGGACGGCGACATGGCGGCTCCCAACGGATGTGTACGGCGCACACATCAGAGTGTATACACTGCCCACATACCATGACAAGCCCTACCAGAAAGAAGAAGGCCGCGACGACCTATCACCACGGCGACCTGCGCAACGTGCTGCTTGGAGTCGCGCGGCTGAAACTGACGACCGGCGAATACGAGTCCCTCAGCCTGCGCGAGCTCGCGCGCCTGGCCGGCGTCAGCCCGAACGCGCCGTATCGGCACTTCGCTTCGAAGGACGAAATCCTGGCGGAGGTCGCCGCTCAAGGGTTCTCGGAGCTCTCGGCGCACTTCGACAAGGACGCGTACCCGGAGCCCAGGGAGCGCCTGGCGCGGATGGGTGACATCTACACCCGCTTCGCGATGGATCAGCCGGCGCTGTACCGGGTCATGTTCGGCGCCGACAAGCACGTGTTGATGGAGTTCGAGGTGCTGGGCGACGCCGGCCGCGGCTGCTTTGGCCGGCTGGTGCAGGCTACCGCCGAAGCCAGCGGCCGCACCGACGCCGACGACCCGCTGATGCTGCAGCGAGCGTTGGCGGTCTGGTCGATCGTGCACGGCTGGTCGCGGCTGGCCATCGATGGAGTCACCCATTTCCTGCCGGAGGATTCGATGCCGTCGGCGTCGGCGGTGGTGCGGTCCATCGTCGCCAGCTGGGATTGAGTGAGACGCCGCTGAGGCGGTGCATTGCCATCTCGACCGTCGCCCACACCACGGGGCGGTCGTATCGCCGGAGATAGGGGATCGGCCCGCAGTTCACGGTTCCCCCATACGCCCTGCCTCTGACCGGCTACGCTGCGCGCGCACTCCCGGAGACAACCCCATGGCATCCGCATCCAACGACCTCGACCGCTTCGTCCGCGACGCGCTGACCCAGGGCCAGAGCCGCCAGTCCATCGCCGACGCGCTGGCGCAGGCGGGCTGGACCACGGAGCAGACCCGCGGCGTGCTCGACGGCTATGCCGAGGTAGCGTTCCCGGTGCCGGTGCCGCGGCCGCAGGCGTCGCTGTCGGCCCGCGAGGCGTTCGCGTACCTGGTGCTGTTCGCCACGCTGTACTTCAGCGCGTGGCACCTGGGCAGCCTGCTGTTCGACCTGGTCGACCGCGCGTGGCCCGACGTGGCGGTCGACGGCAACTACGGCGGCTCGCTCGATAGTTCCATCCGGTTCTCGATCGCCGCGCTGCTGATCGCGTTCCCGGTGTTCGCGTTCGTGGCGCGGCGGGTCGCGCGCGACGTGGCGCGGCATCCGATCAATCGGCTGTCGCCGGTGCGGCGCTGGCTCACCTACCTCACGCTGTTCATCGCCACCACGGTGCTGGTGGGCGACATGACCACGCTGCTGTACCACCTGCTGGGCGGTGAGATCACGCTGCGCTTCGTGCTGAAGGTGGGCGTGGTGGCGTTCATCGCCGGCGGCATCTTCGGCTGGTACCTCTGGGACCTGCGCCGCGAGGAGGGCAGCGCATGAGCGCGCGCCCGGTGGGCGCGTGGCTGCTGGCGGTGGCCGGCGTGGCGGTGCTGGCGACGGTGGTCACGGCCATCGCCGTGATCGGCTCGCCGGCGCAGCAGCGCCAGCAGCGCTTCGACGAGCAGCGCGTGCAGGCGCTGCACCGCGTCGGCTTGGCCATCGGCAACCATGTCGAGTCCCGGCGCCGGCTGCCGGCGTCGCTCGCCGCGCTGCAGGCGACGCCGCACGGCGCAGGGCTGGTCGTCGTCGACCCCGACACCGGTGCGCCCTTCGGGTACCGCGTGCTGGACGCACGCCGCTATGAACTCTGCGCGGTGTTCGCCTCCGCGCAGCGCAACCAGGACGTGCGCACGGCATTCATGGCTGCGCAGTGGGCGCACCCGGCGGGGCGGCACTGCTTCGCGCGCGAGACCGGGCGGATGCCGGGCGGCCCGGAGGCGGATGTCGAATGATCGCGGGCGCGCGCAGCAGGACAAGCCCGTGGCCGTGAGCGGCGCGGATCACTCCAGGGCAAAGATCGGCTGCGTCTCGATGCGGCCGACGCGCGCGACCGCGGCCTGCACGTCGTCGCGCTCCAGCAGCGCCTCGCGCGACGCGCGATAGCGCACCTCGCCGGGAAGCGCGTCAGCCAGTCGCCATTCCTGCATCCAGGTGAGCGCCGGGGTCCGCTCGAACGGGTCTGCCAGCAGCGTCGCGACGTGCGCCGAGGCGTCGTCCAACCGCCCTGCACCAACGAGCGCATCGAGGTAGCGGAGTTGGGCATCGCCCCTGTGGGTCCGCAGGTGGGCGAGCGCCTCCGCTGCTGCCTCGCCGTCACCGCGCAGCAGCGCCGCGTCGTGCAGCACGCGGTGTTTCACCATCGAGCCATAGCCACTGAGGTCATCCCCGACCGCGTCGACCGCGGCGAGTGCGGCTTCGGGTTGTCCGAGCTTGACGTGGTACGTGGCCAGGTTGAGCGCCTGACTGACATTGGCGCCGCCGTTCTCGCCTAGCGCGCTGGCGCGCTGCATGTCGGTGAGTGCGTCGCCAGTGCGACCCAGCCTGCGCATCGCCAGCGACCGCGCGTTCAGCAGCCAGATCTGGTCCTCCATGTCGACAAAGGCCGGTGCGCCGCCCGCGGCGGCCGCAATCGTGGCCACCGCGTCATCGACCAGCGCCACGGTCTCGTCGGGGCGCCCCGCCATGAGCAGCACAGAGGCGAGTTGCGAGCGCGGCATCAGCCGGTCGGGGTGCGACAGTGCCTGCAGCCGCAGGTGCTGCACCTGCTGCGACATCGCACGGGCGACATCCGCGCGCGTCGACCCGCGGTCGACCAGGGCGTCGAAGCGCCGGTCCACCCGCATCGCGATGATCGGTAGTGGGTCGACGATACGGCGCACCGCGGCCCGTGCCGCGTCCGTCTCGCCACGCTCCAGGCGCAGCAGCGCGAGGTCGAACCAGGTACTGCTGGCACCCAGGCCGTTGTTGGTCCAGTTGGCGTCGAGCAGCGCCAGGCGGGCATCGGAGGCCGGCGCAGCGAGGTGCAGCAGCCGCGGGATCATCCAGGGTGCAAGGTTGTCGAGCAGCTCGGCCACTGCTCGACGAAGCCGGTCATCGCCGCGGTTGCGGCGAGGAAGTCGCCATTGTCCATCGCGGCGCCCGCCTGCCAGTACCAGTCGTCGGGATTGCGGCTGCCCGCGGCGACGGCGCGCGCGAACAGCGACTGCCCTTCGGCGGGCCTGCCGCTGTCCATGGCCGCCCTGGCAGCGAGCGACAGCACGGCTGCGCGTTGCTCGTCGTCCAGCGCCTCGAAGCGTGGATCCGATAGCAGCGCGGCATACAGCGTTGATGCGCGCTCGTGGCGTCCCGCGTCCAGCGTCCGGCGCGCGTCGGCAAGACGCTGCGCGAAGTAAGCGGTCTCCGCGGTGCTTTCCGCCGATGCCGGTGCCGGTGACTGTGCGAGCGCCAGCCCCGATGCCGCCGCCAGCGCCATGGCGAGCGCGCATGCGCGCATCCTGCGTTGCCCGCGCGGGCCGCGTGTCCTGTCCAGCATCGACGTTTCCCCGTGGGCCTTCCGCCCCCGGCGGCCTGCACCGATTGTCGCAGACGGCCGGCGGGCCGCGAACCGCCACCGCAGGCAACGCCTTGTCCCGATACCACAAGCGGGAACAGCGCGCCGCCCTGTCAGTGGGCCTTGCGGCCGCTACGCCTCGCGCGGGTTGTCGCGGTAATAGCGGGCCTTGTCCTCGTACATCCGCTGGTCGGCAAGACGCATCACGGCGTCGGGCGTGGTCTCGGTGGAGTCGGCGACGCCGACGCTGAGGTGCACGCGCAGTGAGATGGCGGTGCCGTCGACCGCACGGCAGTCCACGATCCGGTCACGCACGGCGTCGGTGAGCCGCTCCAGCAGCGGGCCCGCCTGCGCCACGGTGCAGGCATGGCAGACAATGACGAACTCGTCCCCGCCCATGCGCGCCACCAGGTCGCTGTCGCGGCAGACGCTGCGCAGCGCCTCGGCGACGGACACGATCAGCCGGTCTCCCACGTCGTGTCCGTGGAGGTCGTTGGCCTCCTTGAGTCCGTTGATGTCGACCATCAGCACCGCGAAGTCGGCACCGGGCTGCCTGCGCTTGCGCGCGACCACCTGCCCCATGCGGTCGTCGAGCGAGGCGCGGTTGGCCAGGCCGGTCAGCGTGTCGGTGTTGGCCAGCTGCGTGAGTCGGTGGGTCAGGCCGTAGTTGGACAGCGCGGCGCCGAGCTGCTGCAGGAACAGCGCCATGACGCCGCGTTCCGCTTCGCTGAGCGGGCCGCCGACGCGCATCACGAACAGCGCGTCCAGCAGCGCAGCGTCGACCGGAATCGGAAGCAGCTCGTACGCCGCCAGCGCGCCTGGCGGCACGCGGGGTGCGGAATGGTCGATGCCGACATCGCCGACATCGCTGGCGTCGCTGGCGTCGTCCCCATCGCCACCCGGCGCCTGGCGTCCATCGACGCTGCGCCGGACCAGCTCGGACGACGCGGTTTCGCAGACGACCGACAGCAGCCGCGACTGTTCGTCGGCGTCCATCGCCACGAACGACGCCTGGTGCACCAGGCGCGGCCGACGCGGGGCGCGGACCACGATGGCCATCGCCATGTCCGGCGGCAGCGTGGCGGACAGATGGTGCAGCCAGCCGTCCACCAGGTCCTCCAGCCGGCTCGCGCCCGGCATCGCGAGCCCGGCTTCGGCCAGGCCCTGGAACAGCCGACGCCGGCGGTCGACTTCCACCGTGGCGCGCACGAGCAGGGCGTTCTGGCCGTGGAAGATGGTCGCGATTTTCATCAGGTAGATGAAGAGGACCAGCAGCCCGAGGTAGGTGGTGGTTGCGTTGCCGCCGGGATCGAAGCGCAGGCCCACCACGACCACGGCCGCCACGGCGCCGGCGACGAACGCCGCCACCGCGCGTGTGGCGCCCCTGAGACCGTCGTAGATGCCGTTGTTGAGACAGACCGCGGTCAGCAGGCAGAACGTGAGGCCCAGGTTGAAGCCGATGGCGGCGACCAGGCTGCCCAGCACGCAGGCATCGATCACCAGGCCGCGCAGCGCGGCGCGCTTCTTGTCGCGCGCCAGGCACGACCAGGCGTAGACCACGTGCGGATACAGCAGGCAGACCACGGCCGCATACGCGAGCTGGCTGCCCGGGATGTCGCCCTCGAAGAACAGCAGCCCGGCGACGACGAACGTCAGCACGAAACCGAGCATGCGCGGCACGTAGTACAGCCGAGCGATGCGGTGTGGTGCCGGCAGTCTCACGCGGATGCTCCTCGATGAGGCCGCTGCAAGCGCGACCGGCCAGGCGGGGCTGGGCCCGGGACCACGCCAGTCTAACGGGCAGCCTTGCGCCGGGGCACCGGTGCCTGGAACCGCGGGTGGTCGGCTCGGGACTGGTGGACGGGATCAGGGCTCCGGCACATTGCGGCATCATCGAGGTTTCCGGGAGCGCCGCTCCCGATCCCCTCCGGAGCCTGCCATGCGCCCCTTCGTTGCCATGTCCGTCCTCACGCTGGCGCTGTCGCTGGCGTGCGCACCTGCTGCCGCCCACCTGCAGGACGTGGCTGCGCCCGCCACGCCGGCAATGCCCGCCACCACCCCGTCTGCCGGCGCTGGCGCGAACACCGTCGACGCGCGCCTCAACGCATGGTTCGAAACCAGGTACGAAGAGCAGCTGCAGTACAGCCCGATGCGCATGACGATGCTCGGCCGCAAGGACCGGTATGACGCGCTCGATGACATGTCCCGCGAGGGCGCGGCGAAGCAGCTGGCGTGGCGGGCCGCCGCGGTCGACGAGATGCAGTCGACGTTCGACTACGACGCGCTGGGCGACGATGCCAGGCTGTCATGGGACCTCTTCGTGTACCAGCTGGAAGCCGCCCGGGCCGCTGACCGCTTCGCCGACCACGGCTATCCCTTCGAGCAGATGGGCGGCGCGCAGTCGTTCCTGCCGACCTTCCTGCTCCAGTTCCACAAGGTGCAGACCGAGGCCGATTACGTCGCCTACGTGGCACGCCTGCACGAGGTGCCGCGCGCCTTCGGCCAGCTGATGGGCCAGGTCAAGCGCTCGGCGGCCGCCGGCATCCGCCCGCCCCGCTTTGCGCATGAGGGAGTGATCGAGCAGGGCGGCAAGGTCATTGCCGGTGCACCCTTCACCGACGGCGACGACAGCGCGCTGTGGGCCGACGCGCAGGCCAAGGCCGACGCGCTGGTGAAGGCCGGCACCATCGACGCCGCCCGCGGCGACGCGCTGAAGGCGCAGGCGCGCGCGGCGCTGGTGGAGGCGGTGCAGCCCGCGTTTGCCGACGTCATTGCCTGGTACACCGCAGACCTGCCGAACGCCGCGGTCAATCCGACCGGCGTCGGCAGCAGCCACCCCGACGGCGCCGCGTACTACGCCGAGCGCCTGAAGGCGTCGACCACCACCGACATGAGCGCCGACCAGGTGCACCAGCTGGGCATGGCCGAGGTCGCGCGGATCCGCGGCGAGATGGAGGCGCTGAAGGACAAGGTCGGGTTCGACGGCGACCTCAAGGCGTTCTTCCGCTTCATCGACACCGATCCTCAGTTCAAGTATCCGGATACCGACGCCGGTCGACAGGCCTACATCGACGACGCCACCAGGGCCATCGCCACCATCAAGACGCAGCTCCCGGAGTACTTCGGGGTGCTGCCGAAGGCCGACCTGGTGGTCAAGCGCGTGGAGGCGTTCCGCGAGGTCGACGGCGGCGCGCAGCACTATTACCCCAGCACCCCTGACGGCAGTCGGCCGGGCGTCTACTACGCGCACCTGTCGGACATGGCGTCGATGCCGAAGACCACGCTGGAGGTCATCGCGTACCACGAGGGCCTGCCGGGCCACCACATGCAGATCGCGATCGCGCAGGAGCTGCAGGGGGTGCCGGAGTTCCGCAAGCAGGCCAACTTCAACGCCTATGCCGAAGGCTGGGCCCTGTACTCGGAGTGGCTGGCGCGCGAGATGCCGGGCACCTACACCGACCCGTATTCCGAGTACGGACGGCTGACGTCGGAGATGTGGCGCGCGATCCGGCTGGTGGTCGACACCGGCCTGCACGCCAAGGGCTGGCCCGAGCAGCAGGCGGTGGCCTACATGTTCGACAACAGCTCGATCCCGCTGCAGGCGATCCAGGCCGAGGTGCGGCGCTACATCACCTGGCCGGGCCAGGCCACGGGCTACAAGGTCGGCATGATCAGGATCCAGGCGCTGCGCGCGAAGGCCGAGGCCGAGCTGGGCGACGGCTTCGACATCCGCGGCTTCCACGACGCGGTGCTGGGTGGCGGCGCAATGCCGCTGACGCTGCTGGAGCGGCGCATCGCCCAGTGGATCGCCAGCGAAAAGCAGGGCGGCTGAGGGCGGCCACCGTTTTTCTCCGCTTTCGCCCTGCGTGCACCTCCGGTGTGATGCCATCGCGTGCCCGATGTCGCCACGCCGGTCGTCGGCCGCCCAGCACGCGGCCACACACCGCCGCCCACCTGCAGGAGACACGCTGTCATGGCAGCCACGCTTGACCACGCGCGACCCATCGCACCGCATCCGCTGCACCTCGTGCTGCTCGCCGGGATGATCCCGTGGTTCCTCGGTGCGACGCTGGCCGACTGGGCCTATGCGGTCACCTACCACGTGCAGTGGACCAACTTCGCGTCGTGGCTGATCGTCGGCGGGCTGGTGTTCAGCGGCGTGGTGCTGGTGCTGGCAAAGATCGACCTGCTGCGCGCGCGCCACCGCGCCGGCCGCGACGTGCTCTACGTGCTGGCGCTAGCGGCAACGTGGGTCCTCGCCGTCTTCAACGCGCTGGTCCATGCCAAGGACGCGTGGGCGGCGATGCCGGCCGGCCTGGTGCTGTCGGTCGTCACGCTGCTGATGGCGTGCGTGGCGACGTGGTGGGGTGTCTCCGGTTTCCGCACGGGAGTGTCGCGATGATCCGTTCCAGGCTGTTTGCCGCCGTCGCGTTCGCGACCTTCCTCGCCGGCTGTACCGGCGCGGGTGGGCCGCTGGAGTACGGCAGCGACCCCGCACTGCCCGAGGCCCAGCGTGGCCTGCTGCCGGGCATGAAGATCTCCATGCCGGCGAGCTGGGGCGACCAGCAGCCCACCGTGCCTGCCGGCTACACCATCACCGCCATCGCCACCGACCTGTTGATCCCGCGGCAGACGCTGGTGCTGCCCAACGGCGACATCCTGGTGGCCGAGGGCCGCGGCGGCAATGCGCCGAAGCTCCTGCCCAAGGACATCATTGCCGGCTACATCAAGGCCCGGGGCAACACCCAGGTCGAGAGCGGCAACCGCCTGACCCTGCTGCGCGATGCCGACGGTGACGGCACCTACGAGCTGCGCACGATCTTTGCGAGCGGCCTCGATGCCCCGTACGGCCTCGCGCTCGTCGATGGCCAGCTGTACGTCGCCAACCAGGACGCGCTGGTGCGCTTCGACTACACCGACGGCCAGACCGAGGCCAGCGGTCCGCCGGTCACCGTCACCGCGCTGCCCTCGGCCATCAACCACCACTGGACCAAGGCCCTGACCGCGAGCGAGGACGGCCGCTTCCTGTACGTGGGTATCGGCTCCAACAGCAACATCACCGAGCGCGGCATGACCGCGGAAGCCGACCGCGCGGTGGTGTGGGAAGTCGACGCCGCGTCCGGTGCGCACCGCACCTTCGCCACCGGGCTGCGCAACCCGACCGCGCTGACCATGCAGCCCGGCACCGGCACGCTGTTCGCGGTGGTCAACGAGCGCGACGAGCTGGGCCCCGACCTGGTGCCGGACTACCTCACCTCGGTGCGCGAAGGTGGTTTCTACGGCTGGCCGTACAGCTATTGGGGCCAGAACGTCGACACCCGCGTGCGGCCGCAGGATCCGGAAAAGGTGGCCGCGGCGATCGTCCCCGACTACAGCCTCGGCGCGCATGTCGCCGCGCTGGGCGTGGACTTCTCGACGCCGGCGATGGGCTCGCGGTTCGCGGACGGCGTGTTCATCGGCGAGCATGGCAGCTGGAACCGCGCCGACCCGGTTGGCTACAAGGTGATCTTCGTGCCGTTCCGCAACGGCCGCCCCGCGGGCGACCCGGTGGTGTTCGTCGACGGCTTCCTCGGCGCCGATGGCAAGGCCCGCGGTCGCCCGGTAGGCGTGACCGTCGATCCCGGCGGCGCGCTGATCGTCGCTGACGATCTGTCCAACATCGTGTGGCGGGTGGTGCCGGCGGGCTGATGTACCGGTGGCGCGCATCGGCGCCACCGTCGCCAGAACGCGTACGCGATGGGATCATTAACGTCGCTTGAACCAGCGCGTTCAAGCTGCGTCTTTTTTTCGTGAAGGTTTCAGCGCGCTTCAGCGCTGCGCGTCCCTACTGTCCGGCGCGGTCGGTGACCCTGGTCACCACCGCCCACATGCGTGCACTCCCCCTCTTTCGTGCATGCCCAAGAACAGAAAGGATCACTCCATGAAGCATTACCTCGTTCCCGCCGCATTGGCGGCCGCGCTGTTCGCGCCTAGCGCCTTCGCCCAGAGTGCCGGCGACACCTACCGCCCCGATCTGCAGGTCGGCCAGGGCAACGGCTTCGTTGCCGGCAGCCTCGGCCGCACCGATGGCGGCACCGCTGGCCGCTTCGGCACGGGCGACTTCAACGTCTTCGAGAGCCGCGATGGCCGCAAGACGGGCTACAGCCTCACCGGCGGCTATCGCTGGAAGCTGGGCGACAGCTGGGGCCTGGGTCTCGAAGGCGGCTACGCCGACCTCGGCAACCTGCGCGTGCGCAACGCGTTCAGCAGCGACCAGATCAACCAGCGGGAGAGCTCGAATGCCCTGCGTGGCTGGCTGGCGGGCGGCAACGCGCGCTTCAACATCACGCCAGAGTGGTACCTCGGCGCGCGCGGCGGCTACTTCCGTGCTTCAGACAACAACGCCGACTACTTCAACAGCTTCCGCGAGCAGCTGGGCATCGAGAGTGGCCGTACCGATGGCCGCAACAGCTGGTACGCCGGCGTGGGTACCGGCTGGAACGCCAGCGAGAATTTCAGCGTCGGCGTGCACTACGACTACTACCGCGCCAAGTCGGGAACGGTGCGCGACAGGGCGACCGGCATCGAGTTCGACGGCCCGAAGCGCTCGACCGCGCTGCTCGGCGTGACCGCGGAATACGCGTTCTGATGTGAGGTCGCGTGCCGCCGCGGGCGGTACGTGACGCCAGGGCCAGGGACGCCGTCCGCGACTGCAGCGGCGGGATCCTGGCCCTTTTTTATTGAACCCTCCGTCCCACTCCCGGACCGCCCCCCATTCAGGCAGAATTCCCCGATCCCGGGCGTCGCCCGGACGGGGAGCTCCACCATGCGCATCGCGTTCACGACCCTGGCCGTCGCGGCCGGCCTCGCCCTGTCGGGCTGCAATGTCGTGCTGCCGTTGGCCGACGGCAGCGAGCGCGCCGCCAAGGCCGGTACCGGGGCCACCGCCATCACGCTGGGCCAGAGGCAGCAGGGTGAGATCACCAGCGCCAGCGGCCTCAACTACGCCGACGGCAGCCGCCACCAGCTGTACGCCATCACCCTCGACGCCGGCCAGCCGGTGGCCCTGCGGCTGGAAGGCGCGCTCGCCGGCTCGCTGTCGGTCTTCAGCGGCGACAGGCTGGTGGCCATCACGTCGGCCGGCGGTCGCGAGGAGGGCGCCACGCGGCTGGCGTTCCGCGCCGCGGACGCGGGGCGCTATCTGGTGACGGTCAGCGGCCGCGGGCCGCGCGCGTATGGGCCGTACACCCTGCAGACCGAGGCGCTCGTGCCCTACGACGGCAAGCCGCTGGTCGGCGAGGGCGAGATCATCGACTGGCTGACGACCGCGCGGCAGGACTACACGCTGCGCGCCGAGCGCGCCGGCCTGTAGCCTGTACACCGTCACCCTGGCGTCGACCGCGTTCGACGCACAGCTGGGCGTGCGCGGACCGGGTGTCGACAGCAAGGACGACGATGGCGGCGACGGCACCAACTCGCGCCTGCGCCTGCACCTGCAGCCCGGGACCTACACACTGTCCGCGTCTGCGGTGGAAGGCCCGTCGGCGACCGGCGACTTCCAGCTCGGCGTGCGCTACGCGGAAATCCCCGGCGGCCTCGTCGACCGCGACGGCAGCACCCTGCGCGCCGGCGACACCGTGCACGGCCAGCTCGGCAGCAACGGCCAGCGCCGGTTCGTGCTCGACGTGGCGGCGTTATCGACGGTGACGCTCGATGCGCGCTCCGACGACGTAGACACCGTACTGCGCATCACCGGCCCCGGCGGCACCTTCGAGGACGACGACGGCGGCAGCGGCACCGACTCGCGGATCTCCGAGACGTTGCGTCCGGGCCGCTACGAGGTGCGCGTCTCCAGCCTCGACGACAGCCAAGGCATGTTCCAGCTGGATCTGCAGGTCGACTGACCCCGCGCCGCGGGCGTCGTGACGCTGCGTGGCGCCGCGGTGGTGGCCGTGGCAGCCGTGGCGTCCGGCGCGCACGCCACCGCGATCTGCGGGGCGCTATGGTCTGCCGTCCGCCGCCGCAGGACCCGACTTGATCATTACCCGACTGCAATGGATGGTGCTGCAGCTGTCGCGAAAGCTGTGGGTCCGCGCAACCGCGTTCTCGCTGCTCGCGGTGGCCACCGCGCTGGTGGCGGTGTTGGTCGAACGCTACATCCCGGAGGACATCCCCGCCAAGATCGGCGCCGACGCCGTGGACAACCTTCTCAACATCCTGGCGGCGAGCATGCTGTCGGTGACGATCTTCTCGCTGAGCACGCTGGTGGCGGCCCTGGCCTCGGCCACCAGCAACGTCACCCCCCGCGCCACCCGCCTGCTGACCGAAAACAGCACCGCGCAGAACGCACTGGCGACCTTCCTTGGCACGTTCCTCTACAGCCTCGTCGGCATCATCGCCCTGCAGATGGGGCTCTACGGCGGCACCGGGCGGGTGGTGCTGTACGTGGTGACGCTGCTGGTGATCGTGGTCATCGTGGCCACCCTGCTGAAGTGGATCGATCACGTGTCCAAGCTGGGCCGCGTTGGCCAGACCACAGACCGCGTGGAGGAGGCTGCCGCCTCGGCCATGCGCGACCGGCACCGGCACCCCTACCTCGGTGGCCGGCCGCTGACCGCTGCCGAGGCGATGCCTGACGACGCCGTGGCCGTGTTCACCGACGCCTACGGCTACGTGGCGCATGTGGACATGGAAGCGCTGTCGTCGCAGTGCGAGGCCCGTGACTGCGAGGTCTACGTCGCCGCGCTGCCGGGTCGCTACGTCGAACCCTCGCAGCCGCTGGCGTGGTTCTCGACCGCGTGCGACGACGACACTCTCGACGCGGTGCGCGAGGCCTTCAGCGTCGAGAAGGTGCGGTCCTTCGACCAGGATCCGCGGTTCGGCATCTGCGTGCTGTCGGAGATCGCCGCGCGCGCGCTGTCGCCGGCAGTCAATGATCCCGGCACCGCGATCGACGTGCTGGGCCGGCTGCTGCGCCTGCTGGCGCTGTGGACCGCACCGTTGGTGCGCGAAGCGCCCGAGCACCCTCGCGTCCACGTGCCGCCGGTGCTGGCGACGGAACTCTTCGACGATGCGTTCACGGCGATCGCACGCGACGGCGCCGGGCTGGTCGAAGTGGCGGTACGTCTGCAGAAAACCCTGCGCACGCTGTCGCGGATGGAGACACCCGGCTATGCCGATGCGGCGCGCCGGCACGCCGGCGAGGCGCTGCAGCGCGCCCGCGACGCGATGACGCTGGAAGCGGACCGCGAGCGCGTCGCGTCGATCGCGAACACGCTCCCCGGCTGACCGGGGCGCGCGTTGCGTGCGCGCGGTGCTCTGCGCGCCGGTCGAGGTCGGCGCGCGGACGCGGCTCGCCTGCACGAGGCGCGCACGCTCAGCGAGAGCGGCAGCGCAATCGGCATGCTGGTGCCGGACGTGGGCAGAGCCGCTGTATCTCTCCACGCACGCTGAACGCCCGGTCGGGTACATCGGTGGCCGACGCAAAACCGGGAGCACGCGATGGAAATCGACGTCCTGCTGCGGGGGCGACTGATCGACCACTGCCCCTCGTCGTGGGCCACATCCAGGCGAGCCATGCGTTCAACGGTGCCGTGCCGGCGGCGCTCGGCGTGCCGATGGGTGGCAGCGTCGACGACTACTTCTGGGCCGACGAACTGTTCGTGTCCAGCGCCGATCTCCCGACCGCGCGCGGAGAGCTCACCGGTTGCCACCACCTGGCCTTCCAGGCCCGCGACCGGATGATGGTCGACGCCTTCCACGCCGCGGCCTTGGCACATGGCGGCCGCGATGGTGGTGCACTTGGCGAACGCGACTACCATCCCGGCTACTGCGCGGCGTCCGTCCTCGATCCCGATGGCAACAACATCGAGGCCGTGCAGCACGGCCGATCGGCGCGCAGTGCGCCCGCGGTCGTGGTGATTTACTGATGCCCATCCCAATGGAGATTCAACGATGAACTATCGACCCCTTCGTTCCGCCGCGCTGGCGGCCTCGCTGGTGCTGGCATTGGGTGCCTGCGGCGACCACGAGGCCACGCAGGTGGGGGCGGCCGCCCAGCCTGCGGCCGATATGCCGACCGCTGCCCCATCTGCTGCGCGCGGCGACTCGCCGTCAGCGGCGGCAAACGCGGCGCCAGCCGCCTCCACCGCGTCGCTGTGGCGCGGCGGCGAGGTGGCGCCACTCGACGTGCAGGTCGCGCACCCCAACGGGGTCGTGCTGCAGCTGACGTCGCTGCAGTCGCGGCCGATGGAGACCGCGGTGGGCGTGCGCGTGGTCAACGGCCGCAAGCGCGAGGTGCACCTCAACCGCTTCAACTCGCGGCGGGCGTACATCGTCATGGACACCGGCGAGCGGATCTACATCTCGCCGCCCGCGGGCAATACCGACCTCACCATCCCGGCGGGCCAGAGCATGGAGGGCGAGCTGGTGTTCCTCGGGCGTCTGCCGCGCGCTGAGTCGGCGACGCTGGTGCTCAACGAGAACAGCTCGGCCGACAACCGCGCGACGGACACGCCGCGCTTCCAGCTGGACCTGCCGGTTGCAGGCGGCTTCGGGACGGCGCAGTGATCGGGGGCTCGCCCGAGGCGATGCCCGTCGTCCGCCTGAGGAGGCAACCCGCCGTCGCGCTGGTGGCCGGGCTGGCGCTTGCACTGTCGGCGTGCGGCGGCGATGGCGGCGCGCCCGATGGCGACGTGGATAGCGGCGCGCCGGCGAAGGACCGCCGCGGCCTCAACATCGCCGCGCTCTGGGGCGGCGGCCAGCCGGCGCCGCTGGAGTTACAGGCGACCCATCCCAATGGCGTCGTGCTGCAGGTCACCTCGATCCAGGCCAAGCCGACCCAGACCGTGGTCGGCATCCGTGTCGCCAACGGCCGCGAGCGCGAGACCCAGCTCAACCTCTACGGTCGCGACAGCCGCGGCTACCTGATCACCGATGCCGGCGAGAAGCTGCCGCTGCTGCTGCCGGAGGGCAACCCCACCCTGGCGGTGATGGGCGGACGCACCGCCGATGGCGAGCTCGTGTTCGCCGGCCAGCTGCCGCGCGGTGAGAGCGTGACGCTGGTGCTCAACGATTCGCCCGGGCTGGATGGCGCCAACTCGTCGCATGGCAAGTTCCAGCTGTCGCTGCCGCTGGACGACGCCTTCAGCGACGACCGCGCGACGCTCGCCACCAGCCGCCTGTCGGGGATGCGCGCCAACGCGGCCTCGACGCTGCGCGCGGCGACCGCGTCGTCGTCGTCGACCTTCGGTGCCGGCGGCGCCGGCAGCAGCAGGCTGCGCACTGTTGAGGCGCTGAGGTCCGAGCTTGGTGCAGTGGAAACGGAACGCGGCACCGTGGTGTCGCTGGAAGGCGATGTCACCTTCGAGTTCGACAAGGCCAGTGTGCGCGGCGCGGCGCGCGGCACGCTCGACCAGCTGGTCGAGCTGATCCAGGGCGGCCCGGAAGGCATGATCTCGATCGAGGGCCACACCGACGCCAAGGGCGACGACGCCTATAACCAGCGGCTGTCGGAAGCGCGCGCCAACGCGGTGCGCGACTACTTCACCGCCGCAGGCATCGCCACCAGCCGGCTGCGTACCATCGGCCTGGGCGAGCTGCGCCCGGTTGCGCCCAACATCAACGCCGACGGCAGCGACGACGAGGCCGGGCGCCAGCGCAACCGGCGAGTCGAGGTGATCCTGCCGAAGGGCGTTGCGCCGGCGCAGGCCGAAGCCGGAGCGTCCGCGTCAGGGTCGACGCTGTCGCCGACCGGCGGCGGCATGCGCTGAATCCGGGTGCCGGCTAGGCCTGCGGCACCGGCACGCGCGACGCCGTTGCCGCGACGGTGTCGGGCATCGTGCCGGTGCGGCCCGCATCGTCGTCCACCTGCGCACTCTCGGCGAGTGCGTGCGCCACCCGATTGCGGCCTTCTGCCTTGGCGCGATAGACCGCGCTGTCGGCGGCCTGGTACAGGGCGTCGTCGTTGCCGTGGGAACGCGTATCGAAGGCCGCCACGCCGACGCTGGCGGTCATCGTGAGCGCGATGTCGTCGAACTGGATCGGGCGCGCGGCGAGGTCCTGCCGGAAGGTCTCTGCGCGGCGCAGCGCGGCGTCCAGCGGCTGGCCGACAAGCACCACGCCGAACTCCTCGCCACCCACGCGCGCGGCCAGGTCGTTGCTGCGTCCGAAGTGGTCGCGCAGGCGCTGGCCAAGCGCCACCAGGCAGCCGTCGCCCACGGTATGGCCGTGGCTGTCGTTGATCTGCTTGAAGTGGTCGATGTCGAGCAGCAGCAGCGTCAGCGGCTCGCCGGTGTGGCTGGCGCGCAGCGTGCTGGTGGCCAGCACGTCGGCGAACTGGCGGCGGTTGGCAAGCTCGGTCAACGGGTCGATGCGGCTCTGCAGCGAGAACAGGTCACGCTGGTTGCGCAGCTCCTGGTCGAGGTCCAGCCGCTGCTGGTACTCTGCGTGCGCGCGCAGCAGCGAGATCACGACGTAGACGAGGTAGATCGCCATCATCAGCGCGCTCGGGCGCCCGGCGGCGGTGCTCCACAGCAGTACGAGCCCGGGTAGGCAGAGCAGCGCGATGGACGCGAACGCGAACCGCCGGCGCATGCTGAAGGCGTGTGCGATGGCGGTGGCCAGGCCCAGCGTGAACAGCAGCGCCGTGGTCGCGGCCTCGCCGAACGCCGGGTCGAACGAGGCCCAGAAGAACAGCGCGCCCCACAGCGCGGTGGTCGCCAGCACGATGCCCCAGTGCAGCCGCAGCCATGCGGCCAGCGACGCGGCGTCCGTGTCCTCGCCCGGCGGCCGGTGCACGAACCGCCAGGCGGCCAGGCCGAGAAACGCGGCCAGCAGCGCCCAGCTGGCGACCGGTGCGCGGACGAAGGCGTCGCCATAGATGCCGACCAGCGCCCAGGCCGCGGCGTAGAACGGCCCGCCGGTCAGCGCGCGCTGGTAGGTGTCGGCGACCTCCTGGGCCAGCCGTCGCGTGCGCACCTGCGTCATCGCGGCGGGGGCAGCGGACGCGGCCGGGCGAAGAGCGGCGCGCGGTGCACGGGCACGCGGCGGTGCGCCCCCGCGTGGCATGGACCCTGGTGTGCCATCGACGCTGCCCCCTGTGACCGCGATCACGCATTAGATCGCACCCGGCACGGCGTTGCACCACCTGTACGGGGCAAGGCGCCATCGACGCGCCTTGCCGGCAGTGGGCGCAGAACGAGCGTCACCAGGCCGCCAGCAGCTGCTGCGCTTCGCACGCGGCGACCGGTGCGTCGCGCCGCGTGCTGACGCAGACCCCGAATGCGCGCAGACCCGCCTCGCGACGCGTCTGCCCGTCGCGCAGCGTAAAGCGGCGCGCTGCGGGCGCCGCCGAGCAGTCGGCGGTCTCCATGGCGTCGCCGGCGTCGACCGCGCCGGGATGCGCGGCGTGTCCCGTGCACGCGGCCGGCAGCACCACGTAATGGCAGGCGCCGCTGGCGCTGCGCAGGCAGTCGAACCGGGTGACGCCGGGACGCGCGAGGACCCTGCTGTGCAGCGTGTCGTGGCCGTCGACGGTCGTGCGCTGCACCGCCTCCTGCCCGCCGATCTCGCAGCCGTACAGCGACAGCACGAACGAGCACAGCGCGATCAACCGGTTCATGGGGCACCTCGATGACGATGGGGGATGTGGCGTGCAGCAGGGTGGATGGACGCGGTGCGCGTCTCACATGTGACGGAACAGCGCCATGTACGGCGCGCTGACGGGCAGCGTCTCGGGCCGCGACTTCAGCCGCACGGTGCCGCGGCCGCTGTCGTCGCGGACGATGCCGGCGACCGCGCGCAGGTTGACGATCGTCGACCGGTGCACCTGCCGGAACGTGTCCGGATCCAGCACCGCCAGCAGTTCGCGAAGCGGCGTGCGCAGCAGTGCTTCCCCGTCGGCGGTCACCACCGTCGTGTACTTGTTGTCGGCGCGGAAGTAGGCCACGTCGTCGACCAGGATCAGTCGCGTCTCGCGCCCCGCGCTGGCGGTGAGCCACGTCAACGGCGGCGGCGCATCGGCCACCGGCGGCAGCGCGCCGCCCAGCCGCTGCAGCAGGCCGGCAAGCGCGCGCGCGTCGTGCACCGCGTCGCGCGCCTGCAGCCGCGCCACCGTCGCCGCCAGGCGGTCGGCGGCGACCGGCTTGAGCAGGTAGTCAACCGCGCCGCGATCGAAGGCGTCGATGGCGTACTGGTCATAGGCGGTGACGAACACGACCTGCGTGCGCGGGCTGAGCTCCGCGGCCGCGGCGGCAACGTCGAGCCCGGTGAGCCCGGGCATGCGGATGTCCAGGAAGGCGACGTCGGGCCGGTGGGTGGCCAGCGCCTCCAGCGCGGCGGCGCCGTCCTCGCAGGCGGCCACCACGTCGAGCTGCGGCCATGCCTGCGCCAGCTGCGCCAGCAGTGCGTCGCGCAGCAGGGCCTCGTCCTCGGCGACGACGGCGGTGGGGCGCGGCTCAGACATCGCGCACCGCGCTGGCGCCGGCACCGGGCGAACGTGAAAAAGGGGCCGCGTCGTCGCGGGCCACGCCGGGCACGGCGGGCGCAGGCGGGACCGCATTCAGGGTCCCAGGCGCGGTCACATCGGCGATGGCGGGGACCGTGATCGTGGCGGCGACGCCCGCAGGGAAGTTGGCGACCACCGACAGCGTCGCCGTGCCGCCGAAGGCCAGCCGCAGGCGCTCGCGCACGTTCTTCAGCCCGATGCCGGTGCCGCTGGTGCGGGTGTTGAAGCCCTCTCCGTCGTCGGCCACGGTGACCGCCACCTCGCCGTCGCCTGCCCGGGCGCGGATCCACACCGTGCCGCCGGCGGTGCGCGGCTCCAGCCCGTGCTTGATCGCGTTTTCCACGAGGGTCTGCAGCATCATCGACGGCAGCACCGTCGCGCGCAGCGGCTCGGGCACCTCCACCTGCACCGACAGCCTCGGTCCCATGCGGATGCGCAGGATCTCCAGGTACGCAAGTGCGCGCTCCAGTTCCGCGCCCAGCGTCGACATCGCCTCGTCGGCGCTCGGCAGCGAGCGCCGCAGGTACTGGATCAGATGCCCGAGCATCTCGTCGGCGCGCGCCGGGTCGCTGCGTGTCAGCAGCTGCGCGCTGGCCAGCGTGTTGTAGAGGAAGTGCGGCTCGACCTGCGCCTGCAGCAGGCCCAGGCGCGCGACGCTCAGCTCCTTCTCGGTGCTCGTCTGCACCACGTCGGCCTTCTCATGCCGGCGACGCTCCGCGATGCGGCGGGTGATCGCGCGCGTGATCGCCTCGGCGTTCTCGTAGTTGGTGCCGTCATCGACCAGGAACCAGTCGCTCCATGCCGGCGTCTCCGGTTCGCAGATCAGGGTCACGCTGCCGCTGTCGTCACCCGGTGTCACCGTGGCCAGCAGCTGGTTGCGCGCCTCGCCGAACCACGACAGCGGGTTCCAGCGCCCGCCGGGCAGCTCGCCGTCGCGCTGCGGCCGCCCGACCTTGGCGCGTACCTGCAGGCTGTCGCGCGCGCTCTCGACGTCCTGCACACGCGGCAGCTCGCGCACCGCGGCGTCGAGCAGGTCGAACGCCTCTCCGGCTTCCAGCGGCACCTCCACCTGCCGCCGCTGGCGGTTGTCGAGCGCGCCGCGGTCGATGCGTCCGGCGATCAGCCGCACGCGTCCCAGGTGCGACAGCGCGCCGGCGACCACCAGCGCCATCGTCGCCATGCCGGCGATGGCCACCGGCCACTCGATCCGGCCCAGCAGCGGCAGCTCAGCCCATATCGCCGACACCAGCAGCACCACCAGCAGCCAGGCCAGCACGATGCGCAGCACGAAGAACAGGCTCTTGAACACGGTGGTGGTCCCGATGGATGACGTGCGGCGGAGCATAGCGACGCCGTGGACCGCCGCCACGGGACGCGTGACGGATACGTGCAGGGGGCGACGGAACCCGGCCGCGCGACGACCGGCGCCGCCGTCACGCGCGTGAACTTCGCTGCAGACGTCGTCGCAGCGCTCGCGGTTGTCCGCGTGGGCTGGTGCGGCGCAGCATAATTGCCGGATGTCCCGCAGCAGCCGGCTACGTCAGCGCAACGATGCCCCGCCGGGGCCGCTGGCGGTGCACGCGCTGCCGTCGCCGCGGACGTTCCGGCTGGTGCTGTTCGCGCTGGCGATGGGCGGGTTCGCCATCGGCACCAGCGAGTTCGCGATGATGGGGCTGATGCCGAGCCTGGTCCGCGGGCTGGGCGTCAGCGAGCCGCAGGTGGGCCACCTGATCAGCGCGTACGCGCTGGGCGTGGTGATCGGCGCGCCGCTGCTGGCGATCCTCGGCGCACGGCTGCCACGGCGCACGCTGCTGCTGGTACTGATGGGCTTCTATGCACTGGGCAACCTTGCCACCGCGCTGGCACCGACGTACCACGCGCTGCTGGCGTTCCGCTTCATCGCCGGGCTGCCGCACGGCGCGTACTTCGGCGTCGCGATGCTGGTGGCCGCATCGCTTGCGCCGGCGGCCCAGCGCGGCACCGCGATGAGCCGCGTGCTGCTGGGGCTGTCGGTGGCGATCCTGGTCGGCAACCCGCTGGCGACGTGGATGGGACAGGTGCTGAGCTGGCGCTACACGTTCGGCGTGGTGGCACTGCTGTCGCTGCTGACGGTGGTGCTGGTCGCGCGCGTCCTCGCCCCGGCGCCGGACGAGGCGCGCGCGTCGCCGCTGCGTGAGCTGCGCGATTTCCATCGGCCGCAGGTCTGGCTGGCGCTCGTGATCGGCGCGGTCGGGTTCGCCGGCATGTTCTGCGTCTTCAGCTACCTGGCGCCGACCCTGGTCGAAGTCACCGGCATGCGCGAGGCGTGGATCCCGCTGGCGCTGGCGGCGTTCGGCGTCGGCGCCATCATCGGCAACCTCGCCGGCGGCTGGCTGGTCGACCGCTACCGCTTCCGCGCGACCGCGATCGTGCTGGCGTGGTCGGTGCTGGTGCTGCTGGCGTTCCCGCTGGCGGCGCTGTCACCGTGGACACTGCTGCCCGCGGTGGTCGCGGTCGGCACGATGGGCGCACTGGCGCCGGTACTGCAGTCGCGGCTGATGGACGTCGCCGCGCAGGCGCAGACGCTGGCAGCGGCGTCCAACCACGCCGCCTTCAACGCCGCCAACGCACTCGGCCCGTGGCTGGGCGGCATGGCCATCACTGCCGGCCTCGGCTGGACGTCGACCGGCTACATCGGCGCCGCCACCGCGGTCGGCGGCCTGCTGCTGTATGCGTGGGCGCGGCGGATCGCGCGCCGCGACGCCGAGCCTCAGTAGCCGAGCGCCCTGTCGATCAACCCGGTCGCGATCTCCACCAGCAGATAGCGGTCTTCGTCCGGACGCACCCAGCGATAGCCGCGCGGCGGCGGTGCGAGGTCGTAGGTGCGGTAGTCGGTGACGTAGTAGCCGTCTTCCAGATACGCGAGGGGCAGGCGCTCGCCGCGCTTCCATGCCTGCTTCTGCCAGCCAAGGTGGCGGCCGTTGTCGTGTCCGGGTCCCTTGCCACGCGCCGCGGCGGGGTGCTGCCGGACGTCGTGGCGGTCGTTGTCATGGCTCTTGTCTTTGCCTTTGCCGGGACCGTTCGCAAGCAGCGGACCGGAGGCCAGGGCAAGTGCGATGACGGCGGTCAGGATCGTGCGCATGGTGGTGCCTCGCTGCGGGTCAGGCTGCCAACGTACGCCGCGCTTGCTGAAGCCGGCAGATACGTGGTCACGGCGCGCGATTGCGCCCTACCAGATCAGGTTCACCTGCCGCACCGCGGTGCCGGTCTGCAGACCGAAGTGGCCCAGCAGGTAGGTGTCGCTGCTGCGCTCGCCCGGGATCCGCGATGCGTGTACGCCGCCGACCGTGCAGATGCCACCGGCGCAGACGACCTGGTCGATGTTGGATTTGATCGTGTAGATGCGCGTTGCCAGCGGCCGCGACTGCAGGCTGGCGAGCAGCGGGCTGCCGATCGACAGGCCCCAGTAGCCGCAGGTGCTGGTGGCGACGTTGAACGGGTACGTGCCGCAGCTGCGCAGGCCGCGCCACGCACCGGCGATACCGACGAAGGCATCGACGCTGCCGGCCAGCTGGTAGCGCACGATCTGTCGCGCCGCCAGCGTTACGCCCATCGAGTGGCCGATGACGTCGATGCGCCCGGTGCAGGAACGTGCGATGGCGTCGACGATTGCATCCAGCACCGGCGCCTCCTCGCTGCCATTGTGGTCATTGCAGGCGACGCAGGTCTTGCTGCCCCAGTCGGGTCGAAAGATCTCGTTGGCGGCCAGTCCGCGCGCGTGCAGCTCGACATAGGTGTTGTCGAACGACGACGGTCGCGCGCCGTTGCCGTGCACCAGCACGACGGCATCGCGACACGCGGCCCAGGCCGTTGGCGTGCACAGCAGTGACATGGCGAGTGCGGCGACCACCCGGTTGGTGCGGAGGTGGGGCGTGATGAACGTCATGGCGGAGACTCCCTTGATGGGCCGGAAGGCCGGACTGGGGCGCGCGGGCCCCGTGTCTGGCCGGTGGCGCCGGGGGGAGGCCAGGCGACCACGGTGCGCCGCTCGCGCGTCGGCGGCCATTGGCCATTGGGACAGGGCGCGCCGGGGATGAACGCCGCCGGTGCGGCTTCACCCCGGCACGATCCCCGGGCCGCTACACCTGTACACGCCGGCAACTGGCCGGCGCCCCACGAGGACAGCGCCATGAGCACACGCACATCCGGCATCGGCAATACCGTCAAGGGCACGGCGAAGGAAGTGGCCGGCAAGGCCACCGGCGACCGCGCCAAGGAGGCCGAAGGCAAGGCGCAGAAGACGGTCGGCAAGACGCAGAACAAGGTCGCCGACGCAACCGACGACCTGAAGCGCAAGCCGCGCTGACGCGCGTGCGGGACGCGCTGGCGCATGCCGGCGCGGTCCCGCGTCACCCCGCGGCGACCACCCGGCGGCGATGCTCGCCGCCACGGCCTGACGGCCTTCTGCCGGCGCCAACAATGCTTCCAGCGTCACCCGATGATTCCGTACCGCCCGCGGCCGCGGCCAGTGCGCCTGAGCGCGTGCCGCTGGCACTGCGGTTTGACCATGACGGAGGACCCGCGTGGGTGACGGTCGACGACGACGTCATGGGCGGTCGCTCCGCGTCGACCGTACGCATCGACGATCGCCTGCTCCGCTTCAGTGGCCGGCTGTCGCTCGATGATGGCGGCGGCTTCGCATCGGCGCGCACGCGCGGCGCCGCGTTCGATCTCGCCGGCGCGAGGGCGGTCCGCCTGTGCGTGCGCGGCGACGGGCGCCGCTACTCGCTGCGGCTCTCGACCGGTGCCCGGCACCGGGGCGTGAGGGTGTCCTATGCGGGAGACTTCGACACCATCGGCGGACTCTGGACGGACGTCGCCGTGGCGCTGGACGCCCTGGTGCCGACGTGCCGCGGCAAGCGGCTGGAGGGGCCGCCGCTGGATCCCGCCGCGGTCGAGGAACTGGGCCTGCTGCTGGGCGATCGCCGGGCCGGTGCGTTCGCGCTCGACGTGGCGTGGATCCGCGCGGAGTGAGCGCCGCGACGGTCTGACGAGTACGCCCGCGCAGGGGCCGCTGCCGCGCACGCGGTGCCGCCGGCTGCACTTCAGTCTTCGCCGCCATCCACGCCGCTCGCCTGCGTTGCGCCGCGTGAAGCGGGCGGTGCGGCTGGCGCTACAACGCGGCGCGGCCCCGGTTCCCGCACGACCACGGTCGTGGCCTTGTTGGCGACGATGTAGGGGCGCACGTCGTCGATGAACCGGTCCTTGCCGATCGCGCGCTCGGCGAAGCGCCGAGCATTGATGCGCACGTGGCAGTTGTGGAACGGCGCTTCCGGGTTGCGTCCCTTGGACACGTAGACCACGCGCTGGTCGCGATCGCGGCCCAGCACCAGGCGCTGCTGGTTGTGGCTGGTGCGGTAGATCCAGCCGGTCTGGATATCGTCTTCGGACATCGCCATGGCGATCACGCTCGTCTCGGGGGGGCGCCAGCGTAAGCCATCATCGACCCCGGGGTCGCCGGCCGGGCGGCGACGCAACCGCCGTTGCTCCCTTGAAGCCTCGTGCGCCCGGCGTGCCGCGTGCCGCCGTCGCACCATTGCCGCCGCCCCAGGGACGCTGCCGAAACCGAGATGCACGAGCCATCGCCGCCAGTGCCGAAGATCGACCTCCGCCGCGAAGGACAGGCGCTGCTTTGCGTCCGGGCCGAAGGCGTGGGCACGCTGGCCGACGTGATCGCCACATGGCAGGCCATCGTGGCCGATATCGCCCGACACCGGCCTCAGCTGGTGCTGCTGGTCGACGAGTTCACCGGTCCGCCGCTGGACGCAAATGCGTGGCGGTGGCTGGTTGACGCGATGCGCGGTCGCGGCCTGGAGGGCCTGCGCATCGCCCACGTGAAGCCGCACGGACTGGGCGAGGTGGAGCACTGCGAGATCTTCGCCGGCGACGCCGGGCTGGTGGTGCGCGTGTTCGTGCGCGAGCGCGAGGCCAGGACGTGGCTCTTCTACGGCGCGCGCGAGGACTGAGCGGCGCCTGGCGGGTTGCGGCTTCCGCCGTTCACGTTGGTCAGGCAGATGGCGGCGGCTGCCCCAGCTTCGCCGCCTGCAGCCGCGCCAGCTCCAGCGTGTCGCGCTTGTCCTGCTGGCGCTCGAGTTCCTCGGCGCGCAGGCGTTCTACCTGCTGCGGCGAAGGATCCTGCTGCAGCGACAACGACTTGGCGATCGCGGTCTCCGGCTCGCCGCGCTGGCTTTTCAGCTTGATGTTGAGGCGCAGCTCGTTGGCGGAATCCGCGTTGCGGATCGCATCCTCGTAGCCGATCAGCCCCTGGTTGTAGAGGTCGAACAGCGCCCAGTCGAAGGTGCGCATGCCGAGCTCGCGCGACTTGGTCATCACGCCCTTGAGCTCGTTGAACTCGCCCTTGAAGATCTTCTCGGCGATGGTCGGGGTGTTGAGCAGGATCTCGATCGCCGCCACCCGGCCCTTGCCGTCCTCGCGCCGCACCAGCCGCTGCGATACGATCGCGCGCAGGTTCACCGACAGGTCCATCTGCAGCTGGGTGCGTCGCTCCTCGGGGAAGAAGTTGACGATGCGCTCCATGGTCTGGCTGGCGCTGTTGGCGTGCAGCGTCGACAGGCACAGGTGCCCGGTCTCGGCGAAGGCGATGGCGTGCTCCATGGTCTCGGCGTCGCGGATCTCGCCGACCAGGATCACGTCCGGCGCCTGGCGCAGCGTGTTCTTCAGCGCATGACGCCAGCTGTGGGTGTCGACGCCGACCTCGCGGTGGGTGACCAGCGACATCTGCGAGACGTGGGCGTACTCCACCGGGTCCTCCACGGTGATGATGTGGCCGGCGGAGGTGCGGTTGCGGTGGTCCACCATCGCCGCCAGAGACGTCGACTTGCCGGAGCCGGTGCCGCCGACCAGCAGCACCAGGCCGCGCTTCTCCATCACCACGCCCTTGAGCACCTCTGGCAGCCGCAGCTGCTCGAAGTTGGGCATCTCCGAGGCGATGGTGCGCAGGACCATGCCGACGTGGCCCTGCTGGACAAAGGCGTTGACACGGAAGCGCGATACGCCGGGGACGACGATGGCGAAGTTGCATTCCAGCTCGCGGGCGAACTCCTCTCGCTGCTTCGGCGACATCATCGCGTCGGCCAGCCTCGCGGTGGCGGCGCCGGTGAGCTTCTGCTGGCTCAAGGGCGTCATCTGACCATGCGCCTTCATGCTAGGCGGGTAGTCGTGGGCGATGAACAGGTCCGAGCCACCGGCCTTGACCATCGCCGCCAGCGCCTGGTGCATGTACTCGCGCGCCTGCTCCTCGTTCATCACTGCGCCGCCGCGCAGGCCTTGCCGACCGCCGCCACCAGATCCTTCTGCCCGAATGGCTTGCGCAGCAGGCGCAGCCCCGGGTCCAGGCCCTCGAGGTCGGCGTAGCCCGATACCAGCACGATGGCGGCGTCGGGAAAGCGCACCCGCACGCCGCGCGCGAGCTCCGCGCCGGTCATGCCGGGCATCAGGTGGTCAGTGACCATTACCGCGGGGACGACCCCATCAGCGATGGCCTGCAGCGCGTCCTCCGCCGATGCGGCTTCGACGACCTCGTAGCCCATGTCGCCCAGCACGTCGGCAGTACACATGCGCACGCCGTCCTCGTCGTCGACGACCAGGGCGACACCCTTGCCGCTGGAATGCTGTTGCACGTCTTGCTCCTTGGGAGTGTCGGCCTGCGGGCCGTGGGTGGCGGCGGCTGGCAGCCACAGCACCATCGTGGTGCCTTCGCCGGGCGTGCTGTCGATGGCCAGCAGGCCGCCGAGCTGCGATGCCAGACCGTGGACCATCGACAGCCCAAGGCCGGTGCCGTGCACGCCCTTGGTGGTGAAGAAGGGTTCGATCGAGCGCGTGCGTGTGTCGACATCCATCCCGGTGCCGGTGTCGGCGACGCACAGGCGCACGTACCGACCCGGCGGCAACCCGGCAGGACCGTCGGCGCCTGGCAGGGCGCAGTTGTGGGCGGCGATCGTCAGCGTGCCGCCATTCGGCATCGCGTCGCGCGCGTTGACCGCAAGGTTGAGGATCGCCATCTCCAGCTGGTTCGGGTCGACGATCGCGGGCCACAGATCGTCGTCGACGTCCAGGTGGAGTCGCACGCGCGGCTCGCAGGTGCTGGCAATCAGCGCGCGCATGTCGCCGAGCAGGTGCGCCAGGTCGACCTCGGTGGCGCGCAGCGGCTGCTTGCGCGCGAATGCCAGCAGCCGCTGCACCAGCGTGGCCGCTCGCTCGACGGCACGGCGGGCGGCGCCGACCATGCGCCGGGTGCGCGCGCGGTCGGCGCCGTCGTCGCCGGCCAGCTCCAGCGCCACCACGATCGGCGTCAGCAGGTTGTTGAAGTCGTGCGCGACGCCGCCGGTGAGCTGGCCCATCGCCTCGAGCTTCTGCGACTGCCGCAGCGCCTCCTCTGCATGCCGGCGCGCGGTGATGTCGATCGCCTCCGGGACCACGGCGCTGATCACGCCGTCCGCGTCGCGGATCGGGCGCATAGAGAAATCGTAGACGCGCCAGCCGCCCTGCAGGCTCAGCGCAAGCTCCATGCGCACGTCGTCGCCGTCGACCACGCGCAGGAAGGCTTCGCGCACCTGCGCGGGGGCACCCATCGTCCCGGCGAACCAGGGCGACTCCCAGAGCAGGTTCCCGATGACATCCTCGAAGCGCGCCTGGACGGCGTCGAGTGCGGTCTGGTTGGCGTCGAGCAGGGTGCCGTCCAAGGCCACCAGCCCCTGCAGCTGGTAGCTGGTTTCGAACTGCGTGCGCAGCCGAGCCTGCGTCGCCGCAAGCGCGCGGGCGGCGGCGTTGACCTCGGTCACATCGCGCCCGCTGCAGTAGGTGCGGTCGCCCTCGGGCGTCGCCACCCACGCCAGCTGGCGGTCGTCGCCCGCCCAGGTGCGACAGCGGTTCTCGAAGCCCAGCACCGGCTCGCCGGCGCGTACCCGTGCGAAGGCGTCGCGGGTGGCATCGACGTCGTCGGGATGCACGATCGACCACCAGGGACGCGATGCGAGCTCATGCTCCGGCCAACCCAACAGAGACTGCCAGGCCGGATTGGTCTTCTGCAGCAGGCCGTCGGCGTCGAGCACCGCCAGCAGGTCCGGGGTCACGGCCCACGTGCGGGCGCGTTCGTGCGCTCGTTCGGCGACCTGGCGCTCCAGGTCGGCGTTGAGCGCGCGCAGTTCGTCCTCGCGCTCGCGCAGGCGCTCGTGCGCGTGTCTGCGCTCGGTGACGTCGACCCCCTGCACGAAGATACCGTCGACCGCCCCGGTCTCATCGGTGATCGGCTGGAACACGAAGTCGACGTAGCGCTCCTCGGCCGGGCCGCCGTCGACGGGCTCCATGCGGTAAAGCGCGCTTTCGGCGCTGAAGGCCCGGCCACTGGCCCGGACCTGGTCCAGCCGCTGCAGGTAGCCCTGGGCGGCAATGTCCGGCAGCGCCTCGGCGACGGGCCGCCCCAGGACCTCGCGGTCGCCGACGAGACGCATGTAGGCCGGGTTGACGAACTCGAAGCGATGTTCCGGCCCGCGCAGCATGGCCATGAACGCGGGATTCTGGTCGAAGGTGCGTGCGAGCTGCGCGCGCTCAAGCATCAGCCGGCGCTCGTTCTTCACCTTCGCGGTGGTCTCGGTGACGATGTTGAGGATGCCGTGGACCTCGCCCGTTTCGTCGCGGACCGGGGTGTACGAGAACGTCCACCACGTATCCTCCGGGTAGCCGTTGCGGTCCACCACCAGCGGCAGGTCCTCCGACCACGTCGCGCGGCCGGACAGGGCCGAGTCGACGATCGGCGCGACCTCGTCCCAGACGTCCGACCAGACCTCCGGCATGCGGCCGCCCAGCGCGCCGGGCTCCTTGGCGCCCAGCATCGGGCGGAAGGCGTCGTTGTGGAACAGCACCAGCTCCGGGCCCCACACCAGGCACATCGGGAAGCGCGAGCCGAGCACGATCGAGAGCGTCGTGCGCAGCGACGGTGGCCAGGTGGCGATCGCGCCGACCGGCGAGCGCGCCCAATCGTAGTCGGCGATCTCTCGCGCCACGACGCTGTCGCCGGGCAGGAAATCCTGTGACGGGGCGGATGGTCGCGCGCTGTCGGGCGGGCTGCTCAAGTCGTCGTGGGCGGCTGCGAGGGGACGCAAGGTTGGCACAGTGTGGCGTGTCGACGGGATGACCGCGTCACCACGGCTGCACCCCGTCGCGGGTAGAAAAGCGGGCCACGCGAGACACAGGAGACCGAGCCGATGGCCAAGAGCAGCCGACCCGATCCGTCCCATGCCGGCGACGACGCCGGCATCTTCGAAGCCGCATTCGCGCGCGTCCGCGATGCCGGTGTGCTGATCGGCGTCCACGACGAGGTGCTGCAGGCGCTGCATTATCCGAAGGAGACGCTGGCGGCCAATTTGCTGCTGCGCCACGACGACGGGTCGCTGTCGAGCCACAAGGCCTGGCGCTGCCGCTACAACGATGCGCTGGGGCCGACCAAGGGCGGCATCCGCTTCCATCCCGACAGCAATATCCGCGAGGTGATGGCGCTGGCGCTGTGGATGACGTGCAAGTGCGCGGTGGTCGACATCCCGTTCGGCGGCGCCAAGGGTGCGGTCTGCGTGGACCGCAAGCAGCTGTCGGACACCGAGCTGCAGCGGCTCTCGCACGCCTACGTGCACGCCTTCGCGAGGATGATCGGCCCGGAGCGGGACATCCCGGCGCCCGACGTGAATACCGACGCGCGGGTGATGGCGTGGATGGCCGACGAGTACGGCCGTGGCCTCGGGCATCCCGAGCCTGCGGTGATCACCGGCAAGCCGGTGGCGTTCGGCGGCTCCGAGGGACGCAGCGGCGCAACCGGCATGGGTGGCTACCTTGTACTGCAGGCGCTTGCGCAGCGGCTGGACCTGGCGTCGGAGCGCACGCGAGTGGCGATCCTGGGGTTCGGCAACGCCGGCGGCGCGCTGGCCGACCGCATGCAGCGCGACGGCTACAGCATCGTCGGCCTGGGCGACTCCGGCGGCGCGATTACCTGCGCAGACGGCCTCAACGTGGCCGCGGTGCGAGAGGCCAAGGGCGACGGCGGCAGCGTCACCGCCTATCGCGGCCGCGGCGTCACCCGCCACGCGGACGCCGAGGCGCTGGTGGCGATGGACTGCGACCTGCTGGTGCCGGCCGCGATGCAGGACCAGCTGCGCGGCGACAACGCCGGCGAGGTGCGCGCGCGAGTGGTGCTGGAGCTCGCAAACGGGCCGACGACACCGGCGGCCGATGCCATCCTCGACCGCGCCGGCGTGCACGTGGTGCCGGACATCCTGGCCAACGCCGGCGGCGTGGTGGTGTCGTACTTCGAATGGCTGCAGAACCGCAGCCGCGACCGCTGGAGCGCAGCCGACGTGCAGCAGCGCCTGGATGGGGTGATGCGCGACGCCGCGCGTCGCGTCGGCGACACCGCGCTGGAGCTCGACGTCAGCCTGCGCCAGGCCGCCTACGTGGTGGCGCTGCGCCGGCTGCAGGCAGCGGTGCTGGCGACCAGCCCGCTGCCCGTGGCGGCCGTCGACGGGCAGTCATCCAAGGAGACGCCGCGGGAACGCCAGCCGGCGAAGGACAAGGCAAAGAAGGGCAAGACGAAGAAGGCCTCCGGTACGCGGCGAGTGGTGAAATCGACCTAGCGGGACGCGCCACCGCCGCTCGCCAGCGCCCTCAGGCCGCCGCGGCGCGGCGCTGCCGCATGAAGAAGCGCACCATTTCCGCCGACGCATCCGGGCCTTCGGGATCGGTGTAGCTGCCGGCCGCCGCCCCGCCGGCCCACGCGTGTCCGGCACCGTGCACCGTCCACTGCGCGACCAGCGGTCGGCCGGCGTCGTCACTGGCCACGGAACTCGCGTAACGGCGGCCGCCCGGCACGGAGCCCGTCGCCGCGGTCACGGGCAGCGCCGCCCCACCATGCGCGGCGATCGCCGCGCCAGCGATGGTGTTGGCGTTGCCCATGTGCACCGTCCTGTCGGCGTCGCCCTGGAACACGATGGTCGGCACCGCGCTGGTGCCCCTGGGGGTCGCTGCGTTGCTGCGCCCCTGCATCGCGGCGAACGCCGATGCGACGTCGCTCGCCGCGCCGTGCGGCAGCCCAGAGTGCGCGCCCACCGCGGCGAAGACGTCCGGATACGTCTGGCCCAGGATCACCGCCATGGCCGCGCCCGCGGACAGGCCGGCGACATACACCCGCGCCCGGTCGACGCGATGCATGGCGGCGATGTCCTCGACGATCGCCACCAGCTGCGCAGGCTCGCCGCGACCGCGCTGCTGGTCGCCCGGGCGGAACCAGTTCCAGCAGCGCGAACCGTTGTCGCGCGCGGGCTGCTCCGGCCAGGCGACGATGAATCCGTGTGCGTCGGCCAACGTATTCATCCGCGTACCGGCGGCAAAGTCCTCCGGGTCCTGGGTGCAGCCGTGCAGCATCACCACCAGCGGCGCCTCCGGTGCATCGGCGCTGGCCAGCGCCGAGGGGACGTAGAGCCGGTAGCGGCGACCGGCACCTGCGGTGGTCGTCTTGCAGTCCTGCATCGCCGGCCGCGTCGGCGGCAGCGGATCGAGAGCCACGCTGGTGCGCGCGGTGGCAGGGCCTGCGGCGGCGGTGAAGGAAGCGGCGCTCGAGCGGCCCGGTGCGTCGGCAGCGCGGAAGGCAACGCCGCTGCCGTCGGCGGCGAGGAGGCCGGCCTGCGCGAGCGCACGGTCGATCGTGGACCGCAGGTCGGCATGCTGTCCGCCGGCGGAAATACCGGCCGCGGACAGTGCGCGGTCGATGGTCGCGGCGATCTCGGCAGGCTGGGTTGCCGGGGCGCGCGACGTGGTTGCGGCGGCCGCCGGGTTGGTGCCCGGCGCGCGGATGCGGGCAGCGAGATGCGCGCGCAAGGTATGGAGTGGAGACATCTGGATGGGTCCTGCGGGGGAAGGGCGCACCTGGCGCCCGCGGGACTCTACGCAGAGGCGTGGCAAGGCCGCGTATGTTCAGACACGCCGCGCGTGAACGCTTCAGGCACCGTGGACCAGTCCCTCGGGTCGTCGTTCAGTCGTGCGTGGATGCATCACCGGCGGCCAGCCAGCGCAGCCGCGGGGTCACCATCGGGATGGTCAGCATGGTGCTCGCCACCGCCATCAGCAGCAGCGCGGTGAAGGTGGCGGCGGTAATGATCGCCTTGTCCAGCAGGACGTTGGCGAAGATGATCATGATCAGCGCCTTGGTCTGCAGCAGCCAGCCGATCACCCAAGCCTCGCCTGGCCTCCAGCGCAGAAGCCGCGCGGCGATCTGCACGCCAAGGAGTTTTCCCGACACCGAGGCCAGCAGCAGCACGGCAGCGGCGATGAAGACCGCCGCGCCGCCCAGCGTCCACTCCGTACGCAGGCCGGTGCTGAGGAAGAACACCGGCATCAGCACCAGCAGCACGTGGTGCCGCAGCCAGTCCATCTGCGCCTGGTCGAACCAGTCGGCATCCATGACCACGCCGGCCAGGAACGCGCCGACCATGAAGTGCAGCCCCGCCCAGTCGGCGCCCAGCGCGCATAGTGCCAGCCAGATCAGCATCGCGTACCAGCGGTCGCGCCCGGGCAGCCGGCGCATCAGCCGGCGGAACCCCACGCACGCGAGCGCAAAGACCAGCAGGAACCCCACCTGGCGCCCGACGCGGTCGAAGTCCATCAGCACCAGCGCCAGCACACCCCAGATGGCGATGTCGTCGAGACTGGCGTAGCGCAGGATGCGCTGGCCGATCGGCTGGCGCAGCAGCGACAGCTTCTCCAGGAACAGGATCAGGATCGGCAGCGCGGTCACCGCGCAGGCCATGCCGACGCCGACGACGAACTGCCACGGCCGTCCCTGCACGCCGAGCCAGCCCGGGAATGCCAGCAGCGCCACCGCGGCGATGGCGCCGGTGAGCAGCGGCACGCCCAGCGCCATGCCAGCGGTGACCACGCCCTCGCGCCGATGGCGCCAGGCCTGGCGGACATCGAGCTCGACGCCCGCGATCAGCACGAACAGCATGACCGCCCACGCGCCCAAGCCGTTGAGGATGGTGATCACCTCGGGGGTGAACACGAACGCGTAGTAGCCCGGCGCAGCCGCCCCCAGCACGCCCGGCCCGAGCAGGATGCCGGCGATGATCTGCACTACTACCAGCGGCGCGAAGTATTCGGTGCGGCCGAGTCGCCAGACCAGGTAGGGCAGGCTGAAGATGATCGCCATCGCGATCAGGAACAGTTCCATCGTGGTGACATGCGGCATGCGCCGGGATCCGGAAGCTGCGCCCCGGGGAGGGCGAAGGGGAGGGATTATTGCCGACCCGCATGCCGGCGCGCCCCGCTGCCGGTGCCTCCTTGGCGAGGCTGTGGCAAAGGACGCCTGGCGGAGGTGTATGCGGCGCGTGGCGACGAATGGGTGGTGCCCGGCCGGGCCCATTGCGACCTGGCATTGGCGCCGGGTTGACGCGAACCCGTGTTACCAATGGCGTCACCCCGCCTCGATCGTCCCGCATGTACTTGCAACGCTTCTTTGCCGACAACGTCCTGCCGCACCCATGCGCCAACTGCGGCGATGCCGACCTGCTGGACTTCGAGGTGCGCATGGCGTTCCAGCCGATCGTCGACGCCGCGCGGCGCGAGGTCTGCGCCTATGAGGCGCTGGTGCGCTCGGCCGAAGGTGAAGGCGCTGCGTCGGTGTTCGCGCGGCTGCGTCCGGAGCAGATGTACCGCTTCGACCAGACCTGCCGGGTCAAGGCAATCGAGACCGCCGCGCGCCTGGGCCTGCGCAAGCAGCTGTCGATCAACTTCAATCCCAATGCGGTCTACGAGCCGGCCACCTGTATCCGCATGACGCTGGCGGCGGCCGCGAGGTGCGGCTTCGACACCGGACTGCTGATCTTCGAGGTCACCGAGTCCGAGCGCATCCGCGACACCGCGCACATGGTGCGCATCGTCGAGGACTACCGGGAGCGTGGATTCATGACCGCCATCGACGATTTCGGCGCCGGTTATGCCGGCCTCAACCTGCTCGCCGCGTTCCAGCCCGACATCGTCAAGATCGACATGGCCCTGATTCGCGACATCGACCGCGAGCCGGTGCGGCAGGCGATCGTCACCGGTATCGTATCGACCTGCCGCGCGCTGGGCTGCGAGGTGCTGGCCGAGGGTGTGGAGACCGTCGAGCAGTACCGCTGCCTGCGCGCGATGGGGGTCACGCTGTTCCAGGGCTACCTGATCGCGCGGTCCGCGCTGGAGGTGTTGCCGGACATTGACGACGCGGCCTGGGCGCGGCTGGAAGGCGCCGCCGCAGGCGCATGAAGGGACTGGCGCGGCGTCGGCATGCGACGCGTCGGGTCGCCGCGACCGCTCACCAGTCCGTCGGCCGGTAGTCCTTCAGGAACTGCCCCCACACGTGCTCGCCGGTGTTGATGCCGTGGATGATCGGATCGACGATGCGCGCTGCGCCGTCGACGATGTCCAGCGGCGGGTGGAAGCGCTCCTCCACCACCTTGCGCGCGGCGATCTCCACCGGGTCCTCGTCGGTCACCCAGCCGGTGTCGACCGAGTTCATGTGGATGCCGTCGCCGTGGTAATCGGCGGCCGCGGTGCGCGTCATCATGTTGAGCGCGGCCTTGGCCATGTTGGTGTGCGGGTGCCGCGTGGTCTTGAACTTGCGGTAGAACTGACCTTCGACCGCGGACACGTTGACGATGTGGCGGTCGTGTGCCGGCGCGCTGCCGTCGGGCGTGCGCAGCAGCAGCGGCTTCAGCCGTGCGTTGATCAAAAACGGCGCCACCGCGTTGACCAGCTGCGTCTCCAGCAGCTCCACCGCCGGCACCTCGTCCATCTGCAGCCGCCACGAGTTGCGGCCGCGCAGGTCCACCTGCTGCAGGTCCTGGTCCAGTCGGCCCTGCGGGAAGAGGTGCTGCTGGCCCAGCAGCTCATCGGGCAGCAGCGGCACCTGGGACAGCTCCGCCGCGCGCACCAGGCCGGTGGCGTCGGCCAGCCGCGCGGGTGACAGGCCGGCGTGCAGCGCGGCGTCGGCGCCCGGCAGCAGGTCGGGTGCGCGGAGCCCTTCGTAGCGCCCGAGCAGCGCGCGCAGGTGCTCCGGCGCGTCGCGCAGCGCGGCGGTCTCGCCGTCCATCATGTGCGCGTAGAACCCCGGCGGGCGGCGCACCGTCTGGCAGGCGTTGTTGACGATGAAGTCGAGCCGGTCGTACGTGTGCAGCAGCTGCGCGCAGAAGGCCTCGACGCTGGGCGTGTGGCGCAGGTCGAGGCCGAAGATCTCGAGCCGGCCATGCCAGTCGGCGAAATCCGGTTCGGCGGCGTAACGCGCCGCGGAGTCGCGCGGGAAGCGCGTGGTCACGACCAGCCGCGCGCCGCAGCGCAGCAGCTTGAGTCCCGCCTGGTAGCCGATCTTGACCCGGCCGCCGGTGAGCAGCGCGACGCGGCCGGTGAGGTCGGCGAGCTCGGTGCGCTTGACGAAGTTGAACGCCGCGCACGCCGGGCACAGCTGGTCGTAGAAGTGGTGGATGCGGTCGTACTTGCGCTTGCAGACGTAGCAGTGTTGCGGCTCCAGCGCTTCGCGCGCGGTGGGCGCGTCGTCGTCGATGTGGTCGGCGGCGACGTGCTCAGGCGGGAAACAGTTTGGCGTGGAGAACACCGGCTGGCGGCGCAGCGCGCGGATGCCGGTGGCGTCCAACACCGCCTCCTCGCGCGCGGACTGGTCGCGCTGCCGCGCGCGCTTGGCCGCGTTGCGGCGCTGGCGGCGCGCGACCGGATCCGACGGCGCGTGCAGCGCGGCGAGCGCCAGCTGCAGGCGCGCGCGCAGCGCCGGGTCGGCGGCGGCCAGCAGGCCGCGGTCGGCGGCGATGGCTTCGATGGTGTCGGTGGCGTCGCGCAGGCGCG
>PPFU01002239.1_pt1 | contig 42044 bp, 36 predicted proteins | sample 1535991 | NCBI WGS metagenome assembly PPFU01 (sample SAMN04901290, study PRJNA319586) | Hypolithon metagenome, whole genome shotgun sequencing project. | isolation source: Antarctic Hypolithon | place: Antarctica: Miers Valley | collected 2014
CGAAAATGGAGGGTTTGTCGGGCGGGATGGGGGAATTCTGGTGCGACGGGTGGGGTGGGCAAGCTTTTTCCGAGGGGTTTGCACAATACCCTGCCCGCAGGACAGGGTAGTCGGCATGTTGACTACCCTGCGGCATGTGTTCGTACTGAGGGGGCGGGGGCGCGGTGGATGAGTGGGGCGAAGCTGGAGACGCAACTGCGGGAGACGATCCGACAGCGGCATTACTCATCCCAGATCAAATTTCGGCGGAATGCGGAGTTCCAGCGCCCCTGCCGGGGCGCGGACTGTTTCGCATGCAAACCGGTGATTGGAACCACCGGCTAATCTCCAAGATGCCTCCGGCAGATAAATCCGAACCGTGTGGGAGGCACGGCCGCCGCTGCTGGGCGCGAAAGACGAGCCCAGACAAGTCATCGGGCTTCACGGCGCTCCCATCCTCGGGCAGCCTCCGCGCCGAACTACACGCTCATGCACCGGCGACTCACTTTTCTCACTCTCCTCGTGCTCTCCTCCTGCACGGGGGCTGCCGACTACAAACTCGTGGATGCCCTGCCGGGGCTGAAGTTCGACCACCCCCTCGAGGCGGTGTCGCCGCCGGGGGAGACGGGGCGTCTTTTCGTCGTCGAGCAGCAGCGGGGGCGCATCCAGGAGGTCGATCTCGCCACGATGACGGTGCAGCTTTTTCTCGACCTGAGCACGCGCCCGGGTGGCGAAGAGCTCGCGACTGCCAACGAACAAGGGGTGCTCGGACTCGCCTTCCATCCCGACTATGCGAAGAACCGGAAGTTTTACGTCGGCTATACGCCGAAAAAGGGACGCCAGGAGACGAACCGGTTTTCGCAATTCACGGACGAAGGGGACCGGTCGGCGTCGGAGGTGATCTTGATCGATCAGCAGGACCAGGCGGGAAATCACAACGGTGGCTGCGTGCGCTTCGGGCCGGATCGGTATCTTTATCTCGGGGTGGGCGACGAAGGCGGCGGCAACGACACTTTCGACAACAGCCAGCGGATCGACGGCGATTTTTTCTCAGGCATCCTGCGGATCGACGTGGATCGGCGCGCGGAGAACCTGGAGCCGAACCCGCATCCCGATTCGCGGCCGGGCACTTATAAAATCCCGCGCGACAATCCGTATGTCGGCGCGAAGACGTTCGCGGGGGTGGCGCTCGATCCTGGCAAAGTGCGGACGGAATTTTGGGCGGTCGGGCTGCGCAATCCGTGGCGGTTCGAGTTCGATCCGAAGGATGGGAGGCTGCTCACCGGCGATGTGGGGCAGAACAAATACGAGGAGATCGACTTGATCGAGAAAGGCGGGAACTACGGCTGGGCCTTCCGCGAGGGCTTGCACGACGGTCCGAAGCGGATGCCGCCCGGGGTGACGCCGACTCGGCCGATCCACGAGTATCCGCGCTCGGAGGGGGTCTCGGTCACGGGCGGGATCGTCTATCGCGGCTCGCGGCTGCCGGAACTGGATGGGGCGTATCTTTTCGCCGACTACGGCTCGGGGAAAATCTGGGCGCTGCGGGGCGACTCGCCGGGCAACGTGAAGGTCGAGCTGATCGCGAACCAGCGGAACATCGCCTCCTTCGGTCGTGATCCGCGCAATGGCGACCCGCTGCTGGTCGATCTCGGGGGGCGGATCTGGCGGCTGGAGAAGTAGGGTGGTGACGCGGCAAGGGCGGAAATGAAGGCGGGAGAGGCTTCGGGAGTGTTGCCGGAACGTCGCGCTCCGCTCCCTCCAGCCCGCGCTGCTGCCTTCAAGGCGGCGGGGTCTCCTGCTGCGGGTGGCTGCCGAATTGGAGGAGCTTTTCCCGCACGGTCGGGCGCGAGACGCCGAGCCAGCGGGCGGCCTGCGCCTGGTTGCCGCCGGCGAGCCGGATCGCCTGGGTGAAAAGCTCGCGCTCGAGGGCGGCGATCAGCCCGGCATGGATGTTTTCGCATTCGCCGCGGCGGACGGATTCGAGGAGCGCGGCGACGTATGGCGCGAGTTCGGGCGTGCCGGTGGGGAGGCGGAATGCGCCGCTCAATGCCGCGCGGATTTCTTCGGCGCCAACGGTGAACCCGCGCGCGGCCAGGAGGGCCTTGCGCACGACGTTCTCGAGCTGGCGGACGTTGCCCGGCCACGGCTCCGCAGTGAGCAGCGCGAGCGCGCCGGGCTCGATCGCCGGCTGCTCGACTCCGAATTCGACGCCGTATCGCTGGATGAAGTATCGCGCGAGCGCCGGGATGTCTTCGCTGCGGTCGCGGAGCGGCGGGAGGGTGATCATCGCGACGTTGAGGCGGTGGAAAAGGTCTTCGCGGAATTCGCCCTCGGTGATCGCTTTCTCGAGCTCGCGATGGGTCGAGGCGATGATGCGGGTGTCCGCTGGAATGGTCTCGCGCCCGCCGACCCGCTGAATGCAGCGCTCCTGGAGCACGCGCAGAAGCTTGACCTGCGTGCTCATGCTCATGTCGCCAATCTCGTCGAGGAACAGCGTCCCGCCATGCGCCTGCTCGAAGCGACCGATGCGGCGCGCCTCGGCGCCAGTAAAAGCGCCGCGCTCATGCCCGAACAGCTCGCTCTCGAGCAGTGTCTCGGGAATGGCCGCGCAGTTGACCGCGATGAACGGCGCGTCGGCCCGATCGCTGTGCTGCCAGAGGGCGCGCGCCACGAGTTCCTTGCCCGTGCCGGTCTCGCCGCGCAGGAGCACGGTGACGGGCAGCGCGGCGGCGCGCCCGATTTCCTTGTAGATCTGCTGCATGGCGCGGCTGCTGCCGATGATGGCGTCGGCGCCCGAATGTTCGCCGAGCGAGACCGGTGCGGCGGTGAGGCGGCTGCTGGCGAGCGCCTTGTGCATGATCTCGAGCAGCTCGCCCATGTCGAAGGGCTTGAGCAGGTAATCGTAGGCGCCGAGCCTGGTCGCCTCGATGGCGGTCTCGGTGGTGCCGTGCGCCGTCATGAGAATCACGGGCAGCCGCGGACGGGCCGCGTGGAAGCGCTTCACCAGCTCGATCCCGTCCATGCCGGGGAGGCGCAAATCGGTGAGAGCCAGATCGAACGCTTCCACCTGGCTGAGCGCGAGGCCGCTTTCCCCGGTCTCGGCGGCGACGGCCCGGAAACCTTCGCTCTCGATGACGCGCAGCAGTTCGCCGCGCAGTTTCGCGTCGTCTTCGATGAGGAGTATCCGAGGCTGGCGCGTCATGGGGTCTGGTCGATGGGCAGCACGATGCGGAAGGTCGATCCCCGGTTCACCCGGCTCTGGTATTCCAGCGCGCCGCCATGCTTTTCCACAATGCGCGCCGCGATGGCCAGGCCGAGGCCGGTGCCGCTCGGCTTGGTGGTGAAAAAAGGATCGAAGAGACGGTCCCGCGCTTTTTCGGGAACGCCTTTCCCATCATCCTGCACCTCCAGGATGACCACGTCCCGCCGCTGGCCGTGGAGCTTCCGCCGATCGCGCCGGGCGCGCAGCGTGATGCGGCCCTGGCCGGGGATGCTTTCGGCGGAGTTGCGGACGAAATTGACGAGCACCTGCTTGATGAGCCGCGGGTCCATCGGCACGGGTTGCTCGTCGGCCTCCGCGACGACGAGATCGATGCGCGCCTCCCGCAGGCCGGGCTCGAGCAATTCCATGACTTCCCGCAGGAGCGCGGCGGGCGGCACGAGTGTTTTTTCCGGTTCGGGCGGGCGCGCGAATTCGAGAAACGCGCGCACGATGCGTTCGAGCCGTTCGATCTCCTCGCGGACGAACTCGACCGCCTCGGCTTCGTCCGAGCCCGTCGCGAACGCCTTCCGGTGCGTGTAGAGCCGCGCATTGATCGCGGTGAGCGGGTTGCGGATTTCGTGGGCAACGCCGGCGGCGAGCACGCCGAGCGAGGCGAGCCTTTCCGATCGCTCGAGGGCTGCGTTCGTCTCGACGAGCTGCGTGCGCAGGGGCGCGATCATGCCTCGATAGACCGCCAGCGCCAGCCAGGCCGCCACGCCGACGAGGACGAGCAGCAGGATGACGATGGTGCGTTGCGCGAGCGCCAGATAGGAGTGCGAATCCGCAAGGTAACTGCGCACCCCCAGGCGGCGGATGTCGCCGAGCTGCTCCCGGAGACCGATGGCGCTCTCCTGCAACCGCTCGTGGTCGGCGAACTCGCCCTGCCTCACTCCCTCCGCGAGCCTGCGTGCGCTCTTGAGAAACGACGCATACTCGGCCTCGATGCGTTCGAGCAGCGCGCGCTCTCGCGCGGTGATCAGTTCCCTCTCCTGCCGGCCCATCCACGCCTCCAACTGCCGGCTCCTCGCGAGGAAATCCCGCCATTTCTCCGCATCCGCAAAATGCTCGAGCGCGCGCAGCTCGGCCTGCAACAGCACGACCTCTTCGTCCACGTATTCGGCGATTCGCAAGCCCTCCTCCATTTCCACGATTCGCGACAGTCCGGCCCCGGCGAACCAGATCATCGTGCCCGCGCTGGCCAGCAGGGCCAATGCGAGCAGGATCAGACGCAGCTTCACCTTCGCGGACATGCGAAGAGAGATAGCCTTCCCAAAAAGAGAACTCACCCTTCATCGCCGCAAGGGCGCGGAATTCCTCGCGATACTTCACCACTCCAAGTCGCGCCTTCGCCATCAAGCACGGCGTCTTTCGGAGAGAGTTCGATTTTCGGAAATGCAGTGAGCGCCGAAGGTGCGCCAATTCCATAGCCCAGCCCACCGGGCTGGGTTTTCCGCGGGGTGGCTGGCGGCCTGAAGGGCCGCGATAATCCCGGCCCTACAGCCCGGATGACATCTTTTCCAATGAACCCAGTCCGTTGGGCTGGGCTATGGAATCAGGCACCGTTGGTGCCTCCAGAAACCTCTCCCCGCACCAGTGGTCGTAAACTCTAAATTCCGAAAACTCGAGGTGGGGCAGTATACTTGGAGGGTGGCGGGTGCATGGCTGCGTGCGATCTGTCGTAGAGAGCATCTTGCAGTGCCCAAGCGGGGCTCCTGCTTGCACTGCTGACAGGCACCATGGATGCAGGGCGCGGCGCGGAGACGGACGGCTGGAGGAAAATCCATTGCCACACGGAGGAAGGTTTCTTTCCAGTCAACGCAACGAGACTCGAATGTGCTTATTTTACAAAATACTGATGGTCAGCATGTTGTGAATACGATCAAGGCGCTGGCATGCAAGAAGCTAAGGGTTTCGAGGAGCTATGAATCTCTCGAACCATCATCGGGCGGCAGGACGGCCCAGGCTGCTCCTCGTGGACGACGAGCCTCGCGTCTGCGCGGCGCTCGCCGGCGTCTTCGTCTCCGAAGGTTATGAAGTGGCTTACCAGAACGACGGCGAGGATGCCGTCGGGGGACTGCGCGCGGGCGAGTGCGATCTCGTGCTGCTCGACCTCAACATGCCCTGCAAGGATGGATGGGAGAGGCTGGAGCAAATTCGCGCCATCGATCCGCTCCTTCCCGTCATCATCATCACGGCGCGTCCTGACCAGCATTCGAAGGCCGCCGCGGCGGGGGTGGCTGCCCTCATGGAGAAGCCGCTCGATATTCCGTCGCTGCTCGAGGCTGTCTCCCGTCTCACCGGCGGGACGGTGGAAGAGCCGCGCGCCGGCCTCGGGGCTCGCGCAGGCTGGAAGTCAGTCACAAGCGTCACATCACGCCGAAAGGATCAGCCATGAATGGTCTCACCACGACGCCAGCGGCTTTGGATCACTCCGGGCAATGCGGCAGTTCCCGCGGGACGGCGCGCTTGCGGCATTTCCTCGTGCCAGTGGATTTTTCCACGCGCGCTTTGGCAGCAGTGCGATTTGCCGTTTCGCTGGCTTCGCAATCCGATGGCACCGTGACGCTCCTTCACGTCGTCGAGGAACCGGCGCTGCCCAGGCTCATGCCGGGCGAGGATCAACGACGGCAGGCGGGGCTGCATCGCGAGGCCAGACGTGACATCGCAAGGATGTTCCGCGGCGAGGTGCAGCCGCACGTCCCGGGCCTTCACCTGATTCGCGAGGGACATTCGTGGAAGACGATCGTCGAAACTGCGGGGGCGATGCGGGCAGACCTCGTCGTCATGTGCAATCATGGATGGTCCGGCCTCGCGCGCTGGATCAACGGCAGTGTCTCGGAGCTGGTGGTCCGGCACTCGCCACGTCCCGTGCTCGTTCTGCATGAGACGGAAGGGATTCCGCCCGCTGAAATGCATGAACTCGCGCGCGGCTCGGAGGTTTTGCGAGGCTCGCAGGAGGCCGAAGCAGGATCGCCTGGGCCGAGAATGCTCTTGATTGGTGGCGATCTCGCGACGTGCGTGAGGATGACGGCGGCTCCCGAACTGAGGGGGTGGCAGTTTGCCCATGCAAACGGCCCGGAGGAAGGCGCTGCCGATCCCGGCCAGCTTCCCTTCGACATCGCGCTGCTCGATCTGGATACCGTGGCGTTGAGAGAGTCGGCGTGCGAGATCGCGTTCAACCCGGTGGTGCCGGTGATCCTGGCCGCCTCGGAGATCGACGCGCAGCCGGCGGCTCTGGCCGGGCGCGCTGCCGCGCTCATCGAGAAGCCGATCGAGCCTCGAGAGTTGGCAGCAGTGGTCCGGCGGATTCTTTCCGGCCCGAACGGCAGCAACGAAACGGCCCGCGTGGAAAAAATGAACCCGGCGAGAGAGAGCCCTGCCGGCCAATGATGGAAGCCGGAAAAGCCCTGCGGGAGACACCTCCATGAAAATCCGACATCCACGGCAGCGTCACCGAGCAGGTGGTCCGGCACGCGCGCTAGCCGGTGCTGATGGTGCGTGAACGCGAACATGACTTCATCTAGAAACAACAACGAGGGTCGGGACGCCGCCGAGCAGTGGGCCTGGCACCGCACGCGGCGGCCCTATCACACACAATGCTTTTTGCCATTCTCTCAGTCTTCATTCTCGCCGCGCTGGCGCCGACGCTACACCGGCTTTTGCACGGAGCCACGGGCTGGGTTCTTGCACTGCTGCCGCTCGGACTGACGGTTTGGTTTGCAACGCTGCTCCCGCGCGCGGGGGATGGCGCCATCGTGGAGTCCACGCCCTGGGTGCCTGCGCTGGGGATCGATCTCGCCTTTCGCATCGACGGGCTGAGCCTGCTCTTCCTGCTGCTCATCGGCGGCATCGGCGCGCTCATCCTCATCTACGCCGGCGGCTATCTGCACGGCCACCGGCACGAGGGCCGGTTCTTCGGATTTATCCTGTTTTTCATGGGGTCGATGCTCGGCCTGGTCGCCGCCGACAATCTGATCCTCATGTTCGTTTTCTGGGAGCTGACGAGCATCTCTTCCTATCTGCTCATCGGGTTCGACCATGAAAAGAAGCAGGCGCGCGCCGCCGCGCTCCAGGCGCTGCTGGTCACCGGTGGCGGCGGGCTGGCACTGCTCGCGGGGTTCATCCTGCTCGGGCAGATCGGCGGGAGTTTTTCCTTCAGTGAGCTTTTGCAAAATGGGGAGGCGGTGCGCGGGCACGCCCTCTATCTGCCGGTCCTGCTGCTCGTGCTCGCGGGCGCGTTCACGAAATCCGCCCAGGTGCCGTTCCATTTCTGGCTGCCAAATGCGATGGCCGCGCCGACGCCGGTGAGCGCCTATCTGCACTCGGCGACAATGGTGAAGGCGGGCATCTTTCTCCTCGCACGCATGCACCCGGTGCTCGGCGGCACCGCGGCGTGGAACGACATCCTTACGGTGGTGGGCGTGGCGACAATGCTCACCGGTGCGCTGATGGCGCTGCCGCAGACCGACCTGAAGCTGCTGCTCGCGTACTCGACCGTGAGCGCGCTCGGCACACTGGTGCTGCTGCTCGGCATCGGCACGACGCTCGCGATGAAGGCGGCGGTCGTCTATCTCGTCGTCCACTCGCTCTACAAGGGCGCGCTCTTCATGGTCGCTGGCGCGGTCGATCACGAGACGGGCTCGCGCGACGTGGGCTCGCTCAGCGGGCTGATCCGCGTGATGCCGGTCACCGCTGTGGCCGCGGGGCTCGCGGCGCTCTCGATGAGCGGGTTCCCGCCTCTGCTCGGCTTCATCAGCAAGGAGCTGCTCTACGAGGCGAAAATCGAGGTGGCGGGCGTGGGCGCGATCATCCCCATCGCGGGCGTCTGCGCGAACGTCGCGATGGTCGCCATTGCCATCATCGTCGGGTTCCACCCATTCCACGGCGCGGTGCGGCTGCCGCACGGCGGGGCGCACGAGCCGCCGCTCTCCCTCTGGCTCGGCCCTGCCGCGCTGGCCGCGCTGGGCGCCGTCGCGGGGCTGTTCCCTGGCCTGATCGACCAACTGCTCGTCGCGCCGGCGGTAAGCGCGATGCGCGGCCAGGAGACCTTCATCAAGCTGAAGCTCTGGCACGGTATCAACCTCGTCCTCGCACTCAGCGTCGTGACCGCGCTCGCGGGCTTCGCGCTTTATCTCGCGCGGCGGCGGGTCGGCGCGTTCGCTCCGCGGCTGGCCCCATTGAAACGATTCGGGCCTCAGCGGGCTTACGAACTCGCTCTGGGCGGCCTCGTCGCCGCGGCAGCCGGCCAGACGCGCTTTCTCCAGCACGGGCGGCTGCGCGATTACGTGCTCACGGTGCTGGCCGCCGCCATGGTCCTCACGGGCGGCGCACTGCTCGCGCAGGGGTTCGCGATTCCCAGCTTCGAGGGTGTCCGATTCCACGAGATCGCCGCCGGCGCGCTCATCCTCGGCGCGGCGCTCGCCGCCGCGCGCGCATCGAAGCGCCTCACCGCCGTCGCCGCGCTCGGCGTGGTCGGCTACGGCATCGCCCTCCTCTACGCGATGTTTGGCGCGCCCGATCTGGCGATGACCCAGATTCTCGTCGAAACCCTCACGCTGGTTCTCTTCCTCCTGGTCGTCTATTACCTGCCGCGCTTCGCAACTTTCACCTCGACCCGCCGCCGCGCGCTCGACGCCACCTTTTCCGCCGCCGCTGGCGTGGTGATCGCGCTGCTCGTCTTCGCCGCGCTCGACGCGCCGCAGCCCAAGGCGGTGTCGGATTACTTCGTCGAGAACAGCCTGCGCGCCCAAGGCCGCAACGTCGTCAACGTGATCCTCGTCGATTTCCGCGCGCTCGACACGCTGGGCGAGCTCACCGTGCTCGCCGTCGCCGCGCTCGGCGTCTTCGCGCTCATCCGGCTCCGCCCGCGAGCGGGGAAAGGCGGGGGCCGCTAATGGACTCGCTGCTGCTGCGCACCGCGGCGCGCATCATCGTGCCGCTCCAGCTCCTGCTCTCGCTCTTCCTGCTCGCACGCGGGCACAACGAGCCTGGCGGCGGCTTCGCCGGCGGGCTGCTGGCCGCCTGCGCGATCATCCTCCACGGCATCGCCCATGGCATCCCGGCCGCGCGCCGCCTGCTGCGTGTCGCGCCGCAACTGCTCATCGGCCTCGGGCTGATCGCCGCTGCGGGGAGCGGGCTGGTCGCGATGTTCGCCGGCCAGCCGTTTCTCACGGGGCTCTGGGGCGGCTCGCTGCCGACGCTGATCGCGGGCGATTTGAAATTCGGCACGCCGCTGCTTTTCGATTTCGGCGTCTATCTCGTCGTCGCTGGCGTGGCGACGCTCATGATCTTTTCCGTCGCGGAGGAGGTGGACTGAGATGGAAGCATTCTTCGCCATCGTCATCGGCGGTCTCTACGCCGTGGCCTTCTATCTCATGCTCCGGCGCAGCATGGTGAAGCTCGTCCTCGGGCTGATGATTTTCAGCCAGGCGGTGAATCTGCTCATTTTCACCTCGGCTCGGCTCACGCGCGGCCAGCCGCCGATCCTCCCCGAGGGCGCGACGGCGCTGCCCGCGCCCTACGCCGATCCGCTGCCGCAGGCGCTCATTCTCACGGCCATCGTCATCAGCTTCGGCGTGCTGGCGTTTGCCCTCGCGCTGACGCGGCGCGCGCATGCGACGCTGAAGACCGACGACCTCGACCAGATGAAGGAGGAGGAGGAATGAATCTCGCGCTCGTGCTCCCGCTCCTGATCCCGCTGCTCACGGCAGCGGGCTGCCTGCTCGCGTGGCGCAGCCCGCGCGTGCAGCGCTGGCTGAGCCTCGCGGGCGTCGGCGCGCTTTTCGCCGCCGCGCTCTGGCTGGTGAGCGAAGTTCACGCGGGCGGCATTCTCGTCTCGCAAATGGGCGCGTGGCGGGCGCCGTTCGGCATCTCGCTTGTGGCCGATTCCTTCGCGGCGATCATGGTCGCGGTGAGCGCCTTCGTCGGGCTGATGGTCGCGATCTACGCGCTCGCGGAGGTCGATGAGGGGCGCGAACGTCACGGGTTTCACCCGCTCTACCATGTGCTCCTCATGGGCGTGTGCGGCGCGTTTCTCACCGGCGATCTCTTTAATCTCTTCGTCTGGTTCGAGGTGATGCTCATGGCCTCCTTCGTCCTGCTCGCGCTCGGCGGCGAGCGGGCGCAAATCGCGGGCGCGATGAAGTATCTCACGCTCAACTTCATCGCGTCGGTCCTTTTCCTCACCGCCATCGGCATCCTCTACGCGACCGCCGGCACGCTGAACATGGCCGATCTCGCCGTGAAACTCGGCGGCCACGCCGCGGCGCCTGCGCCGCTCGCGGCGTCGATGCTCCTGCTCGCCGCCTTCGGCATCAAAGCCGCGCTCTTCCCGTTCTTCTTCTGGCTGCCCGCCTCGTATCACACGCCGCCGGTCGCGGTGTCCGCGGTCTTCGCGGGCCTGCTCACCAAAGTCGGCGTCTATGCGCTCATCCGCGTCTTCACCCTGATCTTCACTGGCGCGCCCGAGATCACGCACACGCTCGTGCTCGGCCTCTCGCTGCTCACCATGATCACCGGCGTGCTCGGCGCCGCGGCGCAGTATGAAATCCGGCGCATCCTCTCCTTCCACATTGTCAGCCAGATCGGCTACATGACGCTCGGGCTGGGCTTCTTCACCCCGGCGGCGCTCGCCGCGTCGGTCTTCTACATCGTCCACCACATCATCGTGAAAACGAACCTCTTCCTCATCGCCGGCGCCGTGCGCTCCGTGCGCGGCACGAACGATCTCGCGCGCTTCGGCGGCCTCTATCGCGACCACCCGTGGCTGGCCTTGCTCTTCCTCATCCCGGCGATGTCGCTGGGCGGCATCCCGCCGCTCTCGGGCTTCTTCGCGAAGTTCGCCCTCGTGCGCGCCGGCCTCGATCTCGCGAGCTGGCTCGCCGTCGCCGTGGCGCTCGCCGTCGGGGTGCTCACGCTTTTTTCCATGACGAAAATCTGGGCCGAGGCGTTCTGGAAAGCCGCGCCCGAGGACGCGCCCGCGCCCGTCCGCGCGCGCGTACCGGCGCTGATGCTCGTGCCGATCATCGCGATGGCGGCGGTCACCGTCGCGATTGGCTTGTTTCCCGCCGCCCTCTTCGATTTCGCCACCGAAGCCGCGCGGCAGCTCATGCACCCGCAGCTTTACATCGACGCCGTGCTGGGAGGGACGCCATGAAACTCCTCCGCAAGATTCCGCAGCTTCTCAGCTTCCTGCTTTTCTATCTGAGGGAGCTGCTGCGCGCGAACCTGCGCGTCGCGCACGACGCCGTCACGCCCACGCATCACATGCGGCCAGCGATCCTCGCCGTGCCGCTCGAGGCGCGCACCGACTTCGAGATATTGCTGCTCGCCAATCTCATCACGATGACGCCGGGCAGCCTGAGCCTCGAGGTCTCCCGCGACCGGCGCACCCTCTTCGTCCATGTGATGTATGTCGCCGATCCCGAGAAAATGCGGCGCGAAATCCAGACGCACATCGAGCGGCGCGTGCTCGATTTGCTCCGCTGAAGGAAAGCCATGAACACCGTCCTCCTCATCGTCTTCATCCTGCTGGTCGCCGCGCTCGCGCTCGCGTTCGTGCGCTTCGCGCGCGGCCCGAGCCTGCCCGATCGCGTCATCGCGCTCGACCTCATCGCCATGACCATCGCCGGCATGATCGCCGCGACCGCCGTGGCGATGCGCCAGCCCGCGCTGCTCGATGCGCTCGTCGTGCTGGCCATCGTCGTCTTCTTCGGCGGCGTCGTTTTTGCCCGCTATCTGGAGAGGAGGGGCACCGATGATGACTGATCTGCTCAGCGGCCTGTTCCTGATCGTGGGAGCGGCCTTCATCTTCATCGCCGCGCTCGGCGCGGTGCGGTTCCCGGATTTCTACACGCGCATGCACGCCGTCTCGAAGGCCACCACGCTCGGGCTCGGCTGCATGCTCGTCGGAGTCGCCATTGCCCTTCCCTCGCTGGGCCTGGCCGCGAAGGTCCTCGCCGTCGTGCTCTTCCTTTTCCTCACCACGCCCGTCGCCGCGCACATGATTGGCCGTGCGGCGCATCTCTGCAAAGTGCCGCTCTGGAAAGGCACCGTGGCGGACGAGTTCACCGGCTGTGATCGCGCGGCGGAAAACGAAGCTGCGGAGCGCAAGCGCACGAATCCATAGAAATGGCTCGATTTACGTCGGAGACGGCGTCTAGGACGCCCGCGCCTGCCGGGCTCTGGAAATGCCGTTGATCGGAATCGGCGAGGGCGATCAAGCCGACCAATTGGTTCGGGAGGGAGCCTTTCGGACGTTTCCCGACTTGTCGCACTCCGACGCGATGTTGGATGCTTTGGATTCGCTTGGTCTCTTGGTTGTTTTACAAGGTGATGCTTATGACTGGGCGTCAGCGAGAAGAGATTCATCGCTTTTACGAAAGTGTCGGCTTCAAGTCCGGCGTCAAAATGGCGTTTATGGCAAAACCGGGAACACCATGAGTGAGCCTCCGCAAACGATCTGGAGGCGCTGAAGAAATCTTTCCGGCTGATCTAACGACCGACCAGACGACTCGCGTCCAAGAAATCGCGCTGTGCGCCCACCGGGTCCTCAAATTACGCGACTACAGCCGGGTCGATTTCCGCCTGGATGACAGCGGGAATCTTTGGGTGCTCGAAGTCAATACCCTGCCGGGAATGACGGCGACGAGCCTCCTCCCCCAGTCCGCAGCCGCGGCGGGAATCCCGTTTCCCGCGCTTTGCGAAGAGATCTGCCGCCTTGCAGTCGAGCGTCCACGAATCGACTGTCGCCGGAGTCGGGCTGGAAATTGACCTGGCCCCGAGGATACAAACGTCGAGTGATGCTACGGGCACTGATCTTCGATTTCGACGGGCTGATCCTTGATACGGAAACGCCGGAGTTCCACGCGTGGCAGGAGATCTACCGGCTCCACGGGACCGAGCTGGCCCTCGAGGACTGGTTGCCCTGCATTGGCACCGGTTCGGTCTTCGACCCGCACGGCCACATGGAGAAGTTGATCGGGCGCGCTCTGGATCGGGACGAAATCGCCGCAGCACAGGAAGTTTGCAATCGGGAACTGATCGCGCGCGAACAGCTTCGGCCCGGCGTCCATGCGATGCTTGAAACGGCGCAAGCCGGAGGCCTGAGAATCGGGCTGGCATCCAGTTCGTCGCGTGGGTGGGTCGAGCCACACCTGCAGCGGCTGGGGATTGCCAAATTTTTCGAGACGCTTCAGACGGGAAACCTGGTCCAGGAAGTGAAGCCCCATCCGGAGCTTTACCAGCGAGCGGTCGCCGCTATGGGAGTTTCGCCGGGCGAAGCGATTGCGTTGGAAGATTCGCTAAATGGACTGCGCGCGGCTCGCGCGGCTGGCATTTTCACGGTGGTGATTCCCAACGCCATGACCCGACATCTCGACTTGAGGGAGGCGGATCTGCTCTTGGAGTCCATGGAGGAATTGGACCTTGCAGCATGGCCTTTCCAAAATGGCTGAATCAACAATGGGCGACAGGCTTGAATGCCAGGTTCAGTTCCTGCTGGAAGCCGACCGCCTGAAGGATATCCAACGGCGGACGTGGCTTCTGTCAGGGTCGCGAGCGGAAAACTCCGCCGAGCACAGTTGGCACCTCACACTTATGACGATGGTGCTCGCAGAATACGCGAACGCGCCAATCGACACGCACAAGGTTCTGCGGATGCTGATCGTTCACGATCTGGTCGAGATCGATGCTGGCGATACCTTTTTTTACGACGTGGCCGGGAACGCCTCAAAGGCGGCGCGCGAACAAGCGGCCGCCGACCGGATCTTCGGACTATTGCCCGACGAGCAGGCGCGGGACATGCACAATCTGTGGGATGAATTTGAGAGGGGGCTGACGAAGGAGTCGCGATTTGCCAACGCCATGGATCGGCTGATGCCTTGTCTGATGAATCTCCGGAACAAGGGTCAAAGCTGGCGCGAATATGGAATCACTGCGGATCAGGTAATCTCCCGCAACGAGAGAATTGCTGAAGGAAGCGGTCCGCTGTGGGAGCGGATCCGAGTGGAGTTGGATCGAGCGGTCCGAGAAGGGTTGCTTGCTGGAGACGCCCGCGCGGCGGAGATGCAAGAGTATTACAGCAGGCGTGCTCCGATCTATAATCTGTCGATGGGCTACGGTGATCCAGCCGTCGTCGCGAAGCAGAGCGCGGTGATCGAGTTCCTGCGCGACGCGATGGCGGGGCGGACAGTGCTCGAGATCGCGTGCGGCCCCGGCTTCTGGACGCAGTTCATCGCGGAACATGCTCAGTCCATCGTCGCCACCGATTTCAATGAGTCGGCGCTCACCGAAGCCCGAAAGGCGCTGGCCGCTTCAGACAACGTGACCTTCCGAGTGGCGGACGCATATCGTCTCCCGTTGTTTGACCGCCATTTCGATGGGGCGATGGCGGTGGATTGGTTTTGCCACGTGCCAATCGATCGTCGATTTGCGTTCTTGGAGGGCTTGAAGGGTACGCTCGGTTCCGGTGCGCAGGTCGCTTTCTGTGACCAGCTTCCCAAGAGAGGTTCGCTTAACGAGAACACAAAGGTGGATTCGTATCAGGAACGCACCCTTCCCGATGGCGGGCGCTTTTGCGTGATCAAGAATTTCCCCACCGAATCCGAAATGCGGGAAATGCTGGCGCCGTTTGCTATCGACGCGGAGTTTCACGAGTTCCCAGATGCCCGCCGCTGGGCTGTGACCTTTACGCTGAAATGATCGCCGCGGATCTCCACAAGGCCGCCTTCGCGCGCGGGGGGATTTTTTCGAACCCGCGGCGTGAAGCTGAAGCTCGACGTATTTGGGATCGAGTGAGATGCGTGATCTACCAGTGCCGGAATCCCGTCCCAGGACGTGCTCTCGAGAGGGATTCTGCCACTCGCTTCGCGCTCCCCGCACGACATGCAACTTCGCTACAAATCCACCGGCACGCCCGGCTCGGGCACGATCACATCGCTCCCGGGCAAATCCGCCGCGACCTGCTCCCGGAACCAGCGCACGGCGGGCGCGTCGCCATGCACGAGGACGACTTTTTTCGGCGCAAGCCGCCGGATGTAATCGCGCAAACTCTCGCGCGTGGCGTGCGCGGAGAAATTGAAGACCTCGACGGGGCAGCGCAATTCCTGCGGCGGCCAGGCCGAGTCGAGCGTCACTAGGTCTCCCGGCTGCGCGGCGCGGATGTGGCCGGCGGGCGACTTCGGATCGGCATACCCGACAAAAAACAACGACTGGCGCGGATCGCTGAGCACGCGCCGGGCGAAGATGTTCGAGAGCGTGTTTTCGGTCATCATGCCGCTGGAGATGGCGTAGATGCGGCCGGGGCGGATCGGCGTGCTGCCCGCCTCGCGCCCGGCGAGGACGAAGGGCGCGACCTCGTCGAGCAATTGCAGGCCGGGGAGCTGGCGCGGGACGCTCTGGGCGAGTTCGTCGTGGATGACGGTGAGCTTCGCGCTGAGGCCGCCGATGTAGAGCGGCGTGGTGCGCAGGGCGCGGGAGCGGCGGAAGCCGTGGATCATCGCGAGAACTTCCTGCGTCTTGCCGAGCGCGAAGACGGGCACGACGACTGAGCCATCGCCCTCGAGCGCCTGCGCCAGCGCGGTGGCGAAGCGCTTTTCCTCCGCCGCGCGCGTGAACCCCTCCGGCGTTGGCGTGTCGCCGCGGGTCGTCTCGATGATGAGCGTGTCGATCCCCTCCTCGGGAAAACTCGCCGCGCGGGAGATTGTCTGGTCGTGGAAATTCACGTCGCCCGTGTAGAAAATCGAGCGCCCCTCGCCGCGCAGCAGCACGCCCACGGAGCCGAGGATGTGGCCGGCGTCGAAAAACTCGAAACTGACGTCGGCCTCTTCGTTCGCCGCGAGGCGCTCGCCCGTGAGATCCCAGCGCTGCCGCAGCGGCACGCATTGCCAGCGCCGCGCGCCGCGATCCACCTCGCGATGGCCGAAGTGCGGCGCCCCCGCTCCGGCCTCTGCTTTTTTCTCCATCACGTTCACCGAGTTGTGGAGCATCACGTCGCTGAGGCGGCGCGTGGCGTCCGTCATGAAAACAGGCGCGCCGGGCTGGCGGCGCATCGTCACCGGGAGCGAGCCGAGATGATCGTGATGCGCGTGCGAGAGGAAAATGGCATCGACGGAATCCTCGGCGACCTCGTCCAGGAGGGGGAGGGCTTCCTCGCCGTCATGCTCGGGATGGAGGCCGGAATCGAGGACGATGCGGCGACCGCCGAGTTCGAGCAAATAGGAGTTCGCGCCGATTTCCGTTCGGCGCGTGAGATTGACCAACTGCGGCATGAAGGGCGGGAAGGTGGGCATCCGCCGCGCCTTTGGCAAACGCGAAAAGCGCGGGCGGGTTCTCGCAGTGTCCGCTGGAAAAAGAGCCGCGTCCGTGGCTAGAGTGGCGGCATGAAACAGTACCGGCCCGACGTGGAGCGGCAGAAGTGGCTTTATTCCATGATGATCTCACGCGCCATCATGCGGCGGCGGCAGGGGAAGCCGGAGGGCAATTCGGCCGTCGCTGCCGGGAGGAAGCAGATCCCAGATAACTCGGTGCCGTGGCTGCCCGAGGTGAATTCGGTGGCGGACGCGCTGTGGATTTCGGATCAGATCAAGGCGACCGCGAAACAATGGGGCATCGAGTTACCACCGCAGAGCTGACACGCCAGCTCGCATCGAACCATCGTGTGGTGGTGCTCGGCGGGCTGGCGGTGATCGCACATGGGCACTCGAGACCGACCTTCGATGCCGATGCATGGCTGGACCCGGAGCTTCCGACGGAGGAGTGGGTGGCGGTCGTTCTCCAGATGCTGTCTCGCCACGAGGGACTCCGGGCGATCTCCATCGGCGACTGGGCGGAAATCCCGGAGGAGAGCTTCGCTGAAACGATCGTCGGAGATGGGGTCATTCGGGTCATGGGGGCGAGTCAGCCTCTCGACATCTTCCGCGCTCCAAACGAACTCGACGTGGCGGAATTCGATGCGGTGTGGAAGCGGGGGCGGGCCCTCGAGGATGGGACGCGGGTGCCGGACGTGATCGATCTCCTGGTGACCAAGCAGGCGACTGGACGCGACAAAGACCGCCAGGACATCGCTTTCCTCGAAGCGAAGGCCGAGCGCGAATACCTCGAGCGGCTGCCGAATGCCTCGCCCGAAGAGGCGGCGGCGATGCTCGAACGTTTCCTCACGCCACCCGTGGCCGAAGTCGCTCTCCTCCATGCGAGCGTGTCCGTGCGTGCGCTGGGCGAGGCTTTCCTCCAGGAGTCGGCGGATGAAGGTGATCCTTTCGCGCGTGATATTCTGCGGAAACATCGAGCGCTCCCGGAAGATTGACCGGTGGGAAGTTCGGTCGGCGCTCTCGAGCTACGCCAGCGCCGCCTCGTCGTGGCGCGGGGCGCGGACGGCGCCGGTTTCGGCGTCGGTGCGGCGGCGCTCGACCACGCGGTCGGCGATCTCGGCGACCATTTGCTCGAGGAGGAGCCGCAGGTGGCTGCCGGGTCGGTAATCGGACGGCGCGATGTGCCGCACCCGGTCGGCGTGGGTGCTCAGTTGGTAGCACTTTTTGAAACTGCTGCGCGTCGGGTCCTCGGCGTTATAGACGGCGATTCCGTGGCCGCCGGAGCGGCGCATCACGGTGAAACACGGGACGTCGGTCGGGCCGTCGCCGACGTAGATCATGTTCGGGAACGGCACGGGGCGAATCTCGGCGGGCATGTGGTCGTTCACGTCCTGCGTCATGTCGAGCAGGCCTTTGTTGATGCGGAAGAGGTATTGCGTCTTCTGCGTGTGGCTGATCACGCGCTTGGGAAAGGAGATGCGGCCTTCTTCGTCCTCGGCAAACTCGCAGCCGAAAATCGCGCGCATGAACGGCGCGAGACGGCTCCCCTCGATCATCACCTTCAGCCCGGAGGAGATGATGTAATGCTCGACGCGCAAGCCGTGCGCGGCGTGCTCGGCAGTGAGCAAGCCCTGCGAGAATTCCTCGAACATGCCGGGGAGGCCGGGGAAAAACTCGAGCTTCTCTCCGAGCTGGCGCAGGTGGGCGTTGGTCGGGCGATCCATGCCGAGCGTGTCGAGCATGACTTTCATGTAAGCGAGTTCGGAGTCGAAGCTGTGGTCGCGCACCAGCTCGGCGCACTTTTTCCAAAACCGCCCGCCGTCGATCCCGAACGCGGGAAACAGTGTCGCCTCCTGCATGTAGGTGGGCGAGAGGGTCAGATCGTAGTCATAGACGATCGCGATGATGTTTTGCGCGGTGGACATTTTTGAAATGACGAAATCCGAATGACGAAGGGAGAGCGCGCCCCCGCCCTCTTAACTTCTCTCGAAGATTTCCATGAGCGCGCCGGCGAGGTGCGGGTGTTTGAAGGTGAAGCCGGCGGCGAGGGCGGATTGCGGCACGGTGCGCTTGCTGTCGAGCAGCTCGTCCTTGAAGTCGCCCAGCGGCGTGAGCGCGAAGCGTGGCACCGGCAGAATCGCGGGGCGTTGGAGCACGTCGGCGAGCGTGTCGGTGAACTCGGCGTTCCGCACAGGATGCGGCGCGCAGAGGTTCATCGGGCCGCTCACCGCGCCTTCCTCGGCGGCGAAAAGGAGCATGGCTGCCGCGTCGTTGAGATGGATCCACGGCATCCACTGGCGACCGCTGGCGAGGCGGCCGCCGAGACCAGCGCGGAAGATCGGTGTCATCGCCGCGAGGGCGCCGCCGCCTTTCCCGAGGACGATGCTCGTGCGCGCGAGCACCACGCGCAGGCCGAACGTCTGCGTCCGCAGCGCCTCGCGTTCCCAAGCCACGCACACGTCGGAGAGGTAGCCGACTCCGGGCGGCGACATTTCCGTGAGAATCTGCTCGCCGCTGTCGCCGTAAAAGCCGACGGCTGAACTGCTGATGAGCGCGCGGGGGCGTTCGACCGCGGCTTTGATTGCGCTCACGAGGTGGCACGTCCCGACCTCGCGGCTGCGGCGGATGCGCGCTTTTTTCGACTCGGTCCAGAGGCCGACAATGGGCTCGCCGGCGAGGTGGACGATGGCCTCGCAGCCGGAGACATCGACGCTCTGGTCCATCCGGAAAGCGCGCGTTTCGTGGCAGCCGGTGACTTTCCGCTCGGGTGAACGGGAGTAACCGATAACGCGATGCCCGCGCTGCCGCGCCGCTGTCACGAGCGCCTGCCCGACGAAGCCCGATGCCCCGGTGATGCCGATGGTCACTCGGAGGAAGTTGAGGGTTGAGGGTTGAGGGTTGAGAGTTCGGAGGGTGGAGGCTCCGCCGATGGCTGAGGGTTTGTTGGAACTTCTTCGGCTGGCGCGGCGGACTCGGGAGGCGGGGACGCCTCCTTCACCTTCGGCGGCGGGACGGCGCTGCTACGGCGCGGCTCCTCCGGCTTTGGCGGGAGCGGCGTCTCGAGGATGCCGTCGTGGAATTCGATGATATGCCCGGCCCCGACCAGCCAATGCAGTGCCGCCGCGAGCGCCGCCTTGAGATTCGGCAACTCCGGATCTTCGGCGCGGTCGCCGAGCAATTTGTCCGCGAGCGCCTTGCGCGAGCAGCGTGGAGTCTCCCGCACCACCTCGACGATGCGCGCGAGATGCGGCGAGAACGCCCCGTCGCCCGTGCCGACCCGCGCGGGCTTCACCGCGGTCATGTATTGCATCCGCTTCTTGTGCTTGAAGAGATGCAGCCCGCGCGCCAGCAGCGCCCCTCGCAGGGGATTCACGATCTGCCCGGGAAACGCGCGCTCCTTTTCCCACGCCTCGCGCACGGTGTGGAAGAGCCCACGTTCCGGCAGGGCCCGGCTCGCGGCACCCGTCATTTCAAAGCTCCGTCCCGTCTGGACCTCCGCCTCGAGATAATGCTCGCGGAAATGCCGCTCGACCTCCGCCAGCGAGTCGAACGTCTGCTCCTCGCCGGCCCGCGGCACGTTGGCGGCTGGCGCTTCGACCTCCGCCAGCGAGTCGGGCGTCTGCTCCTCGCCGGCCCGTGGCACGTCGTCGGCTGGCACCTCGACCTCCGCCAGCGAGTCGGACGCCTGCTCCTCGCCGGCCCGTGGCACGTCGTCGGCTGGCACCTCGACCTCCGCCAGCGAGTCGGGCGTCTGCTCCTTCGGCGCGCTCAGCGTCTTGAAAACGGAGCGCGTCCGCGACTCCTCCTTCCACGCCTCGACCGCCGCCGGATCGCTCACGACCTCGATCTCGCGTTGGAAATCCGGGAACGACATCCGCCGGCTGAACCGCTCTTCGTAGAGCTTGCGCAGGGCCGGCTGGTAGCCGTGGTGGCTCGTCGGGCCGAGCAGCGTCCCGGTGAGCCGGCAGCGCGCCACGTTGTTGAAATTTCCCTTCGGCGCCTCCCCCTGCGTCGTCTCCTCCACATAGTATTTAGAGCGGGCCGCTGCGAACGCCGCCGCCTCCGCCGCCCGCCGATCCGCCGTCACCGGCCCCTCGGCTCCGCCCTGGTAAAGCACGATATTTTCCTCCACCGCCGTAATCCGTACCCGGTGCCGCTCCGGCCGCTCCAGGAACATCCGCGCCAGGTTGAAGAGCGGATACGCCCGGTGGCTTTCCTTGATCTGCCGCGCGATCCCTTCGACGCACTTTTCGTCCGGTAAAAAATCGACCGTTACCTGCGGCGGAGGTGCCGGGGCCGGTTCACGCCGGGGGGCGTCGTGGCCCCCGCCTCGCGGACGATCCTCGCGGCCGCGCTCCCCGCCGCCGCCTTTTCGATCACCGCCGGGCCGCTTCCCGCCGCCGCCCGGCTTGCGCGCCCGCGGGCCGCGCGAGCCCTCGTCCCGACCGCCGCCAAAGCCGTCACGCCGCGGGCGACGCTCCGACTCGCCCTCGTAGTCGCGATAACGGTCTTCTCGCACTGGTTCCTTCACCCAGTCGGGCATAAATTTCAGGTCAAGATCAGGTGGGACTTCGCTCATGGGATGGATCGGGCTGGACTGTCGGAGAGGCTGATGGATACGCGTGCGGAAGGCAACTGAGGGGTCTGCGGGAGGCGGAAAAAACTTGGAAATAAGTTGTTGCCAAAGGTCAGAGGCGTCCGTAAAGCCTAGCCCGAATCAGCAACCCAGAGAAACCATTTCTATGTCAGACAAAACCATTGAAGAAAAAGTGAAGGACATCATCGTCGAGCAACTCGGCGTCAACCCCGAGCAGGTCACCACGAACGCCTCGTTCATCGAGGATCTCGGAGCCGACTCGCTCGACACGGTCGAGCTGGTGATGGCCTTCGAGGAAGAATTTTCCGTCGAAGTGCCGGATGAAGACGCCGAGAAGCTCCAGACCGTCGGCGACGTCGTCAAATACATCGAGGAAAAGGCCAACAAGTAAACCATCACCCCGGCCCTTGTGGTCGGTGAGAAAAGACACGCTGCGAGGCGTGTCTTTTTTCATGCCCGGATTTCCGCTTGCCAGCGCGCGCGCGCGCCACCATATCCCACCGCTCCCATGCCCGCAGCCGACCTCAAAGACGAAATTAAAGAGATGATGGTCGAGAGCCTCATGCTCAAAGTTACGAAGGAAGAGATTGGCGATGACCTGCCGCTCTTCGGCCCCGAGGGGCTCGGCCTCGACTCCATCGACGCTCTCGAACTCGTCGTCTCGCTGGAGAAACGCTTCGGCGTGACCGTCCCGAATTCCGATGTGGCCCGGAACGCGCTGGCGACCGTGGAATCCATCGCCGGCTACGTCGCCGAGCACCGGAAATAACTCGCGGCTGGTCAGGCGGGTGGGTGCTGGTAAAGTGCCCCGATGACAATGCCAAAGCTGCTCGAGACCTTACACGCCACGCCGTTTCAGCCATTCACCATGCACCTTGCGGACGGGCGCTCCGCCCATGTGAAGCATCCCGATTTCATCGCTCGGTCCGGGTCGGAGGTCGTCGTGGTAACCACCGACGAGGACGTCACCCATCGAGTCATCGATCTGAACCTTGTCTCCGAACTCAAAGTCGTCGGCCCCTACGCCTAACTTCACCTACCTTTCACCATGCCCGTCACCGCTAAAGGACTCGAAGGAATCATCGCCAACTCCACCCGCCTCAGTGACGTGCAGGGGGACAAAGGCGTGCTCATCTACGCCGGCTACGACATCAACGAACTCGCCGGCAAGGCGACCTTCGAGGAAGTCATCCACCTGCTCTGGCACGGCCATCTGCCAAATCGCCACGAACTCGATGAGCTCCACGACAAGCTCGCTACTCACCGCGAGTTGCCGCAGGGCATCATCAATTTCATCACGAACGCGCCGAAAACCGCCGGGCCGATGGATGTCATCCGCACTGCGATTTCCATGCTCGGGCTCTACGATCCCGGCATTTCTGAGGAGGAAAAATACGATGAGAACCGGGTTCGGGCGCTGAACATCACGGCGAAGGTCGGCGTGATCGCGGCCTACTATCATCGGGCGCGGGAAGGAAAAACGCTCCCGTCGATTCGCGAGGATCTCGGCGAGGCGGCGCATTTCCTCTACCTCATAAATGGCGAGGAGCCGACGCCCGAAGCCACGAAAACCTTGGACGTCGCCTTCGTCCTCCACGCCGATCACGGCATGAACGCCTCGACTTTCAGCGCGCGCGTCACCATCGCCACGCTCAGCGACATGTATTCGGCCATCACCTCCGCCATCGGCACGCTGAAGGGCCCGCTCCACGGCGGCGCGAACGAGGGCGTCATCCACATGCTCCAGGAGATCGGCAGCGAGGAAAAAGTCGATGAGTGGATCGACGAGCAGCTTTCCCAAAAGCGCAAGATCATGGGCATCGGCCACCGCGTGTATAAAGTGCTCGACCCGCGCGCGCCGCACCTGCGCGAGATGGCAATCAAGCTCTCCGAGCAGCTCGGCGAGGCGAAATGGATCCGCATGAGCGAGCGCATCGCCGAGATCATGCGGGAAAAGAAAGGGCTCAATGCCAACGTCGATTTCTACTCGGCCACGGTCTATTACTCGCTCGGCATCCCGACCGATCTTTTCACGCCGATCTTCGCGATCTCGCGGACGGCCGGCTGGACGGCGCATGTGCTCGAGCAGCTCGCGGACAACCGGCTCTACCGGCCGTTGAGCGAATACACTGGGCCGGATGTCGGGAAGAAGTTCGTCCCGCTGGGCGAGCGTTGATGGGTGCGGAGGGCCTCACGCAAAGGCGCAAAGGCCGCAAAGGTTTCCGAATGAGAATTCCTCATTTGCGTTTCTTTGCGCCTTTGCGTGAGGCACTTCAGCTTTCCGCTGCAAGGGTCTCGTCGCCGTAAGCTTCCGCCAGAAGTGTGACGACATGGACGACGCGCGTGCGGCTGCCGGCCGCGCGCAGGCCGGCCTCGAGCTGCACCATGCAACCCGGGTTGGCGGTGGCGACGATTTCGACGCCGGTGCGCTCGATGTTCGCGATCTTGCGCTCGAGCAACTTCCGCGACATCTCCGGCTGCGTGATGTTGTAAATACCCGCGCTGCCACAGCACCACATCGCCTCGGGCAGCTCGACCAGCTCGAGCCCCGGGATCGCGCGCAAAATCTCACGCGGCTGCCGCGTGATTTTCTGCCCGTGACAAAGATGACACGCCTCGTGGTAAGTCACCTTGCGATGGCGAATTGGCGATTGCGGATTGCGGATTGGGAATTCGGCGAGCCACTCGTGGATGTCGCGGATTTTCTTCGTCCACTGCACGGCGCGCGCGGCGTAGGCGGGATCGTCGTGAAGGAGGTGGGCGTAGTTTTTTAGATGGGAGCCGCAGCCGGCGGCGTTCGTGATGATCGCGTCGAGCGAGTCGAGGTCGAAGGCGTCGATGTTCCGCCGCGCCATTTCGCGCGAGAGGTCGAGTTCGCCGTTGTGCGCGTGGAGTGAGCCGCAGCAGGACTGGGCGCGCGGGGTGACGATCTCGCAATCATTCGCCAGGAGGACATCGGCGGTGTCGCGGTTTACATCGGGATAGACGAGATCCTGAACGCAGCCGGTCAGGAGGCCGACGCGATGCTTTTTCTGCGCGGGTTTTTCCAACTCCGCGATGCGGGCATCCGAGAAAGGGCGGAGCACGCGCGGGGTGAGCGGCTCCAGGCCGCGCAGATCGCCGGGCAGGAGCGCGGTGAGGCGCAGGGCGCGGAAGAGCCATTGCAGGCCGAGCCGCTGGTAAAGCCAGAGGCCGGTGCCGAGCGCCCGGAGGAAGCGGGGGCGGGTGAAAATCACGCGCAGAGTGGCGGCGCGAATCCACTGGCGTTTCGGCGTCCGCAGCACGCCGGCCTGCTCGATGTCGGCCCGGGCGTGCTCGAACATCCGGGCGTAATCCACGCCCGCCGGGCACGCCGTCTCGCAGGCGAGGCAGCCGAGGCAAAAATACATTTCTTCGCCGAAAGCCGGCGTGACCTCCATCGCGCCGTCGGCGATGCGGCGCATGAGCGCGATGCGCCCCCGCGGGCTGTTGCGCTCGAGTTTCGTCTCCGCGTAGGTCGGACAGGTCGGCAGACACATCCCGCAGTGAATGCACTGCTGGAGCACGGAGTAATCGAGCGCCGCGAGGTGAAGCGGTTTCCCGCCCGGTCCGGCTGGGTTCGAGCGCCCGATCTCCATGATCGCGGCGTGGAGATCGTCTCTCACCACCGCGTCCGCATTGTTTCACCGCCAAGACGCCAGGACGCCAAGGCCGGAGAAGGATGGGAAGCACCACGAAGGCACGACGGCACGACGGCCGGAGCGAAAACTTCGTCTCTTCGTGTCTTCGTAGTTCCTCTGCTTTGGCGTCCTGGCGTCTTGGCGGTCATCCCTTCGACATCCGCGCTCAATCCGCGTCGGCCATCGTCGCGGCGATGACCTCCTCGGCGGTCGTCATGCCGGCGAGCACCTTCCGCACGCCATCCTCGCGCATGGTGCGCATGCCGAGTTCGCGGGCGCGTTTCCGCAACGCGATGGTCGAGGCGCGGTCGTTGACCATGAAGCGGACCTCGTCGTCGATTTGGAAAATCTCAAAGATGCCAAGCCGCCCCTTGTATCCGAGGTGCCGGCAGGCTTCACACCCGCGGCCGCGCATCACGTTCGCGTCGGGGCCGAGCTGCGAGGAGTCGATCCGCAGCCCGCGCATTTCCGCCTCGGTGAGTTCGGCCGGCTCTTTGCAAGCCGGGCAGAGGCGGCGCACGAGTCGCTGGGCGAGGATGGCGCGGACGGAGCTCGAGACGAGGAACGGCTGCACGCCGATGTCGATGAGGCGCGGCACGGCGCTCGGTGCGTCGTTCGTGTGGAGGGTGGAAAAAACAAGATGCCCGGTAAGCGAGGCGTTGATCGCGATGTTCGCCGTCTCGGCGTCGCGAATCTCGCCGATCATGATGATGTTCGGGGCCTGCCGCAGCATGGAGCGCAGGGCCATCGGGAAAGTCATGCCGATGTCCACGTTCACCTGCACCTGGTTGATGCCGTTCATCTGATACTCGACCGGATCCTCGACCGTGATGATTTTCCGGTCGGGCTGGTTGATGTAATTGAGGCAGGCGTAAAGCGTGGTCGTCTTCCCCGAGCCGGTCGGGCCCGTGACGAGCAGGATGCCATCCGGCAGCGAGAGCATCCGCTCGAACATTTCCTGATCGTCGCTCAGAAAGCCCAGCTCCGGCAGGCCGAGCGTGAGGCTCGACTTGTCGAGGATACGCATGACGATGCTCTCGCCGTGATTTGTCGGCACGGTGGAAACCCGGAGATCGATCGACTTCTGCCCGATTTTAACCTGGATGCGGCCATCCTGCGGGAGGCGCTTTTCCGCGATGCTCATCGAGCCGGTCATGATCTTGATCCGGCTGATGATGGCTGACTGGAGTTTTTTCGGCGGGTTCTGCATCTCGTGCAGGACGCCGTCGATGCGGAAACGGACGCGGAATCGTTTCTCCAGTGGCTCGAGATGAATGTCGCTCGCGCGCATTTTGTAGGCCTCGAGCAGGAGCATCGTGACCATCTTGATGATGGGCGCGTCACCGACTTCCTCGCCCTCCACCTTACCCGTGCCGCTGCCCTCGCCGCTGAACTCCAGCCCCTCGCCGCCGATTTGCTGTTCCAGGCTGGCCGCGGCCTCCTCGGCGCTCCCATAGTATTTCACCAGCGCGGCGGCGATCTGCTCGGGCGACGAGCAGACGAACTCGAGCTCCCTTTTCAAAAGGAACGCGAGATTGTCGAACGTGTCGAAATTCAGCGGATCGCCCGTGGCGACCATGAGACCGGTCTCGACCTGCGCGATGGGGATGACGCGGTAGCGCCGCGCAATGTCGGACGGGATTTCCTCGATGACATTTGGCGCGATGGCCATCTGCCCGATATCGACATATTCCATGCTGGCGCTGCCGGCCAGCGCGCGGGCGACATCCTCGCGCGTGAAAATGCCATGCTCGATGAGCTTCGACACTACTTCGCCCGGTGCCTCGGCGCGCGCGCGTTCGAGTTGGGATTTGGTGACGAGACCTGTGTCCTTGAGGATCTCGATTACGTAGTCGTCGTTTTGCGCCACAGGAGGAGGAGGGAATGCCGAGACGGGAAACTAGGGAGCGCCGCAAACGCTGTCAACGCGCGCGGCTGACTCTGTCGGAAACGATTCAAAAGCGAAGAGTCCGTGCCAGCGTGAAAGCGCCCGGCAGCCTGTCGGAGTTGCGGCCAGTGACGCTCAACGGAATCAATCCCAAAAAAGATGAAGTAGCCGCGGGTGCCTTCAGTCCACAGGCCCTGGCGCGAACTCCTCGAGCAAGTCCCGCATGTCCCGCCGGTCGCCGAGGATGGCGACCATGCAGCAGGTATCCCCCTCTCGGCGCACCGCGGCCGCGAGTTCGTCATACTCGAAGACGCGCCAGTCTTTTCCCGGCAGCTCCACTCCGAAATCGTCCGCCCGGAATATGAAAATCACCATCGCAGGCTGGTCGATCCCGACGAGCGCGACCGGATGCCCGTCCTGCTGGAAGACGTGGGCGCGGGAGGTTTTGTAATGCGCGAACTCCGGCGGCACTTCGTAGTGCTGGAGGTTGTATTGCAGGAAAAAGCGGTCGCCGAGCGAGCCCGCCTCGACTCCCCGGAACTCGAGATCGACCGACCCTGTGCGGTGCGCGTGGTCGAGCATCTCGACCAGCGCCTCTCGGCCAGCGAAATCCTGCATCCGGCTCCACGAGAAAAAGGCAGCGAGGCAGAGGACGACGAGCAGGGCGAGCCCGGCCGAGAGGATGGCGGGGTTTTTGAAAATCGCGCGCCAATCCTCCCGCGGCAGCTCCGAGGCCAGAGTTGCGAGGCGCTCGCGCACGGCGGCCGGAGCCGGCACCCGCGCGATGATGCCGGCCATGCGGTCGTCGAACTCGATCTTCTCCGCGAGCTGGAGCTTCGAGGTGTCGTCGCGCTGCGTCTGGCGCACGGCGCGCTGGATGCGGCTATCGCCCTCTTTACCGGTGCGGTAGCACTGGGCGAGGCGCTCGGCGGTGCGCGCTCTCATGCGGGCTGGGCCTCCCGCAGGCGGCCGCGGCCGCGGTCGAGCGTCTCGGCGAGGTCGTGCAGGCGCATTCCGAGGAACTCGGCGATCTCCTGTGCCTCCAGGGTGTCGAGGTAAAAGAGCGCGAGCGCGCTGCGCTCGGGCTCCGGGATTTCGTGAAACTTCCGCGCCAAAGCCGCGGCCTCAGCATCGATCGGCGCCTCCTCCCCGGAGGCGGGCTCCGCCCGCAGGCTCGCCTCGCGCACGCGGCTAAACAACATGGCGTCGCGGCGGCGCACCGAGCGCATCTCTTCGAGCTGATGCGCCCCGGAGGCAATCGCGTCGATCACCGCCCGCTCCGCCGCCGCCGCCGAGCCGGTGAGGAGCAGCGCGAAGCGAAAAGCATCATCGAGCAGGCTGGCTGGGAGCGTGGTGAGATCCATGCGGCGGAGGCAGCAGAGGTTGAGAGTTGAGGGTTAGGGTTGAGAGTCGGAAATCCGAGCCGCGGGTGAGCAGCGAGAGACGAGCGCAAGAAAGTCGGGCATCGATTTGTGGCGCGAGCTTTCGGTCTCTCAACCCTCAAACTCCCCGCTCACCCTTTCTTCCGCACATCGAGCTTCCGGTAAAGCGTCGCGGGGCTGATGCCGAGCGCTTTCGCACTCTCCTCGCGCGAGCCGCCGAGGTGCTCGATAGTCGCCTCGATGTAGCGCTGCTCCTGCTCCCGGACGAATTCATCCAGCTTCAACCCCATCGGCAGCCCGCTCTTCGAGGGCGTGCCGACGGCGGCGGGGGCGTTGGCGGCGCGGACGACATGCGGCGGCAGGTCATCCACTTTCACCACTCCCTCGTCGCACAGGGCGCAGGCGCGCTCGATGGCGTTTTCGAGCTCGCGCACGTTGCCCGGCCAGCGATAGCGCGAGAGGGTCTCGTTCACGTTCGGCGCGATCTTTTTCGGCTCCATGCCGGTCTGCGCCGCGTTCTTTTGCAGGAAATGATTCACGAGGAGCGGGATGTCCTCCGTCCGCTCGTGCAGCGCCGGCATCTCCAGCGGGATCACGGCGAGGCGGTAGTAAAGATCCTCGCGGAAGCTCCCCTCCTGCGTCTTGTCGAGAAGCGACTCGTTCGTGGCGGCGAGCACGCGCACGTTGATCGGCATGCTCTTCGTCTCGCCGACGCGGCGGATATGGCGCTCCTGCAGCACGCGCAGGAGTTTCGTCTGGAGCGGCTGCGCCATGGAATTCACCTCGTCGAGGAAGATTGTGCCGCCCTCGGCCTCCTCGAACAGCCCGATTTTATCCTGCACCGCGCCGGTGAACGCGCCCTTTTTATGCCCGAACAGCTCGCTCTCGAGCAGGTTCTCCGGCAGCGCCGAGCAGTTGATCGCGACGAACGGCTTGTGCTGCCGCGAAGAGTTGAAATGCAGGGCGCGCGCCACCAGCTCCTTGCCGGTGCCGCTTTCGCCCTGGATCAAAATCGTGCTGTCGGTATCGGCGACCTTCGCGATGAGGTTGTAGATTTCCTGCATTCGCAGGCTCGTGCCGATGATGTTCTCAAACCGATACTTCTCCTTCAGCTCCTTCTTGAGATAGACGTTCTCCTTGACCGCCATCTGGAAATCCAGCGCGCGCCGCACGGTCATGAGCATCTCATCGACCTTGAACGGCTTGACGATGTAGTCGAACGCGCCAAGCCGCATCGCCTCGAGCGCGGTCTCCACCGACTTGTAGGCGGTGATCATGATGAAAGGCGTCTGGGGCAACTGCTCGCGCGACTCTTTCAAAACGTCGAAGCCGCCCACCTTTTCCATGCGCATGTCGCAGATGACGAGCTGCGGGGCGATGGTGCCGAGGGCGGCGATGGCTTTGGCGCCGGAGTTGAAGACATGCGCCTCGTGCCCCTGCTCGCGGCAGATGGTGGAGATGACCTCCACCATGCCGAGGTCGTCGTCGATGATTACAATCCGGGCCATGTGTCGGGTGCGAAAAGTATCGCGCGAATGACAAATGGGAAGCCCGGATTGCCCGGTGGTTGGGAGCTGCGCCGGTTGACGCGAACCGGGCTCGCCCGTTAGCTCGGGCCCGCATGAACAAGCTCGCCTCCCTCGCCTTGCTGGCCGTCGCATTGTTTGCCTCACCCACCACGCTGCGAGGCGGGCAAAACCTCATCCGCAACGGCTCCTTCGAGGGGGCGCTGCTTTACTGGCACGACCAACGGGGCAAGGAGATCGTCGAGGGCGGGAAAAATGGCACGCTCGCATTGCGGATCAACGACGGCTGGACCATGAGCGCGCCGTTTGTCGCGGAGCGCGAGGCGGCTTACACCGTGAGTTTCTGGGCGCGCGCCATGGAGGGCGAGGCTCGGGTGAGCGTGTCGATGCCGCCGACGGCGCGCGAGACGGCGGTGCGGGCGAAGCGCCTCTGGAGCAAGGAAGCCGGCCAGGGCGCGAAGCTCACGACGGAGTGGCAGCGGCTCTCTTTCTCGTGGAAGGCGGATGTGCCGCGGGATGGATTCTGGCCGTTGCCGCATTACGCGGTGGTCTTCAGCGCGGGTGAAAAAGGGCGGCCGATCCTGATTGATGGCGTGACGGTCGTGAAGGGCGGTGAAGGAACCGCCGACTACATCCCGCGGCGTGTCGTGGAAGTCGTGGCGGATTGCGCGAACCTGCCGGGCTACGAAGGGGCGAAGGGCAATATCTTCGAGAAGGGCGCGACGGCGGAGATGGCCGGTCACGTCTCGAATCCCGGCGACGCCAAGCGTGAGATCAAGCTGCGCTGGCAGCTCATCGACTACGAGGGGACGCGGCCGCTCGCCGCGCCGATGGAGAAAAAGGTGACACTCGATGCCGGCGAGACGCAGTCCTTCGCGGCGTCGCTCCCGCTGACCGCGACCGGCACGGTCATCGCGCGCTTTTCCGCGCTCGATGAGGCGGGCGAGGTGATCGACTCGTCGGACTTCCCCCTCACATCGTTGCCTTACGAAAAGCACGCGACGAAGCCGGACTATCGCGAGCGGTTCGGCGGATCGTTTGCGGGCGGGGTCGGTTGTCTTGAGAAAATGCAGCGGATCGGCTTTGGCTGGAGCCGCTGGTGGCCGTCGGGGAAGTGGCACAATTTCGAGCCGAAGGAGGGCGTGTTCGACTGGCAGGACAAGAAGTTCGAAGAGGCGTTCCAGCGCGGTATCAGTTGCCATGTCGTGCTCTACGGTTGGCCGGACTGGAACATGGATAAGGAGCATCCGCTCCCGCGCGACATGCGCTGGAAGGCCGACGATCCGCGCTGGGACGACCTGAGCATCGAGACGACGTGGGACAAGTTCGTGAATGCTGCGGCGCTTCATTTCAAAGGGAAGCCGGTGATTTTCCAAATCGCCAACGAGCCGGGGCACGACAAGTGGAAGAACGGGTTCATCGACGAATACGTGCAGTTCAACGTCCGCACGGCGCGGCTGCTCAAGCAGACCGATCCGGCGTGCAAGGTATCGATCAACAACGTCTATACGAACCCGAGCCCGCCGAACTCCGCGATACTCCGCGCGAATGCTTTCCAGGATATTGATGTCTGGTCGTGGCACGACTATCACGCGGGCTGGCTGCTCGATGCGACGGGCGTGAAGCGCATGCGCAATATGCTCGATGGCGCGGGCGGCAAGGATCTCGAGATTTGGTTCACGGAAGGCTGGGCTTTTACGAACACGCTGGTCGATGAGCCCATCGCCTGCACGAGCCTCGGCAGCGTGGAGAGCACGCACGCGATCATGGATTCCATGGCGGAGCTGGCGGCGAACGGGCACGACAAAACTGTTATGTTTCATCTCATGTACGAGACGCATGGGATGAGCTTTTGGGACTATAGCGGGCCTGGGACGATGCTTTGGGATTGGTATAGCTATCCGCTGCCGCTGGTCGGCGCGTGGAATGTGCTGAACCATCACATCGGGCTCAGCGAGGCCGCGGGGTTCGTGCGCCCGCCGGGAGGAAATCTGTGCGTCTTCCAGGATCTGCGGAACGACCGCGGGGTAATCTTCGCCTATGCCGACCGCCGGGCGAAGAAGGACGCGGTCGTCGAGCTGCCAGTCGCAGGATTGCAGGCGGAGGACATTATGGGCAACGCGGTCGCAATCGAAGGCAACAAGCTCATCCTTTCCAAAACCGGACGGCCCGTGGTGCTCTTCACCGGCAAAGGCGGGACGGGCAAGGCGCTCTATGCCGCGCTGGAATCGCTCGACCGCGGGCACCTCGGTTTTGTCAGCGAGAGCGCGGCGGGCAAGGACTATCGCGTGCCGGAGACGTGGGAGGGAACAAAGGCCGGAACGAGCGACGGGAACCCGGTGATGAACCAGGAGCAGTCGATCTGGCGGCTGGATCGGCTCTATCCCGGCGACAGGATTTTGCCGCAAAACTATACGCCGATGGTGTGGGGCAATCAGGCATGGATCGCGCCGGATCACACGCACGGCGGGCATCCGAGCGCGTCGATGAAAGATGGGGGCGTGAACTTCGGAACGATGGGGCCGTGGAATGGCGCGATGAATTTCCGCAAGCAGGCTGCGCTCGTCTTCATCGTGCCCGAGAGTGGCGTCTATCACCTCGAAGGCACGGCGCGCTCGAAGCCGTGGGAGGGGACGGCGAAGACGGCGCACCTTTACATCATGAAGCGGGACGAGCAGCGCGTCGGCGAGGTGAAGAAATACGACCTGCCGCGCGACAACTCACCGGTCGCAATCGATCTCGAGCTCGACCTCGCCGCAGGCCACGAGTTGCTGTTCCTCCCCGAGATGCCGCACGCGAACAACTCCACCAACATCCTTCTCGAAGGCATCACGGTCACGCGCAAGTAGCCGCCTCCGCGCAGCCTTGCCGCACGACGGGGAGCGGGCAGTATCGGACTCATGAAAACACGCCCGCTCGGAGACTCAACCGTCACGGAAATCGGCCTCGGCTGCTGGCAGCTCGGAGGCGACTGGGGCGAGGTGAGCGACGATGAGGCGATGGAAATCTTGCGCGCCTCGCACGAAGCTGGCGTGCGCTTTTACGACACGGCGGCGGGCTACGGCGGTGGACGCAGCGAGCGCTTGCTCGGGAAATTCCGCCAGTCGGTCGAGGACGAGATTTTCATCGCCACGAAAATCGGACGCAAAGAGCCGACGGAAGCGCACCTCCGCGAGGGCGTCGCGGGATCGCTCGAACGGCTCGGGATGGACTCGCTCGATCTCCTCCAGCTCCACTGCTGGCCGATGGCGATGATGCAGCCGCCGGTCGTCTGGCAGACGCTGCGCGCGCTGCGGAGCGAGGGGAAACTCCGGCGCTTCGGGGCGAGTGTCGAGTCGATGGAGGAGGCGCGCTTTTGCATGGAGCAGGAGGGGCTCGTCTCGCTGCAGATCATCTTCAATATTTTTCGCCAGCATCCGCGCGACGAGATTTTCGTCGAGGCGCGGGAGAAAGGCGTCGCGCTCATCGTCCGGCTGCCGCTCGACAGCGGATTGCTCGCGGACAAGTTCACGCCGGAGACGGAGTTCGGCCCCGGCGACCATCGGAACTACAACAAGGACGGCGGCGCTTTCCACGTCGGCGAGACATTTGGCGGGCTCACTTTTCCCAAAGGCCTGGAGCTGGTTGAGGAGCTGCGCCAGATGCTGCCGGACGACTTGCCGATGGCACGAGCGGCGATCCGCTGGGTGCTCGATCACGATGCCGTGGCGGTCGTCATCCCCGGCGCGTCCCGCCCAGCGCAGGCCGTGGAGAACGCGGGGATCAGCGATCTCGCGCCGCTGCCGGAAGAGCTGCACCAGCGGCTCGCGGAGTTTTACCGAGATCGAGTCGCCGCCCATGTGCGCGGGCAGCACTGAGGCTCGCTACGCCCGCGAAGGCCGAGGATTTCCCACAGCGCCGCGACCCGCGTCGAAGGCCCCGATGAGCGGGCACCGCCGCTCACGGACATCGCTGCGACTCACCCTCTCAGCTCTGCGATCCGGGAGCTGATCAGACGCTCCACGAATCCCGTGTGATACTCTCCCCGGATGAAATCCGGGTCGCGCATGATCGCATCCTGGAACGGAATCGTCGTCTTCACCCCCGTGATGAGATACTCGCCGAGCGCGCGGCGCATCCGGTCGATTGCATTGCCGCGTGTCGTCCCCGTCGCGATCACTTTTGCGATCATCGAGTCGTAGTGGGGCGGCACGGTGTAGCCACAATACGCGTGGCTGTCGATCCGCACCCCGCGTCCGCCCGGCGCGTAGTAGAGGTCAATCTTACCAGGGCTCGGCGCGAAGTTGTTAAACGGATCCTCCGCATTCACCCGGCACTCGATCGCGTGGTACTTCAGCTTCGCGTTTTTCACGAAATGCGAGAGCCGATGCCCCGCCGCGACCTTGATCTGTTCCTTCACGAGATCGATCCCATACGCCTCCTCCGTGATGCAGTGCTCCACCTGGATGCGCGTGTTCATCTCCATGAAATAAAACCCGCCTTCGTCATCCACCAGATACTCGACCGTGCCCGCCCCCTCGTAGTCCACCGCCTTCGCCAGCTTCACCGACGCTTTCCCCATCGTCTCGCGCAGCTTGTCCGTCATCAGCGGCGACGGACATTCCTCGATGATTTTTTGGTTTCGCCTCTGCATCGAGCAATCCCGCTCGCCGATATGCACCGCGTCCCCGTGCGAGTCCGCCATCACCTGAAATTCGATGTGATGCGGATTCTCGATCAGCTTCTCAATATAAACACCCGCGTTGCCGAACGCCTTCTCCGCTTCCATCCGCGCTCCGTGAAAGGCCTGCACCAGACTTCCATCGTTATGCGCCGGCCGCATCCCGCGCCCGCCGCCGCCTGCCACCGCCTTGATCATCACCGGATAGCCGATTTTCTTCGCGATCTTGAGCGCCTCCTTTTCATCCTCGACCAAGCCGTCGCTCCCCGGCGTCACCGGCACCCCGGCTTTGCGCGCCGTGGCCCGCGCGACGTTTTTGTCGCCCATCGCGCGAATCGCATCCGCCGAAGGCCCGATGAACTTGATGTTGCAACTCGCGCACACGTCCGCGAAATGCGCGTTCTCCGCGAGAAATCCGTAGCCAGGATGAATCGCATCCACATTGCCGATCTCCGCCGCCGAGATGATGCGGTCGATCTTCAGATAGCTCTGGCTGCTCGGTGGCGGGCCGATGCAGATCGCCTCGTCCGCTAGCTGGACGTGCAGAGAGTCCGCGTCCGCCTCGGAGTAAACGGCGAGCGTCTTCACACCCAGTTCCTTGCAGGCGCGGATGACGCGCAGCGCGATTTCGCCCCGGTTGGCGATGAGGACTTTTGCAAACACGAGACGTCGTTATTTGAGCCGGAACATCGGCTGGCCGAACTGCACCGCCTTGCCACTCTCGACCAGAACGTCCGTGATTATGCCGGCCTGTTCAGCCTTGATTTCGTTCATCACCTTCATCGCCTCGATGATGCAGACGACCGTGTCCGCCGTGACCTCCTGCCCGACCGACACATACGGCGGGGTCTCCGGCGAGCTCTGCGAGTAAAAAGTGCCGACCATCGGCGAGGTGATTTCCTTCCCGCTCGGCGCGTCGCTTTCCACCGCCGCCGGCTGAGACGCGGCCGCTGGAGCAGCCGGTAGCATGGCGGCTGGCGGCGCACTAATGATCGGCTGGAAATCGTGCCCTTTCTTTAGCGTAATTTTGAATCCCTCCTTTTCCATTTTGAAGACCGAGAGATCGTTCTTCTTCATGAGGTCGATGAGGGTTTTGATGTCTTTGAGTTCCAAGGCGTGAGTCTCCTATGGGGTGAAATTAAGCGCGCATCCTAGCGACCGCGCCGCGCACCGGTCAACGCGCGAAGTGCGCCGGAGAGCGCCCGCGCCTCGCGGGCTGCTTTTTCGGCACCCTCACGGAAAGCTCCCACCCAACGCGCAGCGTCACTCCCATCACGCCCCGCCTTTCCAGCGCGCCAGCTCCTTCTCCGCCGCGTCCGACGCCGCCTTCGCCTCCCGCGCCGTCTTCTCCGCCTTCGCCGCCGCTTCCTCCGCCTCCCGTTTCACCCTTCCCGTTTCCTTCACCCGCGCCTGCGCTGCCGCGATCCGCTCCGCCAGCGTCGGCGGATTCGCATCCAGCGCCCCCACCTTTTTCCCATCCGACTCCCACACCCGCACCGCCCCCGTCCAATCCCCCGCGACCACCCGCGACCCCGCCGCAGTCACCGCCAGCGCGATGTCCTCCATCGGCTCAAACGCCCCGAGCTGCTTTCCATTCCGATCCCACAGCTTCACCCGCCGATCCCGCCCGCAGGTCGCCAGCTTCCCATCGCCGGTGAAAATCGCGCCCGTCACGCCGCCCTTGTGCGCCTCCCAGCTTTTCTGCTGCGACCCGTTCGCCATGCGCCAAAGCTTCACCGACCCATCCTCGCTCGCCGACGCCAGCAGCCCCGACTCGCTCCAGAATGTCAGCGCCGTCACCGCCCCCTTGTGCCCATTCAGCGTGAAAACCGGCTCGCCCGTCGCCGCCTCCCACACGAGCACATTGCCCGCGCGGTCGCCGCTCGCGAGCTTCGAGCCGTCGGATGAAAAGGCGAGCGCCGTCACCCAGTCCGTGTGTTTTTTCATCGAGTAGATCAGCTCTCCATTCTTCGTTGAAAAACCGCGCACCAGCCGCGACGGACCGCCGAGGGCCACCCACGCTTGATCCGGGCTGATGTCCGCCGCCAGCACTTCATCCAATTCGTCACCGACTCGCGTCAATTCCTTCCCCGTCGCCACATCGTACACCACCGCAAACCCTTTCTTCGCGCCCACTCCTCCGGCCGCGAGCAGCACACTCCCACTCCGGCTGAACGACAGCGTCCGCGGATCGCCCTCGGGAAAAGGCACCACTCCGAGAAACTCCAGCGATTCCGAGTGGTAAAAAAGCACCTGCTGCTGGCTCCCGATCGCGACCAGCGGCGCGCGCGGACTCGCCGCCAGCGCCACCACCACATCCGCGCGCGCCGTCCGTTTTACCGGGTCCAACCGCAAATCCTCCGGCATCGCCCCCGCTCCTTCCTCCGCCTCCGATGACACCACGATATCGACCTCCGGATCGGCCTTCTTTTCGCCGCTCCCTTTCTTTTCGAGCGCTCCGCCCGCAATCCACTCCCGGATCACCTCGAGTTGCGCATCCGGCAGCTTCTCCTTTTTCGGGGGCATTGTCGGCTCGTCCGCGTGCGTCGTCACCGTGAAGAGCACGCTCTCATCCGCGCTCCCCGGCACCACCACCTTCCCCCCGCTGCTCCCGGCCATCACTCCGTCAAAAGTAGTTAGGTCGAGATCCGCCTTGAACTTATCCGGGTTGTGACAGCTCACGCAACTCTCGCGGAAAATCGGCTCCACCTCCTCGAACGTCACCTCGGCAACACTCGGGTGAGCCAAAAAACTCAGAACCGGAAATGATAACCACAAAGAACGCAGAGAGCACAAAGGAGAGGAACCGAAGAAAGGTCCGCTCCGCTTCTTTGCGATCTTTGCGTTCTTTGTGGTTAATTTCTGCCCCATCAGTGGTTGAAGAGAAACTCCTTCGAGTTTAGCAGAGCCCAGAAGACATCCTCCAACACCGGTTTGGGATTTATCTCCGCTTCCAACAGTTCATCAATTTTCGCGAGCTCCACCTCCGTCGGTTTCCGCGCAACCGAGCGGATATACAGTTCCTCTACGATCTCCCCGGTCGGACGCTTCTCCTCCAGCATCCGATTGATCACCGGAGTTTGTTTCACCTTCTTCGCCACCGTGTCGCCATTTAGCAAGTGCAGCGCCTGGGACAGATTCGGCTCCACCAGCACCTCGCACGAGCAGACCGTTTCCCGGCGCGCCCGCCCGAAAGTCGTCAGGAAATAGTTGCTCGTCTTTCCATCCGCGATTTGGACCGCTCGCGCCCCGAGCGGCAACCCGCGGAACTTGTCCTGCGTCTCCGTGATCCCCGTGATGCAATCCAGCAACACCTCCGCGCGAATCCGCCGGATGCCCGCATGCGAGAAGTTCCGCTCGTCCGCCTTGTTGGATTCATTCGTTTGCGTCGCCCGCTGGTAGGCGTGCGAATTACAAATATCCCGCACCAGCCGCCGAAAATCATAGCCATAATTGACTAGCTTCCCACCCAACGCATCGAGCAGTTCTGGGTTCGTCGGCGGATTGCTCACCCGCACATCGTCCACCGGGTCCACGATCCCGCGTCCGAAAAAATGCTCCCATGTGATGTTCGCGAGATTTTTGGAGAACCACGGGTTCTCCGCGCTCGTGAGCCAGTCCGCCAGCACCGCCCTCCGGTCGCGCCCTTTCATTTCAGGCTCCTCGCCGCCCAGGAACTTCGGCGCGACCGGCTTCCCGCCAAGGATGTGCTTCGCCTCCCCTTCCCCCTTGTCGAAGACAATCGTCTCGCGCGGGTCCTCGCCTTTCTTACGCCCGACCTGCGTGAAAAACGCCGTGAAGCCGTAGTAATCATCCGCCGTCCAGCGGTCGAAAGGATGATTGTGACACTGCGCGCACTGCATCCGCACCCCCGCAAACACCTGCGCCGCATTCTCCGCCAGCACCAGCGGATCTGTCGTCACTTGGTAGTAATTCGCCGCCGGGCTTTCCAACGTCCCGCCCGTCGCGGTCAAAATCTCACGCGTGATCTGATCGAAAGGCACCCCCGTCAGCAGCTTCTCGCGCAGCCATTCGAAGTAACGCAGCGCCGCCTTGTAGCTCACCTCGTTCGACGAGCGGATTTGCAGCAACTCCGCCCACTTCATGACCCATTGATCGGCAAACTCCGGCCGCGCCAGGAGCGCGTCGATCAGCTTTGCCCGTTTGTCCGGCTCCTCGCTTGCTACAAAATTCTCAAGCTCTTCCCGCGCCGGCAGCAGCCCGATGATGTCGAGATAGACCCGTCGGGCGAACACAGCGTCCGAGCAGACCTCCGAAGGCGCGACCTGTAGCTTGCGGAGCTTCGCCTCGATGTGGCCGTCGATATAGTTTCCACCGCTCGTCTCAGGAAAACTAAACTCCGAATCCTGCGGCACCACGATCGTCTGCGCTCCGACCGTGAAACTCGCAAACCGCGCCGTGACCAGCGCCTCACCGCGCTCGCCCGCGATGATCTCCCCATCCGCTGACACCGCCGCGACCGGCTCGTTGTTCGTCTGGAAGACCGCCAGATTTGTTACATCCCGTTCCTTCCCATCCGAGTAGCGCGCCGTCGCCCGCAAGCGCTGCTTCGCTCCCGCTCCCGCCAGCAATAACTCGCGCGGACTCAGCTCCAACGCCACCGGCTGCGCCACATCCTTCGCATCATCCGGCGCGCCCGCTTTGATCCACTTCAAGATCGTCGCATAAAGCTCCGAGTCCTTTTTGAACCGCTCCCCACCCGTATGCGGCACCGATCCCGTCGCCTTTTGCAGCAACAAACTCTCCTCCGGCACCGCAAGATTGATCCGCCGGCCGCTCATCTCCCGCGTGATCCTTTGATAGTCGCCCGCCGGGTCGAACCCAAACAACGAAAGTCCAAATCCATCCTGCCCCCGCGCCGATCCGTGGCACCCGCCCGTATTGCATCCCGCCCGCAAGAACACCGGCATAACATCATTCCGAAAGCTAGGCACCTCCTCCGCGAACGCGGAGGAAGTCAGGAGCAGAAGAATAGCCCGCGAAATACAAAGGTTCCGGATTCCGACCTTTCGCGTTTTCAGCATGTTTAGCGGACAGATCATTTTTCCTCCTTCTTCACGTCGATCCGCAGCACGCCATTCGCCGCGAGAGTCTGCGCGATCTCCTGGCCGTTGATCTTCAGCTCGAGCTGGCAGAACAACCCGCGCTTCTGCCCGCCCTTGATCTTGTCGTCCGTCGCCACCTGGAACGTAACCTCCGTCGCATCCGCCGCGATCTCGAGTTCCGGCGAGGTCAATCCATCCGGCAAACCCATCAGTCGCAGCTTCGCCTTTCCCTCGAATGCCCGGACCGGCTTCAACTTGCAGACCACCGCCGCCGTCTCCCCACGCGCGACTTTCGTGAATTGCAGCTCCCCCGTCATGAATGGCGGCGCGATCTCGATTTCCACGAGTTCCGTGGAAACCCACACACTTTCCGCATCGCCCAAAACCGCGATCTGCGAGCGCAGCAACTTCGCGTCCCCATTTGCGCTCAACGGGATCTCCGCCTCGGTCGCGTCTTTCCCCAGCGTGATCGTATCCGCCGCCCCGACTCCCGGCGGCTTCGACAGCAGGCGCAGCTTGATCTCCCCCTCGAACCCGTCCGTCCGCTCGGCCACGACCTTCAGGCTCAGCGCCCCGCTCTGCGGCAGCGCCGCGCCCGGCTCCTCCAGCCGCAGTGAAAAAGGCGCGGCCTCCGCGACCGACACCGCCAGCCGCCGCGCACGCGTCATATAGTATGGACTGTTGTTTGGCTGCCCATAGTTGAACCCGATCGCCTGCTCGTAAGCGCCCGACACTTTTGCATTCTTCGGCGTGAGCGTGCATAGCGCCGCCGCCACCTCCGCATCCGCCGCTGCCTCGAAAACCACCGGCACCAAATCGCCGTTCACGAGCGGCTCCGCGTGCATCGTCACTCCCGCGGGCAGACCCTCGATTTGCAGATTCACATCCCCGCCCGTATCGCCGCGCTGCACCCGCATCATCGTCGCAAACCGGTTCCCGCGCGGCACCACGATCACCTGCCGCTCCTGCGTCTTCTCATCAACCGGCGGGATCGTCACCGCCAGCTCCGGCGCGACCGATGCGACCTCGATCCGATAGACATACTCCGCTCCGCCCCGCCCGATCTGATCGCGAATCGAGAGCGTGTATTCCCCATCCGCGGGCGGCTTGAAACGCACGACGCTGTCCGCCCCGTCCTTGTCGTCGTTGTCCGCGACCTGGCTCCCATCGGCTTTCCCGACCACCAGCACCGAGTCGAGCGGCGAGCGCAGCGACCGGGCAAAAACGCGCACGTCGAGTTCGTTGTCCTTCTTTCCGATGAAGCGAAACCAATCCACATCGCCCGGCTTTCCGATTTGTCCGTCTAAGCCGACAGCCCCTTCCGATCCCGCGCGAGTCGCCTCCGCGGCGGAGTCATTTGGCTCGACCTCGCGCGTCGCGGGAAGAGCCGACACCCGCAGCGGATTCGCCCCCGGCGCGATCCCGTCGGCATGAAAAGCGAACAGACCTTCATGATCCGGCAGCCGCACCGTCGCGTCCTGTTCACCGGTCGCGTCGATCAGCTTCACCGCCAGCTCCTCACCCGGTCGCCCCGCCGCCGGAAAAACCGCCATCGGCCTTGGAAAATGTCCGACGTGCATCCGATAGACCGACTTGTCGTCGCCGCCATTCGAGCTCTCGCGGATTTCGACAAAATAGACGCCATCCGCCGGCGCGACCACCGACACCGCGGGATCTTGCAGGAAAAGCGCCGCGTCATCGCTTCGCGCCAGCACCTCGCCCGCTGTGTCCGTCACCGCCACCATCGCGTCAAACATCGCCCGACCCAGCCGCATCCCCTCGACTTCCACGCTGATCCGCTCGCCCTTTTTCGCGTCGATTGAAAACCAGTCGCTGTCCTCGTTTTTCACCACGCCCGCGACGGTGACATCCGCGTCGATCCTCTGCGCGTGCTCGCGGTCGTTGTTCGGCTCAATTTCCTCCAGCGAGGGAAAAGGTCCGACCCAAAACGTCCGCAGTTCCGAGATCCCGCTCGCCGTCCACACGCGCATCTGATGCTCCCCGAGCGCCGCGTCCGGCGAGACTGCAAGCTTCGCCTTTACCTGCTTCTCCTCGACCTGCCCCAATTCCTTCACCGCAATCCCCTCGTCGTAGATCAAAATCCCGCGTGCATCATCGAGCCGCTGGCCGGTGAAAGTCACTTCGACCTCCGAGCCGCGTTGCGCGCCCGTGGGGCGGATGTCGTCGAGCTGCGGCGACGCGGCGTGCGCGGTCACGACGAACGCGAATACCCAAAGAAAAAACGCCCCGACCCTCACGCCAGCAGGTCGCGCACGACCGTTCCCGCCCGCACGATGTCGATCGGCCTTCCCCCCGGCGACATCAGCTTTTTCTCCGGATCGATCCCGAGCTGCGAGTAAATCGTCGCCGAGAAATCCGCCACCGTCAGCGGGCTCTCATCCGGCTCGCCCCCCGTCGCATCCGAGCTGCCGTGGACGTGCCCCCGCTTGATCGACCCGCCCGCCAGCACGACCGAAAAGACCCGCGGATAATGATCCCGTCCCGCGTCCTTGTTGATCTTCGGCGTGCGCCCAAATTCCGTCGTCAGCATCACCAGCGTCGTATCGAGCAGTCCGCGCCGGTCGAGATCGCGGATGAGCGTCGCATACGCCTTGTCGAACTGCGGCAGATCCTTCTCCACCCCCTTCTTGATGTCCTTGTGATGATCCCACCCGCCGTAGCTCATCGACACGAACGGCACCCCCGCCTCCACCA
>PPFU01000519.1_pt1 | contig 41986 bp, 36 predicted proteins | sample 1535991 | NCBI WGS metagenome assembly PPFU01 (sample SAMN04901290, study PRJNA319586) | Hypolithon metagenome, whole genome shotgun sequencing project. | isolation source: Antarctic Hypolithon | place: Antarctica: Miers Valley | collected 2014
GCGGGATCGAGCCGCAGGTATTCGCGGTCCATGACCCCGCCTCGCCCGTTCTGCCGGCGGGCGTCGAGGCACTCGAAACGCTGCCGAGCGAGGGGGAATTCGAGGCTGTCCTGCTGGGGTTCAAGCCCCAGGGCCTCGCCGGCGCGGCTCCCGCGATCGAGCCGCTTGCCGGTCCGCGCACGCTGATCCTCTCGATCCTTGCCGGAGTCGATCTCGCCGCCCTTGCCGTCCGCTTTCCGCGCGCGCGCGGCCATGTGCGGATCATGCCCAATCTCGCCGCGGCGCTGGGAAAATCGCCGATCGGCCTGGCCGCCGCGGGGCTCGAAAAGGGCGAGCGGGACGACGTCACCGGCCTGATCGAGCCGCTCGGCCAGCCCGAATGGATCGGCGAGGAAGCGTTCGACCTCTTCACCGCGCTCGCCGGCAGCGGCCCCGCCTTCCTCTACCGCTTCATCGCTGCCCTGGCCGCCGCCGCCGCCGATCTGGGCCTTGAGTCCACACGTGCGACGCCACTGGCCATTGCGATGGTCGAGGGCGCTGCCGCGCTCGCCGTTACCTCGCCCGACGATCCCGCCGTGCTCGCCGACAAGGTGGCGAGCCCGGGCGGCGTCACCCGCGCCGGGCTCGACGTGCTCGATCGTGACGATGCGCTGTTCGATCTGGTGCGCCGCACGCTGAAAGCCGCGCGTGACCGCAGCGCCGAGATGAGGCGGGAATAGGCGGTGATCGTCGAAAAAAAGAGCGGGTTCGGAAACCATTCCTTAACCCCTCGCGGCCCATCCGGTGCGCCATCCGGTTTCGCTTGAAAATCGTTTGAAGACCGCCGATATTGCCCTTCGAACGGTTTCGATTGACGGACCGGCTTACGGAGTTTGGGATCACCATGGCTGACTGGAACGACAACCGAGCGACCCGGACGGGCTTGGGTGCCGCGTCCAACCGGGGGGAGCCGGGCATCAGGGGCGACCTTGCTGGCCGCACGACCTTCGATGCGGGCCTGCGCCGGCACATGCTCTCGATCTACAATTACATGGCCTCGGGCGTGCTGCTGACCGGCGTCGTCGCGCTCTTGACGGCGCAGTCGGGTTTGGCGAGCACCTTCGCGCAGGGGCCGCTGATGTGGATCGTGGCGCTGTCGCCACTGGCGATCGTGTTCGCGATGAGCTTTGGTCAGAACAAGTTTTCGACCGGCACGCTCCAGGCGATGTTCTGGGGCTTCGCGCTGCTGATGGGCCTCTCGCTGTCGACGATCTTCCTCGTCTATACGGGTGGATCGATCGCGGCGACCTTCTTCGCCACCGCCGGCGCCTTCGCCGGACTGAGCCTGTTCGGCTACACCACGCAAAAGGACCTGTCGGGTTGGGGCAGCTTCCTCATCATGGGCGTGATCGGCCTGCTCATCGCGATGGTCATCAACTGGTTCCTTCAGTCCGAGGCGTTGATGTGGGCGGTGAGCTTCATCGGCGTGCTGATCTTCGCGGGCCTGACGGCTTACGATACGCAGCGGCTGAAGAGGGAGTACCTCGCCATCCAGCAGATGAAGGTGACCAGCCCACAAGCTGCCGCCGCCTATCCGCTGGGCAAGATGGTGATCATGGGTGCGCTCTCGCTGTACCTCGATTTCATCAACATGTTCCTGTTCCTCCTGCGCTTCATGGGCGCCAACAGGGAGTAGCCGAGCAGAGGGCCTGGCTCGCGGCACGCGAATAAGACATGCCCGGTGTGCATAGCAGCGCACCGGGCATTTTCTTTGCCCGCTGCTCCCGTTAGACAGCCGCCCTTAATGTCAGCGCAAGCCGCCCGGCGGCAGGATACGCCGGCGACGCGGACCCGAAGGAACCTCTCCATGCACTGCCCCTTGCGTATAGATTTCAAGCCGTTGACTGTGGCCGCCATCGGCGTCGCGATGCTCGCGGGCTGCGCCAAGCCGCCGCCGCCGCCGCCTCCGCCGCCGCCCCCTCCGCCGCCCGTCGCCGAGGTCATCCCCTATCGCCCGCTGCCGCCGGTCGGCTCGCCCTACCGGATGGACCTCCCGATCCAGCTCTCGGCCGACGAATGGCGCACGGTCAATACCGGGCTCGATCAGAAGCAGACGCTGTGGCATTTCCGCTCGGGCTGGAACGTCGCCGCGCTCAATTGCAGCGGGCCCGCTTACGAGCCGATCACCGCCGGCTACGCAGACTTCCTCGATCGCTTTTCGCCTCAGCTGAAGAAGGTCAATACCGATATCGAGCGCGATTTCCGCACCGAGGCGGAGACGCCGCGCGACGCAATCCGCGCGCGCGAGGCGCACATGACGCAGGTCTACAACTACTTCGCTATGCCCGGTGTGCGGCGCGATTTCTGCGATACCGCGCTCGCCATCGCACAGGAAGCGCAGCTGCTCCCGCCGACCGATCCGTTTGTCTTCGCCGAAACGGGTCTCGCCCGCTACGAGGATGCGTTCCACACGTTCTTCGGCGAATATGCGCGGTATCAGACCGCCTCGACCGATTGGGACCGCCGCTACGGAGAGCGCTTCGGCGCTTCGCAGCCCGGCTACGTCGCGGTCTACGGCACGGACGGCCCGGGGGTGGCGGCAAGCCTGATCAGCGGCGATCCCGGGCCCGCCGGTGCGGTGATCGATCCGGATAGCGGCGCGGAGATCCCGGTGATCATCATCCCCGAAGGCCCGATCTCGCAACCGGTGGTCCAGCCGGTCGCCAGCGAGAATGCGCCCGACGGAGATGCCCGGTGATCGGCTGATCCGCCCCCGCGCCGGCATTCAATTGCCGCTTTGCAGCGCGGCGCCCTTTCGCTAAGGAGCCCGCTCTTCGCTGGCGGCGACCGCTCGCCGGCGCGACTGGACGGGGCCGTAGCTCAGCTGGGAGAGCGCGTCGTTCGCAATGACGAGGTCAGGGGTTCGATCCCCCTCGGCTCCACCAGTTCGCGCTTCGGTTTTGCGCCTGCCGATCCGGGCGGGCGTCCTCGTCGCGGTTCCCTTCGCTCCGCTGCAGGGCGATTGCTGCCAGCCGTTCGGCCTTGCGGTCGGCTGCTCGCCGACCCGGTCCGTCGATGAAGCTCCGTTCGGCTTGAGGAGAGCTCGAGCGGCGCGCCGGAAAGTCTTCCCTTGAGGTCATTCGCAAGACATCCACGCCCAACCGCGCTAATCCTTCGCTCATGCACTTTCTCGACCAAGCCAAGATCTACCTCAAGTCCGGCGCCGGCGGCCCGGGCGCGGTGTCCTTCCGCAGGGAGAAATTCATCGAGTTCGGCGGCCCCGACGGCGGGGATGGCGGGCGCGGCGGCAGCATCGTGATGGAAGCCGTCCCCGGCCTCAACACGCTGATCGATTTCCGCTACACCCAGCATTTCAAGGCGCCCCGCGGTGGGCACGGCATGGGCCGGAACCGTACGGGGGCGAGCGCGAAGGACCTCGTCATCCAGTTGCCCGTCGGCACCGAAGTGCTCGACGAAACGCGCGAGCATGTCGTGGCCGATCTCACCCGGGCCGGCGAGCGGATCACGCTGCTCGAAGGCGGGATGGGCGGGCGCGGCAATGCGAGCTTCAAGTCCTCCACCAATCGCGCCCCGCGCCAGCACCAGCCGGGCGAGCCGGCGCAGGAGATGTGGGTCTGGCTGCGGCTCAAGCTGCTCGCCGATGCCGGCCTCGTTGGCCTGCCCAATGCCGGCAAGTCGACCTTCCTCAACGCCGTCTCGAACGCGCGCGCCAAGGTGGGCGACTACGCGTTCACCACGCTCGTCCCCAAGCTCGGCGTGGTCCGCCACCGGGAGCGCGAGTTCGTGCTTGCCGATATCCCCGGGCTGATCGAGGGCGCGGCCGAGGGCGCGGGGATCGGCGACCGCTTCCTTGGCCATATCGAGCGTTGCCGCGTGCTCATTCACCTCGTCGACATCGCCGGCCCCGATCCCGCCATGGCGATGCGCACCGTGCAAGACGAGCTCGCCGCCTATGGCGCAGGCCTGTTGGAGAAGCCGCGGGTGGTCGCGCTCAACAAGGTCGACCTTGCCGATGCCGAGCTCGCCGCTGCCTTCGCGGGCGAGCTCGAGGCGGCGGGCGCGGCGCAGGTCTTCCCGATCGCCGCGGCGACGGGCGAGGGGGTCGATGCGCTGCTCAATGCGGTGCTCGCTCACCTGCCCGCAGAGGGCGAGAAGGAACATGCCGGAGACGCGGTGCCCGCAGATGCCGAGCCTGGCGATGACGAGACCCGCGAATGGTCGCCGCTCGATTGAGCGCGGCCCGATCGGCCGCTAGGGCGACACCCACCATGCCCGCCCTCTCGGTCGCCAGCCTGTTCGACCCCGGATGCGCTCCGCTGCTGGTGCTCAAGGTTGGTTCCGCGCTGCTGGTTGGCGCGGATGGCCGGCCGCGCGCCGATTGGCTCGCCTCGCTGGCCGAGGAAATCGCTGCGGCCCGCACGGCCGGCCAGCGGGTGATCGTGGTCAGCTCGGGCGCCATTGCGCTGGGCGCGCATCGTCTCGCGCTACCCAAAGGCGGCCGGGCGAGTCTCGCCGATGCGCAGGCCGCCGCCGCCGTCGGCCAGATCGCGCTCGGCGGTTTGTGGGCGCAGATGCTGGGCCAGCAGAACCTCACCGCCGCGCAGCTGCTCCTCACGCTCGACGATCTCGAGGATCGCCGGCGCTACCTCAACGCCGCCGCCACGCTCGCCCGGCTGCTGGAGGCGGGCGCCGTGCCGGTCGTCAACGAGAATGATTCGGTCGCCACCGAGGAGATCCGCTTCGGCGACAATGATCGCCTCGCCGCCCGCGTCGCCCAGGCCGCGCATGCCGATGCGGTGGTGCTGTTGTCCGATGTCGACGGGCTCTACGACCGCGATCCGGCCGACCCCGCGGCGCAGCTGCTGGGCGAGGTGGAGGGCGTGAGCGACGAGATCCGTGCGATGGCGGGCGCGAGCTCTGCCTCCGGGCTCGGATCGGGCGGCATGGCGGCCAAGCTCAAGGCCGCCGAGATCGCGACGCGCGCCGGGATTGCGCTCGCCATCATCAACGGGATCCACCAGCGTCCGATCGCGCGCGCGCGCACCACCGGGCGCGGCACCGTGTTCCTGCCGCGCCGCCGCGACAAGGGGCGCAAGGCCTGGCTCGGCGGGCGGCAGAAGCTGGCAGGTGCGCTCGCGGTCGATGAGGGCTGCCTCGCGGCCTTGGAGGGGGGTGGCTCGCTGCTCGCGGCGGGGATCCGCCAGGTCACCGGCGAGTTCCAGCGCGGTGCCCCGGTCGCCGTCCATGCGCCGGACGGGCGGCAGGTCGCGCAGGGGCTGGTTGAATATTCGGCCGCCGAGATCACACGGCTGATGGGGCGGCGCAGCGAGGAGCATGCGGAATTGCTGGCCTATCCCCCACGCTCGGCAGTGATCCATCGCGACCAGCTGGTGCTGCTGTGATCGCCGCCGTCACCGGGGGAACCGGCTTCGTCGGCCGGGCGGCGCTCGAAGAGTTGCGCGCGCAAGGCATCGCCACGCGCTCGCTTACGCGGAGCGACCAAGCCGCCATGGCCGGTATCGAATGGATCGCCGGCGACCTCGCCGACGAGGCGGCGCTCGCCCGGCTGGTCGAGGGAGCGGACGCGGTGCTCCACATCGCCGGCCTCGTCACCGCGCGCGACCCCGGCGCCTTCGTCGAAGCGAACATGCGCGGGACCGAGCGCGTTCTCGCCGCCGCTGACAAGGCCGGCGTGCGCCGCTTCGTGCTCGTCTCCTCGCTCGCCGCGCGGGAGCCGGGCCTGTCCGCCTATGGGCTCTCGAAGCGCCATGGCGAGCGGGTGGTCGAAGCGAGCGGGCTCGACTGGACCATCGTGCGCCCGCCCGCGGTCTATGGTCCGGGCGATGCGCAGATGCTCGACCTGTTCCGCGCCGCGCGCTGGGGGGTGGTGCCGCTGCCGCCCGCCGGGCGCGCCTCGCTCATCCACGTGGGCGACCTTGCACGCCTGCTCGTTGCGCTGCTGCCGGGCGGCGAGGGCGCGAGCGGCCAGGTGTTCGAGCCTGACGACGGATGCGAGGGCGGCTGGAGCCATGTCGCGCTCGCCAAGGCGATCGGCGCCGCGGTCGGCCGTCAGGTCTGGGCGCCACGCCTGCCGCGCCGTTTCCTCGGCACCGCCGCACGCCTCGACATGAAGTTGCGCGGTGACGATGCCCGCCTCACGCAGGACCGAGTGCGATACATAGCGCATCCCGATTGGGTCTGCCGCCCCGAGGCTTGCCCCCCGCGCTCCTTGTGGGAGCCGCGCATTCCCACGCGCGACGGTCTCGCCGCGACCGCCGCCTGGTATCGCGCCGAAGGCTGGCTATGAGCAAAAAAAAAGCCCGGCGGTTAGGCCGGGCTTTATGAGTTTGGGAGAGGATGCCTGTAAGGCCCCGCCGATATGGGCGCCTTCGCTGCATTGCACAAACGCCAAAACCGCACGCCCGGTTGCATCGAGCGCAACCAGTGATCGGTCCGGCGAAGCTAGAAGACCGGCTCGAAACCCGGCGGCAGATCGTCAGTATCGCCATCCGGGCGTGCGGACCCGTGGATCCCGCATTCGGTCTTGTCCCAGCCGCGCCAGCGCCCGGCGCGCGGATCCTCGCCGGGCGCCACCTTGCTGGTGCACGGCTCGCAGCCGACCGAGAGGTAGCCCTGCGCCTCGAGCGGATGGCGCGACAGGTCGTGTCTCGCGAAATAGGCCTCCAGATCGGCCCTCACCCAGTCGCCGAGCGGATTGACCTTGAGCCGTCCCTCGTCAACCTCGAAGCGCGGCAGGTTCTGGCGGGTGACCGACTGGAACGCCTTGCGCCCCGAAATCCACGCGTCGAGCCCCTCCTTGGCGCGCGCCATCGGCTCGACCTTGCGGATCGCGCAGCATCCGTCGGGGTCGAAGCTCCACCTTAGTTCGTTGGCATCCTTCGCCGCCAGGGCGCCCGGATCGGGGCGGATGATCGAAGCATCCGCAATTCCCAGCTGCTCGATCAGCGTGTCCCGATAGGCAAGCGTCTCGGCGAACATCCTCCCTGTATCGACGAAGATCACCGGAACGCTCCGGTCCGCCTCGGCGACCAGGTGGAGCAGCACCGCGCTTTCGGTGCCGAAGCTGGAGACCACCGCAACCCGGCCGAGGGATCCCTCTGTGAAAAGCGCGCGCAACATCGTCGCCGCGTCCACCCCGGCGAAACGCGCCTCCAACGCGGCGGCATCGGCAGGCGTGAAAGCGGGGCCGGTGTCGATCAGGTCGCGCGCGCGGCTAGCCATCCGCGCCTTCCCGCTGGCGCAACGTCCAGATCGGCACGGCCGCGTCTGCGGCGGGCTGATAGACCTCGGGCCAGCGCGCGAGAGCCGCGCGTGCATCGGCATCGTCCAGCGGCCGCTCGGGGGCGAAGGCGTCGAACCCGCAGCGGCGCAGGAACGCGAGTTGGTCGACCAGCACCTCGCCCACCGCGCGCAGCTCGCCCGCATAGCCCGCCTCGCGCAGGATCCGCGCCGCCGAATAGCCGCGCCCGTCGCGGAAGGTGGGGAAGTTGACCTCGACGAGTTGCAACCGAGCCAGATGCGGCTGCAGGTCGCGCGCCTCGTCGCCCGGCTCGATCCGCAGCGCGACCGCATCGGGCTGATCGAGGAACGCATCGACCGTGACCGCCGCCACCGCTGCCGGCTCGTCCTCGCGGAACCGCAGCTGGACCTCGTCCACCCCGGTCCAGTCGCTCTGATCGGGCTCAGCCATAGAGCGCCTCCTTGAACGGCTCCATGCCGATCCGCCGGTAGGTGTCGAGGAACCGCTCGCCCCCCTCGCGCCGCGCGAGGTAGACGTCGGCGGCGGTCTCTACCGCGCGCACGATGCCGTCCTCGTCGAAGCCCGGCCCGGTGATCTTGGCGAGCGAGGTGTCCTCCGCTTCCGACCCGCCGAGCAGCAGCTGGTAGTTCTCGCGCCCCTTCCGGTCGACGCCGAGGATGCCGATGTGGCCGGCGTGATGGTGCCCGCAGGCATTGATGCAGCCCGAAATCTTGAGCTTCATCTCGCCCAGCGCCTCGCCCTTGCCGGTTGCCGCGAAACGCTCGGATATCCGCTGCGCAACGGGGATCGAGCGAGCGTTGGCGAGGCTGCAATAATCGAGCCCGGGGCAGGCGATGATGTCGCCCACCTGGTCGATATTGTGCGTGCCCAGCCCCGCTTCGTCGAGCAGCGCCCATAGCTCGGGCAGGCGGGCAGTCTCGACATGCGGCAGGACGATGTTCTGCGCATGGGTGACGCGGCACTCATCGAAGCTGTAGTCGCGCGCGAGCTCGGCCATCAGGTGCATTTGCGCGGCCGAGGCATCGCCGGGGATGCCGCCGACGGGCTTGAGGCTGATCGTCGCCGAGACGTAGCCCGGCGCTTTATGAGGATGGGTGTTGCGATCCACCCAGAGCGCGAAATCGGGGTCCGAGCGGTCGATCTCCTCAAGGAGTCCACTGGTGTACGGCGGATCGGCGAAGAACTCGCGGATCCGCTCGAGCTCGGCCAGCGGCGGCTCGATGCCCTGCTCCAGCAGGTGAGCGAACTCCTCCTCGACCTGGCGGGCATATTCCTCGCCCCCCAGCTCGTGAACGAGAATCTTGATCCGCGCCTTGTAGATATTGTCGCGCCGCCCGTGCCGGTTGTAGACGCGAAGGCACGCCTCGGCATAGGTGACGAACTGGTCGAGCGGGACGAAATCGCGGATCAGCGGGGCGATCATCGGCGTGCGGCCCATGCCTCCGCCGACATAGAACTGGGCGCCCAATTCGCCATCATCGCGCCGCACGATCCGGATGCCGATATCGTGCAGCCGCATCGCCGCGCGGTCCTTCTCGGACGCGATCACCGCAATCTTGAACTTGCGCGGTAAATAGCTGAATTCAGGATGGAAACTGGACCATTGCCGGAGTAGCTCGGCATAGGGCCGCGGATCAACCACCTCGTCCGATGCTGCACCTGCGAACTGATCCGACGAGATGTTGCGGATGCAGTTCCCGCTGGTCTGGATCGCATGCATCTCCACCTTCGCCAGATCGGCGAGGAGGTCGGGTGTCTCGGCCAGCTTGATCCAGTTGTACTGGATGTTCTGCCGCGTGGTGAAGTGCCCATAGCCGCGATCATATCGGTCGGCGATGTCGGCGAGCGCATGCATCTGCGCCGAGGAAAGCGTGCCATAGGGGATGGCGACGCGCAGCATGTAGGCGTGGAGTTGCAGGTAGAGGCCGTTCATCAGCCTGAGCGGCTTGAACTCGTCCTCCGAGAGCCTGCCCTCCATCCGCCGCCGCACTTGGTCGCGAAATTCCTCGACGCGGGCGTCGACCATCGCCTGGTCGTAATGGTCATATCGATACATCTCAGATCACCCAGTTGCCGGCTTCAGGATCGGCCGGCTTCAGCGTCAGGTCGGGCCGCACGGTGGGCCCCAGCGCGCGCACGCGGTCCTTGATGTGCGCGGGCCGCACGCCGCCGGCCGGATCGCGCTCCGCCTCGATCACGTAAGGCGCGTTGACGCGGCGCGCCGCTTCCTCGCGGCCCAGAATGGCCTCGGCCGATTCGCTCGCGTCGGCGGCATCGGCGACATGGAGCGACCAGCCTGCGCCGTCCCACCAGGTGACCGCGCCCGTCGCCAGATCGTTGCCGGTGATGATCCTCATGCCCGCGCCTCCATCAGAAGGGACGCGAGCGCCGTATGCGGCTCGTGCGCAACTTCGCCGACCACGATCAGCGCCGGGCTTGCCACCCGCTCGCGCTCTACAAACTCGGGCAAGGCGGCCAGCGGACCGCGCAGCACCCGCATCCCCGGCAGGCTCGCGCGCTCGATCACCGCCACCGGCATGTCGGGCGCGAGGCCGTCGGCCATCAGCTTCTCGGCGATTCTAGCGGCGGTTTTCACGCCCATGTAGATGACCAGCGTGCGCCCGTGCCCGGCAAGCCCCGCCCAGTCCTGCTCGCTGAGCCCCTTGCACTGCCCGGCGACGAAGCTGACGATGCTCGCATGGTCGCGGTGTGTGAGCGGGATCAGCGCCGCCGCCGCCGCGCCGTTGGCTGCGCTGACGCCGGGCACCACCTCGACCGGGACGCCCGCCGCGCGGCACGCCTCCGCCTCCTCGCCGCCGCGCCCGAAGACGAACGGATCGCCGCCCTTGAGCCGAACGACATCATGGCCCGCCAGCGCCTCGCGCACCAACAGCGCCGAGATCTCCTCCTGCGGCAACGTATGATGCGCGCGCCGCTTGGCCACCGAGATCAACCGCGCATCCGCTGGCGCAAGCGCCAGGATCGCGTCCGGCACCAAGCCGTCATGGACAACGATCCACGCGCTCTGGAGCAGCCGCGCCGCGCGCAAAGTCAGCAGCTCGGGATCACCCGGCCCCGCGCCCACGAGATAGACCGTGCCTGTCTTCATGGTGCGACAGATGCGAGCACCGCGCATCCACCGCCAGCGAGAATGGGTATCGACGCGGGTAGTTGAGCTTTACGCCTGCCCGCCGTCGCTCGCCTCCCGCTTTTCGCTGCGACCCTCCACCCGCTGCGCAATCGCCGCCACCAGCTGGTCGAACTGCTCGCCGCCGCGCAGGTTGATGTCGCGCTGCGGGAAGGGAATTTCGACGTTGTTCTCCTCGAACAGCGCCCACAGCCGTTTCAACACCGCCGAGCGCACGTTGCCCACGCCCTCCTCGGGGTCCGTGATCCAGCAATGGATCGTGAAATTGACGCTGCTCTCGCCATATTCGCTCATCCACACGGTGGGCGGCGGGGTCTTGAGCACGCGGCCGCAATCCTTCGCCGCCTGCAGCATCAGCTCCTCGGCAAGCGTCATGTCCGCGCCGTACGCCACCCCCACGCTCACCTGCACGCGCACCTGGCGCGAGGAATAGGACCAGTTCTCGACCTGATTGACCATCAGGTTCTCGTTCGGGATCAGGTATTCCTTTTCGTCGCGGGTGATGATCGAGACCGCGCGGATGCCGATCTTGCGGATCTGGCCGAAGGTCTCGTTGCCGGCCATGTCAGTTACCGCGATCACGTCGCCCGGCTTGATCGAGCGGTCCATCAACAGGATGATCCCGGCGATGAGGTTGCCGAAGGTCTTCTGCAACCCGAAGCCGATGGCGAGGCCAAAGGCGCCCGAAAACACCGCGAGCGCGGTCAGGTCGATGCCGAGCAGGTCGAAGCCGACGAGGATCGCCACCGACCACACCGCAATGGTGAGCATCTTCTCGGCGAGCAGGCGCTGCGAGGGGTTGAGCCGGGTCAGCCGCCGCAAGGCGCCGCGGGCGAGCCAATTGGCGATGCGCGCGAACAGCAGCACGCCCAGCACGACCAGCACCACCACGAGCGCGGACCAGACCGAAAAGCGCGTGTCGACGAGGGTGAAGCCGAAGGCATCGAGCTGGTCGACGATGCCGCCGATGGTCACGCTCTGCTCGGAGACGGATTCGCGCAGCGAATCGACGCCTTCGAGAGTCGGTCCATCCTCGTTTTCGGGCACGATTCCGCCGCCGCCGCCCGCGTCGGCCGTTTCACCCGATGCGCCATCGGGGGGACCGTCCGGAGGCGTCTCGTCCGGGGCGGGCTCGGGGGTCGGGGCCGCAGTCAGGGCGTCGGCGGGTGCACTCATCCCCGCTCCATCGCGGCGAATGCCTGCTCGAGATCCCGGATCAGATCGCCTGCGTCTTCCAGACCGATGGAGATCCGGATGCCGAGCCGGTCCTCTTCGGCCCATCCCGCGGGCGGCCAGGAGGTCGCACTGCGAGCGCCGGCGGGATCGAAAGGGATGGCGAGGCTCTCGAACCCGCCCCAGGAATAACCGATGCCGAACAGCCGCAGCGCGTCGATCAGCCGGGCGCGATCGGCAGGGCGGCGGCCCTTCAGCACGAAGCTGAACAACCCGCAGCCGCCGCTGAAATCGCGCCTCCACAGGTCATGCCCCGGCACTCCCTCGAGCATCGGGCACAGCACCTGCGCCACCTCGTCGCGGCCCGCGAGCCAGCGGGCGATTGCAAGCGCGCTGGCCGCGGTATGGGCGAGCCGCAGCCCCATCGTGCGCAGGCCGCGCAGGGCGAGCGCCGCATCATCGGGCGAAACCACCTGGCCCAGCGCCTGCGCCTTGGTCCGCAGCCGCTCGTACAACGCCTCGCCCGCCGCGACCGAGCCCATCAGGAGGTCGGAGTGGCCGCCCACATGCTTGGTCAGGCTCATGATCGCGACGTCGCACCCGTGCGTCAGCGCCGGGAAGCCGAGCGGCGTCGCCCACGTATTGTCGATCAGGCTCACCGCGCCCTTTTCGCGAGCGACGCCGGCGAGCGCGGGGACGTCGCACACCTCCATCGTCAGGCTGCCGGGGCTCTCGAGCAGCACCGCGCGGGTGCGCGCGCAGAACGCATCGGCGAACCCGTCCACGTCGAGCGGATCGAAGAAGCGCGCCTCGACCCCGCACCCGGCGAGCAGCGTCTTGGTCATCGCCCGGCTGGGCTGGTAGGCGTTGTCGGTCATCAGCACGACATCGCCCGCTTCCAGCACGCCCAGCAGCGCCCCCGCGATCGCCGCTACCCCGCTCGGATAAAGCAGGGTGCCGTGCGCTCCAGGCTCGAGCGCAGTCAGAGCATCGGCCAGCGCCCACTGGGTCGGCGAACCGCGCCGGCCGTAATAGAAATAGCCGTCGGCATCGGGCCGCCCGCGCTGCAGATCGGCGCAGTCGGCGTAGAGGTGGGTGCTGGAGCGCCAGACCGGCGGATTGACAACGGGCCCGGTCCATTCCTCGCGCCGACCGGCCGTGACGAGGCGCGTTGCGGGGCGAAAGCCGCTGTTGCCGTCCGTCCCCCTCACGCCGGGCCCGTCGCCTTGGGCGTTGCGGGATCGGCGCCCCATTCGGCCCAGCTGCCGTCGTACAGCGCAGCATCCTCCTTGCCGATCAGCCGCGCGGCGACCAGCAGCACCGAAGCGGTCACCCCGCTGCCACAGGTGGCGACGAACGGCTGGTCGAGATCGACCTTGGCTTGCCTGAAAGCAGCGCGCAGCTTCTCGGGCTGCTTGTAGGTGCCGTCCGCGTTCAACAGCGCGCGATGGGGCAGGTTGAGCGAGCCCGGGATATGGCTGGATGGCACGCCGGGTCGCAGATCGGGCAGTTCGCCGGTGAAGCGCTTTGCCGGCCGGGCGTCGACGATCTGTTCGGCATGGGTTTCGAGATTTGCCAGCATGTCGGCCTTGCTCCGCACCACCGCGCCCGCCGGTCCCGAGCTAGACGTGGGCAGCTCGTCGATGGCCGTTGCGTGCGCCTCACCGCGCTCCAGCGGACACCCCTCGGAACGCCATTTCCCGAGCCCGCCATCGAGGATCGATACATTCGTAAGCCCATGATATGAAAAGATAAACCAGGCACGCGCAGCGGTGGCGAGCGCGCTGTCATCACAGAGCACGATGCGGCTTTCGGGTGCGATACCCAAGGCCGCCAGGCGCTCGGCCAGCTGGTCCGCTGCCGGGATTGCCGCGGGCACTTCGCTCGCGCGATCGACCAGGCTCGACAGCCCCAGGAACCGCGCCCCCGGGATATGGCCGGCCACGAACTCCGCCTCCGCATCACGCCCTGCATCGGGCAGGTGATGGGAGGCGTCGAGGATGACCAGGTCGGGCTCGCCGAGCCGGCCGGCGAGCGCATCTGTCGAAAGGAGGATATTTGTCACGTATCTCACCCTAGCCGCGCAGGCCGAGCGCGTAAACGGATGGGCAGCGGCGTTCGGTTGGCAAGTCGGCAGTCCGCGCCTCGATTGCTCGACCAGTGGAAACGGGCCCTGCTTTTTCCGAGAAGGTGCCGACACGAGTGGACTCCCTCTCGCAAGCGGCTCGCAGGTCCCTCGGCCCGACACGCTCCCGGCGAGACGCGCCACGCCTTTGGAACAACCCAGTTCAAAGCCGCAGCCCCTTGCCGCGCACCCGCCCCCGGCCCATCTGCGCCCCATGGCCGAACCCCCGCCGAAATCAGCGCCACCCCGTCATCTGGGTCAGACAAGCGCCCTTCCTGCCTCCCCGAATGAAGCGCTGCTCGACTACCCGGCCAATCCGCGTGCCGGCGAGATGTACCTCGTGCGCTTCACCGCGCCCGAGTTCACCTCGCTGTGCCCGGTCACCGGCCAGCCCGATTTCGCGCACCTGGTGATCGACTACGCCCCCGCCGAAACAATCGTCGAGTCCAAGAGCCTCAAGCTGTTCCTGGGAGCGTTCCGCAACCACTGCGGCTTCCACGAGGACGTCACCGTCGGCATCGGCCGCCGCCTCGTCGACGAGATGCGCCCCCGGTGGCTCAGGATCGGCGGCTACTGGTATCCGCGCGGCGGCATGCCGATCGACGTGTTCTGGCAAAGCGGCTCGCCCCCTGAAGGCCTGTGGCTGCCCGACCAGGGCGTCCCCCCCTATCGCGGGCGGGGCTGAGCGCGCGCCTGCTCGTCCCGCTGCCGCAGCGCCGGAGCCCCGGCGTGGCGGCGCACCACCTCGCCAAGATAGGCCTTGAGCCGCTCGCGTTCGGGCCCCTCGTCATCAGTTTCCTGGGGCGGCGCCAGCTGCTCCCTCAAGCGGGCGGCGAGCTCGGCCTCGTCGCGCGCGACATACAGCCCCGGCCGCCCCTCGAGCTGGGCGACGGTGGCGAGCTGGTGGTCGTTCCGATGCTCGCCGAGCGAAGCCATGCGCGGCATCAGCACGATCGGCTTGCGGTGCCGCGTGACGTTGAGGATGGTCCCGATCCCGGCATGCGCGACCACCACCTCGGCCTGTTCGAAGAATCGGTCGACCTCCAACGCCGGGATGAACCGGTGCCAGCCGATATTCACCGGCTCGTACGCCGTGCGACCGATCTGCGCGACGATCGGCCGCCCGAGCGAGGGCGCAAGATCGTCGAGCGCGCGGATCAGCCGCTCGAAGGGCAGCTGCGTGCCGACGGTGGCGAAGATCACAGCACCGCCCCTTCGTAACGCGGGCCGCCGGGTGTGGCGAGATGCTCCCATTGCGTCAGCCAGTCCTTGGCCACCCACCGCGCCAGCCGGCCGCTGCCCGAGAGCTCCTCGGCATTGGCGAGGCTGTCGATCCATACCGTATGCGCGCCGAACGCCCGGCCCGCGATGAGGCAGAACAGCCCCGGCGCGGCGCCGGTGGTGATGACCACGCGCGGCCGGAGCCGGGCGACAAGCGCGAAGGCTTTGGCAAGCGAGCGCGCCGATGCGCCCGGCTCGTCCCGGTTGCAATCCGGCAGCACCTCGCCGCCTTCGATACCCCACCTGGCCAGCAGCGCGCCGTCGGTGGTCGCAAAAAGCGGGCTATAGGGCGCGAGCGCGTCGGCCAGCCGCATCAGCTGCTCCCAATGCCCGCCGCCCGAAGCGACGAGGAGGACCCCACCTCGCGGGCTCCGCTGCCTGACCATAGGATTTGTACCTCGAAACGATCTGTACCATGGCGAGGCGCCGCTCGGCCCGCGACGCCGCCTTGGCTACTTATGGCGCGGCATTACGAAGTTTTGATTAACGCGGCAATCGTCCCGGGCTGGCACGCAATTTGGCCCCCTGGATACCCGCCCACGTCCTGTTCGCCGGCAGCCTTGCGCGCTCTACAAGCGTCTCGCCCTTGACACGGCCCGCGCCATCCAGAAAGGCCGCCGACGCCGTCAGGGGAAGGAGCGCAATCGGCGCAAGTCCCCTCACAATCTGCAAAAAGGATCGGTTATGCGCATCGTGATGATCGGCACCGGTTATGTCGGCCTGGTATCGGGCGCCTGCTTCTCCGATTTCGGGCATCATGTGACCTGCGTCGACAAGGACAAGAGCAAGGTAGACGCGCTCGATGCCGGCCGCATCCCGATCTTCGAGCCCGGGCTTGACCAGCTGGTCGCGACCAATGTCGAGGCGGGCCGGCTCGACTTCACGCTCGATCTTGCAGGCGCGGTGCCCGGAGCCGATGCGGTATTCATCGCGGTCGGCACCCCCTCGCGCCGCGGCGACGGCCATGCCGACCTCTCCTACGTCCACGCCGCCGCCGAGGAGATGGCCTCCCTCATCGAGGAAGGGGCGGTCGTCGTCACCAAGTCGACCGTGCCCGTGGGCACCGGCGATGCGGTCGAGCGCATCATCAAGGAGGCGCGGCCGGGCCTTGCGTTCTCCGTCGCCTCCAATCCCGAGTTCCTGCGCGAAGGCGCCGCGATCGACGATTTCAAGCGCCCGGACCGGGTCGTGGTCGGCGTCGACGATGCCCACGCCGAGCGCGTGCTGCGCGAGATCTACCGCCCGCTCACGCACTCCAACTCGCCGGTGGTGGTGATGAGCCGCCGCGCGGCCGAGCTCACCAAATACGCCGCAAACGCCTTCCTCGCGACCAAGATCAGCTTCATCAACGAGATCGCCGATCTGTGCGAGCGGGTGGGTGCCGACGTGCAGGACGTTGCGCACGGCATCGGGCTGGATACGCGGATCGGCTCGCGCTTCCTCCAGCCGGGCCCCGGCTATGGCGGATCGTGCTTTCCCAAGGACACGCTCGCGCTGCTCAAGACGGGCGAGGATTTCGAGGCGCCGCTCAGGATCGTCGAAGCGGTCGTCAAGTCGAACGACAGCCGCAAGCGTTCGATGGGCCGCAAGGTGGTCCAGGCCCTCGGCGGCGACCCGCATGGCAAGACGGTCGCGCTGCTTGGCCTGACCTTCAAGGCCAATACCGACGACATGCGCGACTCGCCCGCCATCGCTGTCGTCCAGGCGTTGCACGATGCCGGGGTGAACGTGCGCGCCTACGATCCCGAGGGCATGGAGCAGGCGGCCAAGGTGATCGACAAGATCGCCTATTGCGCGGATCCCTATGACGCGATGCAGGGGGCCGATGCGGCGGTCATCGTCACCGAGTGGGACGCCTTCCGCGCGCTCGATTTCGAGCGGGCCCGCGGGCTGCTGAACGCGCCGCTGCTGGTTGACCTGCGCAACCTCTACCACCGCGGCGACGTCGAGCGGCGCGGCTTCACCTATTGTGCGGTGGGGCGCTAGCGGGGGCGATCGGGAGAACGCCGCAGAAGCGTGGACTTGCCTTTGTTGACCTGAAATCCCTGATCCTTCCAGGAGGCCCCCAATAAGGCCCCCTCAAAGTGCGGCTGACACCGAATCTCAGCGAACAGTTCTTCTCGCTCCTTTGCGCGCGCGCGAGATAATCGGGGTTGGCGATCTAGCGCGGGATCAGCGGCGGTTTCCTCGTCGCAGGCGCGGCACTTTATAGCGCTTCCAGCCGGTTGGAATGTCTGGAAGGGGGTGGGAAACGGAAGTTCGTCAGTTGTCGCTCCGAGAGCGCTCACAGTGCCGGTGATGGCACCGGCGGATTGGACATTCGCGCATCTGCCGCAGATTTACGCGAACCGGGCGGCGTATGATGGGGTGGTGGCGGAGCGGCCTGACCGGGGACACAAGGGCCGGCAGGATCGTTGAGTAGACAAGGAGATACCCCATGACCGTCCAAGCGCTTAAGCCCGCATCTGAACTCGCCCATGGCTACAAGCCTGTCGCGGGCGAGAGCGACAAGTATAGCGCCGCGCGCACGGCGCTGCTCCAGACCGAGATCGAGGAGCGGCGCGCGATGACGCGCGTGGCCGAGCAGCGGCGCACGCTGCCGCCCGGGCCAGTCATGCCGAAGGACTGGCCGTTCAAGGACGAGCACGGTTTCGATGCTTCGCTGGCCGATCTGTTCGGCGAGCACAAAACCCTGTTCACCTATTTCTGGATGTATGGACCGGAGCGTGAGCGACCGTGCCCCATGTGCACCAGCACGCTCGCCGCGCTCAACGGCAATGCGCGTTCGATCAAGCAGCGGGTGGCGATGAAGATCCTTGGCCGCTCGCCGGTGGGGCGGCAATATGCGTTCGCGCAGGAGCGCGGCTGGCGCGATCTAGACTTCGTGCAAACCGTGGGCGACGACTACGCGAACTTCTTCAACGCGCTCAACAAGGACGTCAGCGAAAACCCGGTGGTGGCGGTCTATGTGAAGGACGGCGGCCAGGTGCGCCTGTCTTGGCACGCCTACATGCCAATGGACGCCGCGGACCCTGGCCAGGATCCGCGCGGCGGGCCGGACCTGCAGAACCTGTGGTATGTGCTGGACATGACGCCGGAGGGGCGGGGCACGGGCTGGTATCCGAAGCTAGGAGACTGAGGCCGAGTCCGCTGGAAGCTCAGGTTGTCATGTGAGTGCCGTTTAGGGAGCCCGCCTTTCAGCGCCGAGCTGCGTCGTCGCTCGTCATGTTGGCAGCTAACCGTCAGCGCGACCAAAACGCAATGTCAGCAAATCGGTCGTTTGCTGAAGGGCAGCTTTCCACGTTCCAAACACCAAAACCGGACTGTCTCCAACCAGCAGTTTCAACCGAGCAGCGTCATGCAAGTATACATCCGTTATAGTCAACTGGGTGGCTAGCCCCAAACATCACTAGGGTCTTCACGGCCCAACCTGATCTCCGTACGCTCGCAGAGCTCCAAGGCGTACTCGACGTCGACGCCGAGACAGCGGACGGTGCTCTTGATCTTCACATGATAAAGCAGGATCTGGACGGCACGCGGTTGCATCTTCAATGCATCCCGGATCGCGAATGAAAACAGCCACGAACCGCTCCAAGGAAACGGCTTTCGAACGCCCGACGCTGCCGCGCCATACTGGCATCGTTCGGCCGATCGCCCATATCGGATGCATGACCCCGCTCACCATCTGGTATGACGATGCCTGCCCGCTATGCCGCCGGGAAATCGCGCTCATGCAACGGCTGGATCGTCGCAGAGTGATCCGGTTCGTCGATGTATCGGGAAGCGCAGACGCCGCCTGCCCGATCGACCGGACGGATCTCCTCGCCCGTTTCCATGCCAGAGAGAACGGCCAGTTGCTGTCTGGAGCCGCGGCGTTCGCGGCGATGTGGCGGGCGATCCCGCTGCTGCGCCCGCTTGGCCTTGCGGCGCGCTGGCGGCCGTTTCTTTGGCTGTTGGAGCAGGCCTATCGCGCCTTTCTCCATCTGCGCCCCCGCCTTCAGCGGTTGGCCGCACAGCTGGAACCAGCATGAAATGAGGCCCAGTCCGCATCCTATTCGAGAGGGGCAGGAGAGCGTGTGGAATTATCCGCGCCCCGCGATCGCCGAGCCGACCAGCGCGCACGTCGTCATCGAACATGCGGGCCGCGGGATCGCAGATACGCGGTCCGCCATCCGCACGCTCGAGACCAGCCACCCGCCCAGCTACTACATACCGCCGGGCCACATCGCACCTGGCGTCCTGCGTGCGACCGAGGGCAGCTCGTTCTGCGAATGGAAGGGCGCTGCGCGCTATTGGGATGGCGTCATCGGCGACATCGTCCTGCCCCGCGTCGGCTGGAGCTATCCCGACCCCAGCCCCGCCTTCGCCATTCTGCGCGATCACGTCGCGTTCTATGCCGCGCCATTCGACCAATGCCGTGTCAACGGCGAGGTGGTAACGCCGCAGCCGGGCGGGTTTTACGGCGGCTGGATCACCAGCGACCTCGCAGGCCCGTTCAAGGGGGTGCCAGGTAGCCGCTTCTGGTGACCGGGGCGCGAGAGGCGCTGAACCGCCGATTGTGGATCTTGTCGCCGCAGAGCTGCTGGACAGCATCCTCGATACCAAACAAAGCAGTCCTGCCAGCACGAGTCTAGCTAGATCTTACCGCAAAATGACCATTGATCATGCGGTCCGGCCTTCACGATATGGTAGGAGATACCCGGCCAGTGGAGGCCCTCTTGTTTGGAGGAGCAGCGCCTTGGCACGTCGGAAGAACGCATCATCTGGGAGCTCGTTCGCCAGGCCACTAGTTGCCTTGCTTCTACTCGGTCTGCTCTGGCTTGAGTTGCAGGTCGGTGTGCTGGATCTGGTAGCGCAAGCCATTGTGTCGCCGCTTCGGCCTGACTGATTACCCATCGCTCTGTCGTTCTTAATAACAATCGTTTCGGCGTAGGCCTGCCGGCTGGGCGGAGACTGCCCTGCATGCCATTAAAGGTTGACGAAAGAGGAAGACCCGTGGCTGACACTAACCCGCCGCCGTCTCGTAGGCGCTTGAAGGGGTTGGAGGAGTTCGACCGGCCACTTTGGAGTCCGCCGCTAACCGGACTGCGAACGAACTGGACCGTTGTAGCAGTCTGTCTTCTCTCCGCAGCCTCGTTAGGCAACGCGGTCATGTTCGGATGCCGATGGGTGACATCCCCCTGCTTTTTCATCCAGATTGAGTGAGTGTTTTCCGGCCTTGTAGAGCCTGCGGGCAAGGAGCTGGATATGAAGAAGACGAGACACACGGACGCTGGAGGACGCCGGGGACAAGATCGATGCTTGGTGACGGAACTACAATGAGAGCCGTCCTCACACATCCCTTGGCTGGCTGACGCCGATCGAATATGCTGCTGCCGCGGCTGCAAAGGCAACCGAATGAACGCCGGAAACTCACCTTTGACCTGGATGAGAAACCGGGGGACCCTCAAACAATGATCGGTTTCTGGTCGCCGCTGGATGAAAGGCGGGGGTCACCTCAGGAGCCGCTTGGACCCTGAAGGGTTTCAAGGCTTGAACGCTCAATTCGAAACGTTACCGTTCATCCGAAAGCTCCATACACCTGCAGAGGTCGCCATGAGGTTCCTGAGCGCCGTCGTTCCGACCCTTCTATTTGTATCCGGGGTGATGGCGCCGCTGGCCGCGAACGAGCCTCTCAGGGATCTTGACACTGCGTGCGACTGCGAACCTATGGCCGCTATCATACCGTTGCGAGAGCAAGCTCTGGTAGTCGAGCGCTGGCGTATGGAGCGACTGGAGACGCTCGTTCCCGCCATGATGAGGCGCGAGGGAATCGATGCGTGGCTGCTGATAGCGGGTGAATATAATGAGGACCCGGTTGTCGAAACCATGTTGCCCGCGACCTGGTTGTCGGCGCGGCGCCGTACGATATTGTTGTTCATTGATCAGGGTAGCGAAGGGGTGAGGCGGCTCGCGTTATCCCGTTATCCGGCGGAAGGCTTCGAGAGCGCTTGGGATCCCGATACCCAGCCTGATCAATGGGGGCGGCTCGCGGCTGTACTTGCCGAGCACGATCCAGCCAACATTGCCGTCAACATGGCCGAACACTTCCCCTTGGCCGATGGCCTTTCGGCCAGCCATTGGCTGGCGCTGAACCGATCGCTGCCCGCGTCGCTAGCAGGGCGGCTCGTTGCAGACGAGGGGCTCTCGATCGGCTGGCTCGAGCACCGCATTCCGCCAGAAATCGTGACCTATCCGGTTCTTTCGCGGATCACCCACGCGATAATTGCCGAGGCCTTCTCCAGCCGCGTCGTGACACCCGGCGTAACCACGGCAGACGACGTCGTATGGTGGCTGCGCCAGAAAGTCAGCGACCTGGGGCTCGACACCTGGTTTCATCCCAGCGTCGCCATACAGCGCAGCGACGGGGACCAGTTCTCAGTGCAACAGATGGGCCATCGCGGCGATACTGTAATCTTGCCGGGAGACATGCTGCACACCGATTTTGGCATCTCCTATCTGGGTCTGAAGACCGACGTGCAGCGCCTTGCCTATGTATTGAGGCCCGGCGAGACGGAGGCTCCTGCAGGTCTGCGCGACGGGTTGGCGGCGATGAACCAGGTCAAGGATGCAGTGCTCTTGGAGATCGCCCCGGGCCGCAGCGGCGACGAGGTTCTCGCCGCCGCGCGCGGCCACGTCGAGCGGGCTGGCGTCGACGGGACGATCTACACCCACCCGCTTGGCTTCCACGGGCATGGCGCAGGCACCTGGATTGGAGCGTGGGAAGATCAAACTGGCGTTCCGCACATTGGTGACCATGTCATCGAGCCGAGGACCGCCTGGTCCATCGAATTAAACGCCCAGCACGAGGTGCCGGAATGGAACGGGCAGACGGTCCGCTTCATGTATGAAGAGAACGGCTTTCTCGACGAGAACGGCAACTTCCGTTTCTTCGACGGCAGCCAGGACCGCTTCATCCTCATTCCGGGCTAGGAGGCCAGGCATGATCAAATCTGCGCATCGGGCATTATGGGCAGCTCTGCTCCTCGGACTTCTGGCACTTTCGCTTCTGGGAGTGCGGGAGGTTCACGCGGCTGGCCGGTCGCCCCTCTTGATCCAAAGCGCTGAGGCACTGAGGGTGCTGGAGCGTGACCAGCGCAATACCGAAGAATTGTTGATCAAGATCGGCAGCATCATCTCGCCGTCTGGATCCGAACACGAACGCGCCGCCGTGGTGGCCGAGCACATGCGACAGATCGGGCTGGACTCTGTCCAAATCACTCAATCGCCCAACGTCATCGGTCGGATCAAGGGAACGGGTGATGGGCCTGCTTTGGTGTTCGTCTCCACGCTAGACGATCTGGCGACGGTCGCCGATCACCAGCGCGACCGAGGTCGGACGCTGTCGATCGAGGGAGAACGGATCGTCGGTCCCGGCTCCAACACCTCACTTACGACCGCGTCCATGCTTGCGGCAGCGCGTGCGCTTTTGGAAACAGGCTACCGGCCCGAGCAAGACATCATCTTCGCCGCGGTGGCGCAGGAGGAGACGGGGTTGGTCGGCATGCGCGACCTCTATGCTGAGCTGGGCGATAATGCGCGTGCCTATGTCGATATTCTGGGCTTTGGTGACACCATCGCCTATGGTGCGCTCGGCATCCATTGGTGGCGGATCAAGGCGGAAGGGCCCGCAGGTCACACATTGCGGGGCGGCTTGCCGAACGTGAACCAGGGCATCGCTCGGGCTGTCGACCGGATCCTGAGCCTGCCCTATGCGGCGCAGGCCGACCGGATGACGCGCATCAACGTGGCCGTGCTCGAAAGCGGGAGGGTATTCAATCACAAGCCCGATAATGGCTGGTTCTCGCTCGACATCCGGTCCCTTGATGCAAGCAGGATCGCCTCCATCGAGCAAGACGTAGATGCGATCCTCGCCCAAGTGTCGAAAGAAACAGCCATCAAGATGTTCAAGGAGGCGGAAAACATCGTTCCCGGGGGCCAGATTGCTGGAGCGCTCGAGAGTCCACTCGTTCGTTGGTCTCAGGCTATCGCGCTGAAGGAAGGCAAGGCCGCCGAGCTTAGCGACAGCGGGTCGGCCAATCTGAACATCGCCATAGCCAACGGAACGCCTGCGATCGGACTGGGTGGCGAGCGGGGAGGCGAACGGGGCCAGGCTAGCGAATGGGCGTCGATCGAGGCACTACACGATACAGCGCGCCACATCGTTCAGCTTGCCATCGCCTTGGGCGACGAACTCGAGCCGCCGTCGCCAGATTAGGTTGGCCCGTCCTCGAGAGCGAACGACCGTGACCGCCCGAGGAATTCAACCCAGCTAGCCGGCCCCGCCGATCACGTGGAAGCGTGTCTGGCGCCCATCGATATAAGTGACCGTGCTCCCATCGAAGAAGGCGTCTTCCTCGCTCTTGAAATCGACCGTCTGGCCGTCCCATTCTGGCACCGGCTGCGCTGCCTTGAGTTCGATCGACCAAGCGGTGTTCGGACGCAGCGGATATTCGCCTCGCGGTACGAAGGTCTGCTCTTCCGACAGGCCGATCGAGCTGCCGGCACCGTGGCCGTGATAGCCGATCGGATGCGAGTAGATGGTGGGGTTCAAGCCTTCGGCGATGGCTTGCCGGCGTGCCATTGCAAGCACCTCGTTCCCGGTACGGCCGACGGCGAAGGCCTCGGTGACCGCGTCCTGCACCCGATTGTTGGCCAAAAGGCCATCGCGCAGGCCTTTTGGCACCTCGTGCTCGCCGTCGCGCAATACATAAGCGACGTGCTGCGTATCCGTGTTCAAGCCCATGTAGACGAGACCGAAATCGACCCTCAGCATGTCGCCTTTCTCGATGACCGCATCTTCTTCGCGGAGGACGCCCTCGACACCGCGTCGGCTTATCTCGACCGAAGGTTGGAACCATGACGCCAGCCCGAGATCCTGTACGCGCTGTCTATACCACCAGACCAGGTCGTGGTTGGTGGTCTCGCCGGGCGTCACGACTTTCGTGGAGAAACCTTCGCCGATGATCGCGTGGGCCATCCGCACGGCATCGCGATAGACTTCCATTTCAGCGGGCGTTCGCGTTTCCAGCCAGCCGATGGCAAGCGGATAAGCCTCCACGATACGCTCGCGGTAACGCTCTGGAAGGGCGGCCAGCATATCGTTGTACTGGCTGTAGGTCATGCCGTCAGCAAAGGCGGTGAGCGAGGAGGTATTGAGGGCGATCACCTGGGGGTCCCGCTCCTCGATGATCTCGGCAAGGCGAGCCCATTGGTCGGGCTGCGCCTCCATATCCCAACTACCCTCGAACAGAGATCCCATTCCGTGCTTGCTGACCACCAGCCGCTCGACCGGCTGACCTGCACCCGGATCGTAAAACACTAATATCGTGCGCCGGCGTGCATGGAGGCTGGTTGCGTTCAGCATGGTGTAGACGACCGGATCTTCGAGATATTCGCGTGCCACCATGACCCACATATCGATGCCGTTTTCCCGCATGAGTTCTGGGATCACGGTGTCGAACCGCTCGGTAAGCCAAGCATCCCGGATCACCGCTTGTTCTCGGAGCGGCAGGATAGGTGGCACAGCGGGCGACATTTCGTTCTCGCCTTGCGTAGCCTGGTAGCCCTCCTTCGGCACCATTTGCGCGCCGCTCGGCGAAGCCGACATGCACAGCAGTACGGCGATTGCGAACGGACGGATCATCAAAAATCTCCTGCAGATCAAGCGAACGGATCATCAATGGAGGGCGGCGGCTTTGAAAAATAGCGCGCGCCATCCGGTGTGATGTAGAAGCAATCCTCCAGCCGGATCCCGAACGAGCCGGGGAGATAAATGCCTGGCTCGTTGGAGAAGCACATCCCGGGGGCGAGCTCGCGGCTTTCACCATGAACGAGATTGATCGGTTCGTGCACGTCGAGGCCGATGCCGTGGCCCGTCCGGTGCGGCAGGCCCGGTGTCCGATACCGCGGACCGTAGCCAAGAGATTCGTAGAATGCGCGCACCCGATCATCAACGACCCCAGCAGGCACGCCCGGTCCAGCAACCTCCATCACGATCTCCTGTCCGCGATGAACCTCATTCCACACACGGCGCTGGTCAGCGCTCGGCTCGCCATGAACCAGCGTGCGCGAGATGTCGGATCGGTAGCCCTCTACGCTGCAACCGCAATCCATCAGAATGACACGCCCCTCCGCCACATCCTGCGGGATCTTGGAGCCATGCGGCAAGGCGCTGCCTTCACCAATCTGCACACCGCCAGAGGGCGTTCTACCACCGCGCGCAACCATCTCGGCACTCATAATCGCGAACAGATCGCGCTGAGACATGCCGGGAGAGATTTGCGGTCCGGTAGCCCGATAGGCTTCGATCGTGATGTCTGCGGCATGCTGCATCAGCGCCAGTTCGGCGGGCGATTTTACCATACGCAACGCACTGACGATGTCGGCACCTGAGCGCACATCGAGCGCCGGCACCTCGTGCCGCAATGCGTCGATAACGAAGAACCGCACCATCTCGTCCACTGCCAGTGGGCGAGAATCGAGTTTGCGCTCGCGCAACCAGTTCGCCACCAACGCGCTCGGGCTCTCATCCTCCTCCCACACGCGCAGCTCTGCGGGAACTGCAAGCATCTCGCGGATCGAGGGCTCCTCGAAGGCGGGCGTCACGATCATCATCGCACCGTCGGCGGCTAGTACCATGCCGGTCAGCCGCTCGCTCAGCCACCATTCGACGCCAGTAAAATAGGTCATTGAAGAGCCGGCTTCCACCAACAACGAGCCGATCCCTGCCGCGCGCATCATCGCAGCGGCCCGCTCCAGCCGGTGCTGGCGTTCCTCTGTCTGAATCCCTGGGGGTCGGGGGACGTCAAATGTCTTGGCGGATGCTGGGACCGCCCCCGCCGCTCTCGACGCGGCACTCAAAGATAGCGTGGCCGTAGCCGTCATGCCGAAGAACTCCCTGCGACCGATCCGCATCGCCCGTCCCCGCTCGTCTAGCCTGCGGCCCCTCTGCGCGAAACGGACCGCAGCAGGGTGTCCCAATAGTTCAGTTCCTTGTCAAAGGCCTCGAGCGGCACTCTCTCGTCGATGCCGTGAGCGCGGCTGTCCTCGGGCCGTCGAAGCGCTAGGCTGCCGGCCCCGTAGGTGGGGATGCCAGCGCTGCGGAACTCGCGCCCGTCGGTGCCCCCGGCCGACATGCTCGGCTCGATCGTCGCAGTCGGGTAATTGGCATGGACCGCTGCGCGCAGCAGCGAGAACAATTGCGGCCGGACCGGCGAAACAGGGCTTTCGCGCGGGTCGCCGTTGACGGCAATGGTGATATCCTCGCTAGCGATCGCTTCCGCCAACCGCGCTTGGACCTCGGCCACCTGCGTGCCCGGGAAGATGCGACAGTTGACCGCCGCCCTCGCATTCTGGGGCAGTGCATTGGTTGCGTTGCCCGCATCCAGCATCGTCGCGACGCAAGTCGTCCCCAGGATGCCGGTATATTGAGGATAGGCTTTCAACGTGTCGCGCGCAGTCTGATCGTTAGGGTTGGCAAGCAACGCCCGGAATGCGTCGCCCGCCTCGCCCGATGCGGAGTCGGCCAAACGCTCCACCGTGCCGCGGGTAATCTCGTTGAACTGAACGGGGAACTCGAGCGCCTCGACGCGCAGCAACGCACGTGCCAGATCATAGATTGCGTTGTCGGGACGCGGGGCCGAAGAATGCCCACCTCGGTTCGATGCTGATACGAAGAAGGTAGCGTTCGTTTTCTCGGCCGATTGGATGTTGAAGCTGTAGCGGCCGTCCTGCACCTCGCCTGACCCTGCATCCGAATTGAGGGCGAATTCCGCCTGGCTCACCCACGGGTGGCCGGTGAGAGCCCGGGTGGAAACCATGCCCGACTCCTCGTCGCCGGAAAAAGCGATGAGGAGAGTTCGCTCCGGTTGGAAGCCGCTTCGCTTCAAGCGAGCGAAAGTGGTCGTCACCGCCGCAATGCCCGCTTTGTTGTCGACGGCTCCGCGACCGTACAGATAGCCGTCCCGCTCCACTGGTTGGAAAGGGTCGCTTTCCCAGTTCTCGGCCAGCGCATCCACCACGTCCATATGGCCCAGTATTGCGATGGGTTTGAGAGTGGGATCGCTCCCCTGGTAGCGCACGACCAAGCCCGCGATCGTCTCGCCATTTTTCTCCATATTCAAGATTTGAATGTCCTCGGCGCTGAAGCCCGCTGCCATGAGCTTGTTGGCAAGCGCTTGCGCCATGGTGGGGACCTGTCCGTGCCCTTCCGCAGTGCGGATGGCGACGATCTCCGCTAGAGTTGCGCGCGCCTCTGCCCGTTCGGCATCGGACACCTCTGCAGAAGTCGCAGGGGTAGCGACCACGGCTGCCAATAGCGCAGCTATCGTACGGACACGCCAGCCATGAGATTTTAATGGCGTCATTGTAGCACTCCTCCCAAAAGGCAATCGACGGAGCATAGCGAAATCGGAAGGTGCGGCCGCTCCCGCATTGCAAAGGTAAACATCAGAAGTCGATCGTTGCACTGAGGAACAAGTATCGGCCGGTCGCATCATAGAACTGGGGATAAGTATTGCCATTGCCGCCGTCCTCGATTGCGGCGGTCGTGGTGAGTGGCGGATCACGATCGAAGATGTTGTTGACGCCAGCGCGCAGAACGAAGTCGTCGAAGAGCTCATAGGATGCCGAAAGGTCGAAGTAGTTACGCGATCCCAGTTCGCGGTTCACTTCCGCGAAACTGCCACTCAATGCAGGCTGTGAGCTGGTCTGAGCGATCTTCACGCTCGATACGAAGCGCCAAGTCAATGCAAAGTCGAAATTCCAGGGGGACTGCCAAGTAGTCAGAAATTTATGGCGCCATTCGGGGCGAGGGCGTCCGCACAGGCCGGCATATAGTCCCTTGCATTCGTAGATGTCGCTCTCGGGCGAATCGGGCAGCGGCACGGTGCGATAGGAGTCGAGGTAGGTGCCCACGAAATTGAACGCCAAGCCTCCGACGTCTCCAGCGCCGAGACCAAGTAGATCCATGCGATAGTTGACGGTCAGATCGACACCGCTGGTGGAAAGCGAGCCGGTGTTCACATTGAAGCGGCGGAAGAAGCCAAGTTCGCCTTGCCAAAGCGATCCGAAGCTATCGCGCTGGACAAGGCTGCAGAAGAACGGGTCGCCGCTCGCCAGACAGTTGCCCAGCGATAGATTGGGATTTACCGAGCCGACCAGGTCCTCAACCTCGATATCGAAGTAATCGATCGAGATATTGAGCCGGGGAACAAACCGGGGTTCGACAACCACGCCCAGCGACAACGTTGTAGCGGTCTCCGGCTCCAAATCAGGGTTCCCGCCAATCAGCGAGTTGAACTGACCGGCAGGATTGTCCACGATGCCGCCATACTGGACTGCCGTGACACCGGTGCGGGCGCATTGCTCGAACGAGGCAAACGGGTTGGCGCCCGCGCATGGATCGAATGAGCCATCGGCGTTCTGCGTCAGCTCGACCTCGAACAGCGACTGGCTCGAGAACAGCTCGATAACGTTCGGCGCGCGTACCGCGCGTTGGTAGCTTCCGCGGAACCGCAAATCGCGTAGCGGAGAATAGTTGAGACCAAGCTTATAGGTGTCGGTTTGAAAACCAGTATCGTAATCTGAATATCTGTACGCGCCTTCAAATGATAGCATATCAAAACCAGGTCGATCACTGACGATGGGGATCACGATCTCGCCAAAGACCTCCTTCGCTACGACCGCGCCTGAAATGGGCAGTTCAGGGCTGGCGGCGCTCTGGTAGATTTCGTCCGGATTGTAGTCGACGGTGTTCTTACGATATTCGACGCCTAGAGCGACGCTTACGCCTTCATCGGACCAAGGCGAGATAAGCCCGTAACGCTCGAGACTGCCGTCGATGACCGCGACGATGTTTGTAAGCGCCGTCTCGCCTTGGATGCTCTTCACTTCCTGAGCATAGGCGGTCGCCTCCTGGCTAGCCTCTGCACCGAAGTAATCGAGCGGCGCGCAATTCGGATCGTCATTGTTTGGATCGGCGTCAGCATTGATTGCGCACACAATGGCGCCAGAAAGGTCTCGCACGGCGAAGAAGGCATTGGCGGTGCGCTGCCTGTTGGAGTCGCCGCGGAACGTGCTGTTCAGCGTGACCTTGGAATAGGATGCGAAGACATCATAGCGGAACGGCCCGGTCAGGTCTCCTCGCAAACCGCCGACGATCCGGTACGTCTGGTGCTTGATCGCATCCTGGCGCGGGCCGCCCTCCACGTTTCGCCGGGCGACGCGGACACCGGGCACGACGTCGACCGGACCGACGTAATCGCCGTTTGCATCAAAGATGCTGGCGGTCGAGCGGCCAGTGCTGGTGCAAAGGAATTCAGCTTGTTGCGCGCTTAGGAAGGGATTGTCGCAATTAACCCCACTGATCCCGTTCGCGTTGACCGTGATGCCCGCGGCCACGGTTCCGGGCGCGATCTGCGCGACCGAGCTGTCTTCCATGAAGTTCAACTCGAGGTATGGGACAAAGTTGTCGCTGATCTCGTAATGCGCGAAGGCGCCCATGGCATAACGCTCATCGGGCCGTTGGTAGTAGTTGAACGGCGCGAAGTTGAACGTCCTCGAGCCCTGCTCGAAGGTCCCGCTATCAGTCACACGAAACGATGTCGGCAAGCCCGGCACGCGCGCGGAATTGGTGAGGTTGGCCGGCTTGTTGGTGCCTGAGCCGCTGCACGAATACTCGCTGCCATCAGGGCCGGTCGACCCCAGCGCGCAGGCGCTATAATCATAGTCCTCCTGAAGGATCGGGTTGACCTTGCGGTAGGTGGCATAGGCAGTCACGTTTCCGCGCCCGCCTTCGACATTCGCACCCAGGACCGCAGAATATTCCTGAGTGAACCCGTTCCACACGATCTCGTCGGGCGTCGGATAGGCGCCCGGCACCAGAGCGTCATTCCGGTCCAGCAGGTCCTGTAGCTCGTCCCGGTCGTTCTTGTGCTGCGATACCGACAAATTCGCCGAGAAACGCGCACCCTGAAAGTCGTCAAGCAGCTTGAAGTTTACCACTCCGGCAATGGCGTCGGACCCGTAGACAGCGGAAGCGCCGCCCGTCAGAACCTCAACCGATTCTATCAGCGGCGTTGGGACTTGGTTGATGTCGGACGGGATGTTCTTGGGCGAGCCGTATGGAAGCCGCCTGCCGTTAACCAATACCAAGGTGCGCGAAGGGGACAGGCCGCGCAGATCGACCTGTGCGGTGCCGGTCGCCTCGTTGGAGTTGGCCGCTCCTTGAGCCGCGAACACCTGCGGCAGCTGGTTGATGAGATCCTCGGTGCGCGTCGTGCCCCTTAGCGCGAACTCCTCGGAGGTCACGGTGGTGACGGGGCTGACGCTCTCGAGGTTTAATGAGCGGATGCGCGAGCCGGTGACGACGATCTCAGCCGATTCTTCGCCGTCCGCGGCTTGCGGCACCGGAATATCGCTTGGCAGTTCTTGGCTGGTGTCGAGCGCGCTGTCACTCACTTGCGCATGAGCGCCAGTGCACAGGCCTACCCCCACAAGGATTGTCGTTGACAACAGGGCGGGTCTTTTCAGGGCAATGCGCATGAGCGGTCCTTCCGGTCAAAGTTGTTATGATCTGGTCTTGCAGGTCCGGGGGTACGTTTTCAGTAGCGCCAGCTGGTGAGGTCGGCGCCTTGTGGGGCGCTTTCCTCGATCCGTTGCAGGATCTTGGGCACGTACATGGTGTTGTATCGCAGGCGCGAGACAGCGTTGGGCAGGGCGTGATCGCCGTTCCAGCAATGCTCTGCGCGGTCGCCGTAATCCACTTCGCCGCGGTAGGGCGGGTCGGCCTTCTCGAGGAAGTCCTCTGTCAGGTAGACGGCATTGTTGAGATAGTAATTGTCCATGTCGCCGGTGTAGATGTGGATCTTGCCCTGCAGCTTGGGGCCAAGCGTTGCCCAGTCTCGCTCCATGATATGGCGCAGGTCGTAGTTCTCGCGCCAGTACGCGGCGACCTCCTTGTCGATGACGCCGGTGCGCTTGTCCCAGATACGGCGCGGATAGCCGTCCTCGCCCATCGGCGAGTAGACCGCTTCCCAGATATCCCATTGCTGTCCTGAGCGGGACTTGTCACCTAACACGAGTTCGTAGCGGTTCTCCTGCTCCACCGTATAAGCGACATGACCGAGGTAATTGCGCTTGCCAGGCTTCGGTGTCGTCCCGAAGGTTCCGAACGTATAATAGGCATTTGGCTCCTCGTAGATGTTCGTCACCATGTTCTGGCGGAAGTCTATCGGGTCCGGGCACGCTGCAAATGCGCCGTTGTACTCGTCGGGATACTTGACCTGGACGGCGAGCGCTTCCCAGCCGCCGGTCGAGCCGCCGTAGACGAAGCGTGACCAGCCCTCGCCGATGCCGCGGAACTTTTCCTCGAGCGCAGGCACGAACTCGTAGGTGATGGCATCGCCGTAAGGGCCCAGGTTGGCCGAGTTCACCGCGTAGCTGTCGTCGTAGTACGGGTTGGAATGGTCGATTTCCACGATCAGGAAGCGCGGGAAATCGTCCGAGGTCCAGATCTGGTAGAAGCGGTAAGCCTCCTCCTGCTCGATCCGGTTGTAGCATGGCTCGTCGAACCGCGCCGAATACTCGCAGACCAGGTCCGGATCGGGCGGAGTGGTGCGGAACCCGCCGAAATCCTCGGGAAAATGCCCGTGAAAGATCATCAGCGGATACCTGGCCTCGGGGTGCTCGTCGAACCCCCGGGGCACCAGCACGTGGCCGTTGATGAACACGTCGCGGCCCCAGAACTCGGACAGCCGCTCGCTCTTCACCTTGATGCGGCGGACAAACTCGGTGTCCTGCTTCTCGGCAATGGGCGGGATCACCTCGGTCAGCGCGAGCTCGATCGTGCCCGCGCGCGCCGGATCGAAGCTCACCTTCCTCGGAACGGAATAGATGTTGCCCGGCTCCAGCCGCCAGTTCTGCCCCGCCCCGCGCGCAGCGGGCAGCTTCACCTGCTTGCCGTTTGACAGGTCGAAGGTGTCGTACTTGTGCAGCAACGCCTGTACGTAATACTCGCCCGCCGGAACCGCGCTCAACCCGATCGCGGGAAAACCCAGCACTTCCCCCCCAACGCGAACCGCCTCGCCCCCAGCAAGACCCTCCACGTTCACACCGAAAATCTGCGGAGCATCAATAGATTGGCTCACTTGGAACCGCGGCTCGCTTTCCCCATCCGGCGTGAGGATGACGATCACGCGCCCATCATGCGGTGCCATGCCTTCGGCAAGCGTAACCTCGAACTCCTCAGACGCTGCGGGCATCGCCAGGAGGGCAGTCAGCGCCGTGCCGGACACCAGCGTTTTCAGCAACTTACAGGGGATCATAGGAAGTCCTCCATTGTCCAGGGTAGCTGCATCAGCTCCCGCCATTTGCTTGTCTTGGGATGAGGTGAAATTCGGTCTGCCGGCCATCGATGTAGCGGACGCTCTTGCCGTCGAAGAAAGCGTTCTCCTCGGACTTGAAGGCAACCTCCTGGTCTCCCCATTCCGGCACTGGATGGGTCGCTGACAGCTCGATCGACCAGGCGGTGTTCGGGCGCACTAAGTAAGCACCGCGCTCGGTCGGCTCCTGATCGTCCCAGAAGCCGATGGCGCTACCGGCGCCGTGGCCGTGATAGCCGATCGGATGCGTGTAGATGGAGGGTTGCAAACCTTGGGAGAGCGCCTTTTGCCGCGCGGCCAGCAGGATTTCGTTTCCGCTCAGACCTGTATGGTAGGATGATGTCAGCGCGTCCTGGACAGCGTTGTTGGCTGCCATGCCGGCCTTGAGACCGGCGGGCGCGTCGCTCTCTCCCGGCTTCAGGACGTAGGCAAGGTGCTGGGTGTCCGTATTAAGACCAAGATAGACGATGCCCAAATCGACCCACAGCATATCGCCAGGTCGAATGACGACATCCCCGCTCAACTCCTTCGCTTCGCCCTGCCGCATGATGTTGACAGAGGGCTGAAACCAGGCGTCCAGCTTCAAACCGGCAATTCGTTCACGATACCACCAGACAACGTCGCGGGCTGTCGTCACCCCGGGCGTGATGACCCGCTCCGACAAGCCCTCGGAAATAATGGCATGCGCCACCCTCACGATCTCGGGATAGCGCGCCATTTCCGCGGGTAGGCGCGTTTCCAGCCAGCCTACCGAGAGGTTTTCGCCCGAGACCAATCGCGAACGATAGGGCTGTGGCAGTGCATCGATGAGCCCCCGGTGCTGGCTGGAGGTAAGCCCGTCACCAAACGCGGTAAGCGCGGAGGTGTTGATGGCAATTGCCTTCGGATCGCGCGCGGCGACGATCTCGCCCAATCGCTCCCATTGATCCGGCTGGGTCTCGGGCTCCCAATCAGGCGCGAAAAGGTCGGCAAGGCCGTAGCGACTTACGGTCAGACGCTCGAGAGGACGCCCTTCCCCCGGGTCATGGAACACCAGGATCGTGCGACGGCGAGCGCGCATGCTCTCTGCGTTCAGCATCGTGGAGATGACCGGATCCTCGAGATACTCGCGGGCAACGATGATCCACATGTCGATGCCATTTTCGCGCATCAGAGCAGGCACCACATCGTCGAGTCGCTCTGCCAGCCAAGCGTCACGAATTTGCGCGCGCTGGCGCAGCGGTAGAATAGCCGGAAGCGTGGGGCTTGTGCTCTCGACCTGCGTCAAAACATAGCGCGGTGGCTCCGCTACCAGGTCCTGCCCGCGGGCGTCGGAAGCGCATGCAAGTGCAGTGAGGGTAGCCAGCGAGAGCAATGTCGAACGCGACAAAGGGCTTGTCTTTGCTGCTCCAACGCAGCCCAATTGGCATCCAGCTTCCCTCATACGACCCGCCCCGATTATCGTTCTCAATATTGCTTGAAAATGGACGCATTCGGAAAGAGGTGTCAAGAGCATGCTCGAAAGGCGTGGCGGAAAAAGGGAGTTGCATGCGGCTATTTTGCACCACATCAGCAACGGATAAGCTCTGTAACGTAAACTTAAGGACCATGGGTTAACCGTCTTGCAAGGTGCCGCATCGCGCCTCAACATGCCTAACCGAGACCAGGGAACTGCGTATGTTACGCTCAACAATGGATCCAACGTCTGACGAATTTCGCCTAAACAACTCTCCCTTTTACCTCATCGCCCATGCCGATTTTCGCTACCATGAGGATCTGGAGGAGGTCATGTCGAAGCATGGGCTAAACATGACCATCTACCGGATCTTATCCGTCTTGCGCGACGAGGGCTCCGCCAGCGTCAGCGACCTGTCGCGCATCGCCCTGACCAAGCGGGCAACCGTTAGCCGGATAGTGGACCGGATGGAGTGCGCGGGATTGGTGACCAAGGCGCCGCTCGAGACGGACCAAAGGGTAACCGTCGTCAAGAGCAGCAGTAAGGGAACGAAGGTGCTCGCAGATCTGACGCCGGTCGCCAAACGACAGATCGAGCGCGCGCTGAAGGGCTTACCGCAGGCTGAGATTGATCAACTCGTCGTTACCCTTAGGAAGGTTTGCGACAATCTAAGCAGGCTTACAATCGAGTAGCAGGGTGACCAATCGCGCTCCCCGAAGCTGATGATGGCGTATGATTATACCGGCTGACGTGACCCCCGCCCGTTGCTTTTCGAGATCGGCAGCGAGGGCCGCCGGGGTGGCGTAGCCGAGCGAGGAGTGCGGCCGCTCGGTGCTGTAGTCTTTGACCCACAAGCAAGGATCGCGCGGGCCTGACCGATTGTGAAGAACAGCGTCTCGTTGAGAAGCTCGTCGCGCATGCGACCATTGACCCGAAGGGCGGCGAAGCCAATCTCTCGACGAACCCGTTCCGGGTCGGCTTGCCCGGCGCGATATAGTGCCACTCGACGAAGGCATCGCCCGACCAGGCGAGCACTGCGTTGGAGGTCAGTTCGGTACATGCTCTTGCGATCCGCTCCAACGACAGCACACGCCCGCCGCTCGCTCATCCCCAACGTCGTTTGGAGATGCGCGACAGCTTCCCGCTTCGCGGCGGCGCGGTTGGCGCGGTTGGCGCTTGAGGGTGAGGCGAATGGAGTGGCCGTCTGGCAGAACATTGCAGCCCGACTCGCGCTCTCACGTCGAGCAAGGCATAGGGCGGTGCTAGCTAGGTGATTGTCAGCGTCACTCTTGGGCTGCGAAAGAAGACTCCATAGGCCACCGAAAATCGGCAGAAATGATGATGGTGCCGGCTGAGGGATTCGAACCCCCGACCTTCGGTTTACAAAACCGCTGCACTACCACTGTGCTAAGCCGGCCCGGCGGCGCGCGATCGTCGCGCGGCTGCTTTTTGGCTCACGCCGCGCCGAAGGTCCAGCCTTCGGTGCGGGCGATCGCGGGCGTGAGGCCCGGCGGCGCCCACAGCGCCTGGCGCTCCGAGGAGGCGCGCAGCCAGGCGGCGGCAAGGAGCGCATCGGCGGTATGGTCGTCGAGCGGCCCGTCGCCGGGAACCGTGTTGCTACCGAGCGTCACGAGGCCTGCATTCAATTCGGCAAAGCTGCGCATCTTGCTGCGCCCGGCGCGACGACCCGCCGCGAGCGCGCAGATCCCGGTGTAGATCTCGACCACCACCGAGCCCACTAGCGGCAGCGGATCGACTGGCCAAACAGCCACGCGCCCGGCGAGGCGATGCAATACGCGCATGCCGGTGAGGCTCGCCTTGCCGACTTGCGCCGCACCGACCAGGTTGAAGTTCGAGTACGGCCGGCAGCCCATCGCTTCCTGGACCATCTCGGTCGCCCGGAAACGCCCGCGGCCGTGCGCCGCCCCATCGCAACGAAAGCGCGCGCCCTGGCGGCCTTGATGGCGGCGGAAATAGGGCGCGAAATCGGGATCGTCGGCGAAGGCGGCGGCGCCCAGATGCGGCTCGCCTGCGCAAACCGCCTCGATCAGCGCCCAGAGCCCCCGCGCCTCTCGCGGCATCTGCGCAAGACCGGGGAAATAGGCGCCGCAGTCGACGAATGGCAGAGCAATGCCAAGATCAAACCCGACCAGCGTATCGGCGGGCAGCGCGTTCGCCAACAAGTCGAGCACCCGCTGCCGCGACCAGCCGCCATCGGGGCGGACCAGCACCGGCGCCCCGCCCTCCGCATCGGCGCGCGCCACGGCGATCCCCCGCTGAAACTCTCCCATCGCTCCCGACCAGTCGATGGCGAGGAAATGCGCGAACCGGCTCACTCGCGCGGCGTCAGGCGTCGGGGTTGGCGATCAGCCGCAGCAGGCTCCCGTCGGGGTCGACAAGGTAGGCGATCGTCAGGCCGCTCGCCTCGCGCCGCGGCGGGGTGAGGCGCGGGATGCCCTTGTCGTTGCCGACGGGGACGCCGGCCGCCTCGATCGGCCGCAGGATCGCATCCAGATCGTCGAGCCGTATGCAGCAGCCGAAATTGCTCGAAGCCGGGTCGAGTTCGGGCCACGGGAAGAACTCGAGCTGGACCCCGTCGCGCTTCAGGATCAGCCAGAAGTCGGCGCGAAACGTCCGCTCGAAGCCGAGCGGGGCGTAGAATGCTTCCGTCGCATCGAAATCGCGCGAGGGCAGGTTGGGAGTGGCGAAATCGGCCATCGGCGGACGCTAGAGCGTCGCCTCGATCGCCCGCGCGGCCGCCAGCGGATCATCGGCGCGGCTGATCGGGCGGCCGATGACCAGCACGCTCGCCCCTGCATCGCGCGCAGCCCGGGGCGTGACGGTTCGCTTCTGGTCGGCGCTGCCATTGGTCCCCAGCCGCAGGCCCGGCACCACCAGCAGCCCCGCCTTCCACTGCCGGTGCACCGCGTCGACCTCGCGCCCCGAGCATACCACGCCGTCGAGCCCCGCCAGCTGGGCCAGTTCGGCGAGGCGCAAAACCTGCTCGTCCGGCGATCCCGCCACGCCCGTCCGCTCCAGGTCGCGCGCATCGAGGCTGGTGAGCATCGTTACCGCCACCACCTTGGTGTGTTCGGGTGCGGCGGCCTTGGCTTCCTCCATCATCGCCCGCCCGCCCGCGGCATGCACGGTGACGATCGCCGGCTCGAGCACGCGCAGCGTCTGCATCGCGCCCGCCACGGTGTTCGGAATGTCGTGCAGCTTCAGGTCGAGGAAGATGGGCAGGCCCAGCCGGGCGATCTCGTGCACACCGTGGTGCCCGTGGGCGCAGAAGAATTCGAGGCCCAGCTTGAAGCCGCCGACATGGCCCCGGACCCGCTCCGCCAACGCCTTCGCCGCGTCGAGCTGCGGCAGATCGAGCGCGAGGTAGACCGGGCTCATCGCGTGCGCCGCTCAGCCGAGGGGCGGAGCGGTGGTACTGGCGGGCGGGCGTTCGCGCTCCAGTCGCTCCTCCTCGAGCCGCCGCCGCTCGGCCTCGCGCTGCGCTTCGGCATCGGCGGCCTGCGTGGTGCGGGCATTGGCCTCGTAGGTATGGATGCGGCGCTTCAGGCGCCACCGCTCGGCCCGGTGATAGAGCCACATCGGCACGAAGCCGATCAGGAAGGAGACCACCACGATCGCGGGAATCTTGGTGTCGACGACCACCCCGTCCCAGATGCGCACGGTGACGATCGGCGCCCAGTTGGCGATCGAGAAGATCAGCAGCGCCACCAGCAGCAGCACCCAGATGACGGTCCTGACGATCTGCATTCGCGGTATCCTCCAGCGACGATTGTGAGCGATGCTAGGCGGATCGCCGGGCGAAGAAAAGGGGAGGGGGCGGCATCAGTTGCCGAACACCCGCTCGAAGATCGTGTCGACATGGCGGAAGTGGTAATCGAGGTCGAACAGCGCCTCGAGCTCACCCACGGACAGCAGCGCCGTCACCGCCTCGTCCCGCTTGAGCAGCTCGAGCAGCGCCAGTCGCCCGTCCGCCTCCCACACCTTCATCGCGTTGCGCTGGACCAGCGCATAGGCGTCCTCGCGGCTGGTCCCCGCCTGCGTCAGCGCCAGCAGCACGCGCTGCGAATGGACGAGCCCGCCCATCCGCTCGAGATTGGCGCGCATCCGCTCGGGGTAGACGAGCAGCTTGTCGATCACCCCCGTCAGCCGATGCAGCGCGAAATCGAGCGTGATGCAGGCGTCAGGGCCGATGAACCGCTCGACGCTCGAATGCGAGATGTCGCGCTCGTGCCACAGCGCCACGTTCTCGCAGGCGGGCAGCGCATAGCTGCGCACCATGCGGGCGAGGCCGGTGAGGTTCTCGGTCAGCACCGGGTTGCGCTTGTGCGGCATCGCGCTCGAACCCTTCTGGCCGGGCGCGAAATACTCCTCTGCCTCGAGAACCTCGGTGCGCTGGAGATGGCGCACCTCGATCGCCACCCGCTCGAGCGAGCTGGCAATCACAGCGAGGGTGGCGAAGAACATCGCGTGCCGGTCGCGCGGGATGACCTGGGTGGAGATCGGCTCGACCGCGAGGCCCAGGCGCTCGGCGACATGCGCCTCCACTTCGGGCGCGATGTTGGCGAAGGTGCCGACCGCGCCGCTGATCGCGCAGGTGGCGATCTCGCGCCGCGCTGCCATCAGCCGCTCCCGGCCGCGGGCGAACTCGGCATGGGCCTGCGCCAGCTTGAGGCCGAAGGTCACCGGCTCGGCGTGGATGCCGTGGCTGCGGCCGATCGTCGGCGTATAGCGATGCTCCTCGGCCCGCCGCCGCAGCGCGGCCAGCAGCAGGTCGAGATCCTCGATCAGGATATCGGCCGAGCGCGCCAGTTGCACGCTGAGCGTCGTGTCGAGCACGTCCGAGCTGGTCATGCCCTGATGCATGTAGCGCGCTTCTTCTCCGACCTGCTCAGCGACCCAGGTGAGGAAGGCGATGACGTCGTGCCTGGTCACCGCCTCGATCGCGTCGATCGCCTCGACGTCGATGCCGGGCTTGGTCCCCCACCAGTCCCACAGCGCCTGGGCGGCGCTCGGGGGCACCACGCCCAGCTCGCCCAGCTTCTCGGTCGCATGCGCTTCGATCTGGAACCAGATGCGATATTTCGCTTCGGCCTCCCAGAGCGCGATCATGGCGGGGCGGGCATAACGGGGGACCATCGAAAGCTCCGGCGGTTTGGAAACAAGGGCTGCGGCTATTGTGAGGCCGCGCGCTTGGCAAGACCGGCTGCCCTCATCCTCCCGCAGCATCGAATGGCGGCCCGCGCCCGGCGATGCACCCCGACAGCCCCGGGACGAAGCTTGCGTTGGTTGCATCCGCCCCGCCGGCGTGGTCATATCGGCTTTTGGAAGCCATGCCGCCCGGCAATTCCGGCGGTCAGGGGGCCCCTGTATGAACGCACGTTCTTCCCGTCTCGCATCCCTCTCGCTCGCACCGGTGGCGCTTGTCTGGAGCTTGCCCGCTATCGCCGGCGACCAGGTGCTGTACGCGCCGCCGCCTGCCTGGGTGATCGAGGCCGAACTGCCGCAGGACCGCAGCGGCCCGCCGATCGTGCTGTTCGACGACCAGCGGCGGATCGAGGATGGTGTGCTGTCGAGCTATACCGACCGCGCGATCCGCATCGACAACCCGCAAATGCTGCAGCAGATGGGCACGCTCCAGGCTGGCTGGCTGCCCGACAAGGGCGACCTCACTGTGCACAAGGTTTCGATCCTGCGCGACGGCATCGAGATCGACCTCATCGGCCAGGGAGTGCGCTTCGAGGTGCTGCGGCGCGAGGCGATGTTCGAGCAGCGCATGCTCGACGGCGCGCGCACCGCCACGCTCGTCGTTCCGGGCTTGCGCGTGGGCGACGTGCTGCGCACCCGCTTCACCGTCACCATGGCCGACCAGGCGCTCGGCCGCGAGGTGCAGGCTTACGCCCTGCTGCCGAGCGCTCCGTTCGAGGCCCAGCAGGCGCGCATCCTGCTCTCCTGGCCACAGGACGAGGAAGTGCGCTGGCGGGTGACCGGCGGGGAGGAGGACATCGCCCGGCTGGAGCAGGCCGATGGCGAGGAGCGCCTGGCGATCGACCTGCCGCTGGCCGAGCGCCCGGAGATCCCGTCCGACGCGCCGGTCCGCTTCCAGATGCCGCCGATGCTCCAGGCGGGCACCTTCGATGGTTGGGACGAGGTCGCCGCGGTCATGGCCCCGCTGTACGAGACCCGAGGCACGATCGCGCCCGGCGGCCCGATCGCCGGGGAGATCGCGCGCATCCGCGCCGCACACCGGGGTGAGCTCGAGCGGGCGGTCAGCGCGCTGCGCCTGGTGCAGGACGAGATCGCCTACCAGCTGAACGGCATGGACGGCGGCAATTACATCCCCCAGTCCCCCGCCGAGACTTGGGCCGCGCGGTTCGGCGACTGCAAGGCCAAGACGCTGCTGCTGCTCGCCATGCTGCACCAGATGGGGATCGAGGCGGAAGCCGTCGCTGTCGCCAGCCAGACCGGCGACATGGTGCCCCAGATGCTGCCGATGCCCGCCGCCTTCGACCACGTCCTCGTGCGCGCCGAGATCGATGGCGAGACCTACTGGCTCGACGGCACGCAGGCGGGCGCCAGCCTCGCGCTCGTCGCCGACGTGCCGCCCTTCCGCCACGCCTTGCCCCTGGTCGCGCGCCGTGCCGAACTCGTAGCGATGGAGCCGCGTGACCAGGGCGGCTGGGATCAGGCGGGCCGCCTCACCTACGATCACCGTGGCGGGCTCGATCTGCCCGTGCCGTGGTCCGGCCAATGGGTGCTCACCGGCGCTGCCGCCGCCCCCTATCGCGGCGTCATCGGCCAGGCGAGCGAGGAGCGGATCGAGGAGGTCGTCCACGCCTTCGTCGGCTCCAAAATCGAGAACAGCTGGATCATCTCCAGTGACATCGCCTTCGACGAGGCGGCCAATACGGTCACCCTCACCGCCAGCGGGCTGATCAACTCACCCTTCGTCTGGGACCGTGGCCGGGGGCAGCGCGATTTCTCTATCCTGCCCACCGCGGGCTTCCAGTTTCGCCCCGACCGCTCGCGCCGTGCCTGGCAGGGCATTCCCGTGGTCCTGCCCGGCCCCCATGCCGAGCGCGCAGAGATTACCGTGCTGCTGCCCGAGGCGGACGAGTCCACTGGTGCAGCGCCATCCGCCTACGCGCTCGACGGGCGCGAGAGCTTCGCCGAGACCTTCGCCGGCGTGCGCCTGAACCGCGAGGCGCGGCTGGACCGGGGCACGCTGGTCATCACCGACAGCGCGCACTGGCCGGGCGGCGAACTGCCCTTCGAGAGCATCGCGGCCGAGCGCTCGAAAGCGTCGCGCTTCGGCTCGACCGAGCTGATCCTGCGCGCTCCTGCCAGCGCCCGCCGGGCCTTCGATGGCGCCAGCCGCACCGATCGAGCGCGCTTCGAACCGCTCGAAGAAGCCTATCGCCGGCTCCTTGCCAAGGACCCCGAGGACGTCGGCGTGCTGCGGGCCCGCGCCTGGTTCCGTGCCGTCACGCTCGATCGCGAGGGGTCGCTCGAGGATCTCGATGCCGTCGTCGCGCTCGAGCCCAGCGCCCAGTCCCACCTCGCCCGCGCCGGCCTGCTCAGCGAGATGGGCCGGCTCGACGAGTCGCTCGCCGACGCCACGCTCGCCTGGGAGCTCAACCCGGCGCTCGATTCGGCCAGCGTCCTTGCCGACATCTATGCCGAGACCGGCCGCGTCGAGGAGGCGATCGCGCTGCTCGAGGACCAGAACCCCGACGCCGGGCAGCGCGCTGCGCTGGCCGCGGTGATCAGCGAGCTGGAGGCCCAGGCGGGCCGCAAGGAGGCGGGCCTGGCACGGCTCACCGACCAGCTCGCCCGCCGTCCGGGCGATCCCGACATCCTGAATGCGCGCTGCTGGTATCAGGCGACCTGGAATTTCCGCCCCGAGGAACTCGAGACGATCTGCACCGAAGCGGTCGAACGCGCTGACTGGTCACCTCCGGTCCTCGACAGCCGCGCGATGGGCTATTTCCGCCTCGGCCGCTACGAGGACGCCTTGGCCGATCTCAACGCCGCCTTGTCCGACAGCCCCGACCAGTCCGCCAGCCTCTATCTGCGCGGCCTGGTCCGCCTGGAGATCGGC
>PPFU01003291.1_pt1 | contig 41948 bp, 53 predicted proteins | sample 1535991 | NCBI WGS metagenome assembly PPFU01 (sample SAMN04901290, study PRJNA319586) | Hypolithon metagenome, whole genome shotgun sequencing project. | isolation source: Antarctic Hypolithon | place: Antarctica: Miers Valley | collected 2014
AGACGAGCGCGCCCGAATCCGTGCGCGCCCGAGTCCGCCGGAAGCGGGAGGTGCTCGGCATCTCATGCACCGAACTGGCCCTATTCTTGGGGGTCGACACCACGCGCGTCGTCTGCGCCATGGACGGCGCAGCCGGCGACAACCCAAAAACGCTGAGCCGCTTGGAGGCGGCGCTCGACTCCCCCGAGGCGGTGCTCAGGGTCAGGCTCGTCGGCACCCAGCTGCGTCGCCTCCGCATCGCGGCGGGCCTGACGCAGACCGACCTGGCCGAGCGCATCGGGGCGGGGCAGGGCCGCATCAGTGAGTACGAGCTCGGCGAGCGACAGCCGGGGCTCGATACGCTCCGGGCGCTGGCCGGTGTGCTCGGGCCGATCACCATCCACGGGGACGGCGGGTCAGAGTAGTTCGACCAGGAGCGCCCCGCCGACCTCGAGGGCGAGCCCCACGCCGATACCGACGGTGAGCGCTGACGAGCACCCGTCGGCGATGCACACGCCCAGCCCCATCGCCGTAGGCACGGCGAGCCCCCACGCGACAACGCGCAGCCATCGGCGGTCCTGCTCCGCGGCAAGTGAGCGCTGGAGGTCGATCCGTGCGGCATCCACGCCTCGAAGTAGGTCGAGTTGCCCGGCGCAGCGCTCGGCGGCCTGTCGGTGCGCGGCGGCATCGGTACGGTAGTCGTCGGCGCGACCGGCCCTCGATCGGGCCTGAGCGCAGGACGCAGACGCGATGGCGTCGACCTCGGGGCGGGACCAGCATCGGTGCGGGGCGACGCAAAGCTCCTCACTTTTCTCGGTGGAGCTAGTCACCTTTTGCGCGAGCTCACCCGTTTTCGGCGCGAGCTCACCCGTTTTCTCGCTGGAGCTCACCCGTTTTCGCGTCGTCTCAGCCTTCGTCGAGCCATTCGAGCCCGTCGCGCACCCGCTCAGGGTCCACACGATGCACGTCAGCAGCAGCATCCACAGCATCGATCGTCGCATCGTCTACCTCGTCGTCTAGCTCCTCGAGGCGAGTCGAGGGCGGGGATGGTGCGGGGGGCGTGTAGGGCGGTGGCGGCCGGGGGTCGGTGGGCTCGTCCAGGCCGCGGGGCTCGTCTCGGCCGGTGAGCATCCCGCCGATGAGGGCGGCGACGAGGGCGAGGCCGGTGACCAGCGCCAGCCGGTAGGGCCGGAGGATCGCAGGATCCCACCACACCAGGGCGATGAGGACGGCGGCGGCGCCGATGGCGACGAGTAGCCACGGGGAGATGGTGATGGTCACAGCAGCCACCAGATCAGCGCGGCGAGGCCGCCAATCAGGGCAATGGCGATGGCCGCCATGCCGATGTAGGCCCAGAAGACCAGTGCGTTGAATGCATTTTTCACAGCAGCCACCACAGCAATCGTAGTGCGCTGCTGCTCGATCGTCGAGTGCAGCCCGTGGAGCACCGCCGCGGCCGCCGACATCGGCGCCGCCTCGTGTCCGCAGTCGTGGGGAGGCCGGCCGCAGTCGATGCGATGAGAGTGGTTCGGGAGAGGGTCACGGGTCCACCAGCATCGGCTCGGAGCGCTCCTCGAGGCGGCTGACGTGGGCGCGTAGCTCCTCGAGTTCGGCGCGTAGTTGCGTGCGCTCCCTCCGGAGCGATTCGTTCTCGGCCGTAAGGCTGGCGATCGTGAGCTGCTGGTCGGCGAGGGTGGACTGCTGCGTGTTGACCATCTTTCGCAGCTCGTTGACCTCCGCTCGCATGTCGAGCCAGTAGGCCCGCGACTCCTCGCTTTGACTCTGGAGCCAGCGCTGCAAGAGCGCCCACAGGCCTCCCGTGCCCGCGACTCCAGCGACGGCTGCCGCGATGACCTGCCACATGCTATCTGGACTACCGGGCACGCTGCCCCCTGATGTTCTCGTGAGTGTGCATGTCATGGCCGCCTCGTGTCGTCTGCGCTCGACGGGTCCAGCCGCCTACGCGCCGCGCTCAGGAGCGCATGAGCCAGAGGCCCGGCCGTCTCGTAGGCGACCTTGGAGCCAGCGGCGCCGATGACGTGCGCCGCGAGTGCCACGACCCACCACCGCCAGTCACTCAGGTCCGCGGAGAGGCCGGCTACGACCTCGACGGCGAGCGTGAATCCGCCCAGGCCGATCGGAAGACCGAGAGCCATCGGGCCCCACGTCCGCAGCGACGGTGCAGACGCCGGGAATCGCCGGGCCAGCCACTCCGCGCCCATCGCCAGCCCGGCCGAGTAGGCCAGACCGAGGGCGGCGAGGATGCCGAGGTGCGTCCATGTCAGGGTGATCGCGTCCATCTCAGACCTCGCCCGTGTCGTCGGTGATGACGGCCGACGCACACAGCGCCGGCCCTGCGTTTTGCTCGTCGAGCCACCTGCCGTAGACGGCGAGGCCCGCGTGGAACCGATCGACGTACTCCACCAGATTCGGCACCCCGAGCGACTGAGCCGCCAGCCGCAGCGATGCGCCGGTGGATTGACCGGCACGCTCCATGCGACGAGCGGCACGCAGCGTGCCGGGCCCCCCCTTCCACAGCGCCGCTTGCCACGTCGGCTGCCAGTCGTGACGGTCGGAATAGCGCTCCTGGTAGCGCAGGAATGCGGCGATGGCCGCCTCCCCGTCGCCGTGCAGCTTGGAGGTCCCAGCGTCTCCGAGGCCCGCGTCGATGCCAGCGAGCCGACCCATCTGGAGCAGGCCGCGGAACTGCGACCTAGGGCGGTGTGCCTCGGGGTCACCCAGGCTCTCGACGTGGATCAGCGCCAGCACCGTGGCGTCGGAGTAGCGCGCGGCGCTCAGTCCGGCGGCCTCGCGGCACCGCGCAAGCACGGGCTGCCATCGGGTGACGTCGGGGTGTGGTCTGCGGATGGTCATGGCTCTCGCTCCTGCTCAGTGATGCTGATCTCGGTCAGGCCCTGCGCCCCGAGTTCGATGGTGATTTCCACGAGTCCCTCTACCGCAGGCAGCAGCCGCGTCAGCGCCTCGTCTCCGATCGCCCGGATGGACGTGATCGGGTCGACCTCCGGGTCGGAGGAAATGGCGACGACGAGCAGCGCGACGTTTTTCCCACCCCGCAGCTGGTCGAGGATGCGCTCGAGGTGGCGCTCGTGTACCGAGGCGTAGGGCGGGGTATCGTCGCGGCGCCCTCGTCGCATCCGCGGGTTTATCCAGCTGTAGCGGGTCATGCCCCCCACTTCACGCTGGCGTAGACGCTGAGGTCAAAAGCCTCCGCGTCCGTAAGCAGTCGGCTCGCCACGTAGATGGCGTGCATGTGCATGAATGCGCCGGAGTTTCCGTTGACGTTGGCCCCGGCCCTCAGGGCGCTCATGGAGCCCGCCCCTACCGTAACCGTGACGTCCCGCTTCCAATCGCCCGCCAAGAATCGGGAGCCGTCGCACACGGAAGCCGCTTCGTTAAATCGTGCGACGATGACCTTCGTCTGGCCTGTCGCCACCGTTATGTCCGTGCTGTTCAGCGATCCCGTGCTCATTTGGACAGATCCCGACGACCGAAATACGGTCAGGCGAGATCCGGGGCTGTCGATGAAATTTGCGACACTGGACACGTTGACCGGCTCTAGCACGAGCGCGATGGTGCACGGCTGCGCGAGGGCGGCGGCGTGGTTGTAGGTGCCGTCGAGTACGTCGTTGACCGTCTCGAACTGGACGGACGGCATTCCGTTGGCAGATGCGGCCGCACGAAACGTCGGCTGCGTCGCCACGGTTGCGTTGGCGAGGTCGGTGCACCCGCTGGCCCCAGTCTGGCGGTTGGCCCACGCCGTGACGTTTGCGCCGTCGGCCACGCCGATGCCGACGTCGGCCTCGAAGACGCCCACGTCAAAAATGGTCAGAGGGTCGTACGCCCCGCCCGCCACCTCCACCGTCACGCTGCTCGCGGCGCTCGTCGCGGCGCCATCGGAGACGGTGTAGGTGAAGCTGTCGGCGCCGGTGTATCCGGTCGTTGGGGTGTAGGTGATGGACGGAAAGCCCACGGTACTGAGCACGCCGTTGCTCGGACTGCTGGCGATGGCGTAGGTCAGCGCGCCTTCGCCACCGCAGCCGATGAGGTCGAAGGTCCAGGCGGTATCCTTCAGCACGAGCTGCGAGATGGCCTTGGCGGTCGGTGCCGAGGTTGCCGCGGCAGATCCGCCGATCGCTACGCCGAGGTCGATCCCTCGCGGGCCGGTGGTCGAGGTCGATAGATTAATTCCGGTCGTCATGGCGCGTATGCCTCGTCGATGCGGATGGTGGCCTCACCGAGGAAGCGAGCCGTGCCTCCCGCCCCGCCCTCCTCCAGCCAGATTTGGACGATGTAGTCGACCCCTGTGCGCGGCTGGTCCGTCTGCGTCTCGGTCAGGTAGACGCGCAGCGCGCCGTCCGCGCTGTCGTGGTCGATGGAAAAATTCGCGGCGGTGGTGGTGCTGTCGAGGTCGATGAGGTCGGTGGCCGAGCCTGCGATGCGGGCGACGCAGTGGATCAGATCGCCGGCGGTGCTCATGTCGCGAGCGGTGCCGCCCGAGTCGTTGACGGTCAGCGAAATCGTTACCGACTCGCCGGCCTTGATGGTGGTCGCCATGTGCCTGCTCCAAGAAATGAGAAAACCCCGGCCGTGGTGGTCGGGGCTCGTGGTCCTGTCTATCTGTCGCGGCTGTCTACCTGCCGAAGCTCGCGCACAGCTCGTCGCACTCGCCGCCGGGGCCAGCCCAGCATCCGGTGTATTTGCACTCGACGTAGTGGGCGCCGACGCGCTTGACCGCGGCCCACGCGCAATGGCCCTCCACGCGATTTATGCCACACTCGTCCGAGGTGTAGCAGACGTGGCACCACAGCGGCAGGCCGGAGGGCACCTGCTCGGCGTTGCGGCGGTCGGCCTCAGCCTGCGCGTCCGAGGCGGTGCAGGGACACTCGACGGCCGCCTCTTCCACGGGCTCGGGCGAGGATCGCGAGCCCTCGCCACAGCCGAGGGCGGTGGCCAGTAGTCCGATTGTCAGCCACTTGTGCATCGCGCCCTCCCATGGGCTCCGGGTGTGCTCTAGTGATACGTGCAAACTACGCCTGCATTCAACCGCCGGAGGGCATTTCCGTGGCGAGCGCCAAGGCATCCTCGGCCACGAACCACGAGAAGACCTCCGCGGTGTCGCCCGATGTGTGCGCCTTGCAGCGGGTCGTAAAGCCGAAGACGGCGAGGGCGGTCGCGGCGTTGCCGTCCTGGTGAGCATCCGCCGCCGCGATGTCGAGCGTGGCCGAATACCACCCCCACTCCCCGCTGCCATCGGTGGCCACGAGCGTCGTGCTGTCGAAGTCGGTGATCACGCTGTCCCTGTCGAAGCGCCAGACGCGAACGCTGAACGCGAGGTCACGCCCGTAGACCGCGAGCCGCAGCCGGTATTTCGGCGCGCCCGCTACCTCGATGGGGCGCAGCAGCCGCCCAGCCGCCTCCCACTGCCCAAGGCTGTAGTCCGTCGAACTCGCATAGGCGGCACCGCTAGCGTTCGCCGTCTGCACGTAGGCCGTCGAGGTGGTCGCCCATGGTGGATTGAAGTTGCGGCCGGGGCACCGCAGGCCAGTGCGCGACCACTGGTAGTTTTGCCCCTCGATGAGGTTGGTCCACGTCGTGACCAGCACATCGGAGCCCGCGAGCGTCTCGGCCTGATTGGGCGAGGTGTAGGTAGGTGGGATGACCCGACTCATACGCGTGGCCTCTCGATGATGGTGTAGCCGACCAGGACCAACTCGAGGTGCTCATCGTCGCCGCGCTGGTAGCCGCTGCAATACGTCACGTCGTCACCGAGGGCCGCCGTGACCCGCAGGCGGAACGGGAGGGCGCGGTCGCCATCGGCGGCAGGGGCGCGCAGTCGTATGACCACATCGTCGATGACGCTCACCTCCGTGCCCGCCACGTCGCCGTACCGATCCGCCGCATCCTCCCACCACACAGACCCCTCCCGGAACGCAAATCCGTCCGTCGTCCCGACCGTGCTCACGCGCATGACCTGGAGAGCCTGGAGGACGAATGGCACGGAGGGGAACCCCACAGGCCACATCCGCAGGCTGGGCGACTGCGTGATGGTCGCAATGTCGGTCATCGTGGCACTCCCCTCCCACGCGGCGGCGGTTGTGTCGGTCGCCAGTTGCTCCAGCGCCGCCGTAAGATCCCACCTCACGGCGCCCCGCAGCCCCCCGGATTGCTCATACTGCACCGCCACGAGCTTCAGCCGGACCTCCACGTCTGACTCCGTGGCATCGAGCCAGATGGAGTCGTCGATGATGGCGGTGGTGGCGGCGGCGCCAGAGTCCTCCGCGGGAGCGTATCGCCACCTGCGGGAGTATCCGAGCGCCGACCACTGCTCCTCGGTCGACGAATAGTATCCCTCGGGGCCCACACGGATCACGCGAGGGCGCATGTAGGATGCGAGAGAGCCGCGCTGATGGCGCCCCGCCGCGACCCCCGAGAACGCCTGCCGCGCCTCGATCTCCTCCCGCTTCGGTACGGAGTAGCTGGTCTCTGCGAATCGAGGCTGGACGGATAGCGAGCGCAGCTGGAGATACGACAGGTAGTACCTCTGGCGGTCGCCAGAGGTAGGCCAGTCGCGAGGGGGCACCACGGACATCCGGTCGTTGCCTGCGACGTCAGCAGGGAGGCGCCCCATCATGTCCACGAGATCGGCATACCCAGTCCCGTAGTCATTCGCAAGGCACTGGATCTCCAGCGAGTCGAACGCCGGATTGGCTGATGCACCGTTATCGAAAAACGTCGTGTTTGCCGTGTCCGCAACCGGCCCGGCGATGTAAACGGAGGCCGTGCCGCTTCGCGCCGACCCCAGCCTCGATCGCATGTACACCTCGAACCGCACCACCTCCGCGCTCTCAGGCGCGTCGCGCGGGTCGATGTCGATGTCGATGACGAACGACGCGTAGTCACCCACGTCGGCCGTGCTGGAGACCACCGAATCCACGACCGTCTCCCCGACCCGGACCCGGAGATCTACATCGCCTGCGTCCGCGGCGTAGATGCCCGACAGGGTGACGCCCTCGAGGCCCGGCGCTACAGGCAGATCCCAGAGGCCAATCGAGATCCAATTGGTGATGCTGGCGTAGGGCCAGTCGCCCCCGAGGGCCGAGTGGTCGCTGTTGCGCTGCACAGGGCTCCAGCAGAAGGACGTGTGCCCCTGCGCGAGCCACATCTGATTGCCCGCAATACGGTTCTGCACCCACGTATCCACGGGCAGCGTATCCGCCGCTCCGTCGCCCACGGCGTCGTTGTCGATGCCTACGAAATCGTCTCCCAGATATCCCATCAGATGTGACTCCCGTAGGCGTGTGCAGCAGTGGCGCTCGCCCCCAACTCATGCGCCCCGTCCAAAGCGGTGGCGGCGGCGAAGCAGTAGGCCAGCACGCTCCCGATTGCCGGGTTGCCGGCCTCCGGGTAGGCGTTGTCGAAGGCGCCGGTCGACAGCCGCGAGATGCGCAGGATGTTGCCGTCCGTCATGCCGGTGACGAATGCGCTGTCCACCGCGATACTGTCGGCGGCGATGATCGTGATCTGTCGCGGCTCGCTCCCCACCCGCTGCCCGTTCGGCGTCCAGATCTCCACCCAATCCCCGATAGCGAACTTGCTGGCGTCGGGCTCGTTGGCGTGGAAGACGTTCTGGTAGAGGTCCACGCGGTTGTCCGCGCCTCCCGAGATGACCGCGGACGGAGCGCGCCATCGGGGGTAGCGACCCGACCGGTTGGTCAGCAGCAGGGTGATGTCGTAGCTGCCCTCCCTGATGTTGTGGCGGCGCTCGATGATCTGGCCGAGGAACTGCACGCCCGCTTCCGTCGTGCCGGTAGGCTCGCCGGCCGCGTCGATGAACCACAGCTCCTCGATCTCCGGCGTCGCGAGCAGCACCCGGTCCCCGATGCCGTAGTTGCCGGGCGCTGCCTGGATCTTGAGCCGCGGCTGCGCCATGTGCCCGCGCGCCGCGGTGTTGGCCAAGGCGGTGATGAGGTCGTCGCGGCTGACCTTCGTCGAGTAGTCGATCTCCGACTCGCGCTTCTGGGAGAACAGCCCTGCCCGCAGGCTGTCCTGCGGCTCGCCGCTGCTGTAGTCGCGCAGGTACACGTCGATGGATTCGCCCTCCATCCACGGCGTCCCGCCCCGCTTCGCCCGCAAGATGTCGATCGTCTGGCTGCGTGCAGGGTCCCACTTGAGCGTGAACGGGTGCGCCGTGATGCTTTCGGCCGCGAGCAGGTCGCCCACATCGCTCTCGACGTATCGGGAGAAGCTCACCAACCCCGCGTGCGTAGTGCCGAGGAAGAACCCGTAGGGGCGAAGCAGCTTGTTCTTGATCGTCTCCCACACCTCCACCGGCTCGCCGTCCCACCCCAGCAGCATCCGGTCGATCTTGATGCCCGAGGTCTGCGCAATCAGCGCGTCGATTGCGTCGATGTCGAACAGGTCCAGCGGAATGCCCAGCCCCCACCGCCACCCCAGCACGTCGTACGTCGCAGCGTCCGGGGCCTTCGACCGCGTCGAGCACAGCAGCGCCATTGCGATGGCGATCGGATGAAAGGGGTGGGCGAGCTCGCGGGTGGCACTGCGCCAGTTGGCGAGCGCGGACCACCGGGGGCCCTGCTCGTCCTCGTCGGCGAGGCGGTCGATGACCAGCACCTCGTGAATCGGACCCTCCGCGGCGATGGGCATCTCGTCGGCGTCGTAGTCCGTCTCCGACCCCCAGAGAGCGGGCGAGCCGGTGGATGCGATCTGGCCGGTCGTGCGGTCCAACTCGTACATGGCGCCGTTTTCGGTCGGCGACCCTCCGCTGCTCGTGGTGGTGTAGCGCCCACCGAATAGAGCCTCGTCGATCTGGTAGTGAATGGCGTGTGCGACATCATCCGCCTTCGCCACGCTCACGCGGTGGGGCGGATCGTGGGAGATCGTGCCTCGCGCCTCGCGGATCTTCGTGACCTGGACGTTCGCGAAGGGCGTCAGGTCGCCTGCGCCGCGGTTCACGACAGCCTGTTTGAGCAAGCTGAAGAAATCGCGGCACGACAGGTCGAGCTTCGTCCCGTCGTTGGAGGTCGAGAAATCCTCCACCGCGCCGGTCCATACGACAGCCTCCGTGCTCGCGGCGCGGTCGTACTGCACCAGGCGCACGATTCGATTGAGCGCGTACGGCTGGCGGGTGTAGACCTTCTCGCCCGCCGTGTGGACCGTGGCCCGCGTGCTCCAGTAGGTCCGCGTGCAGGTGTAGAGCCCGCCGCCGAAGTGGCTGCCGAGTTTGATGCACTCGTCGCTCAACCAGATGACACTCTGGGCCAGATCCTCACTTCCTGCGCCGGCGAGGGTGATGGTCGACGCGGTGGCCGAGATCGCGATGTCCAGGTACGCGCCCGTGTCCGTCTGCTGGTGGACCAGGAGGCGCTGCGCGTAGGTCTCGGGGTAGTGCAGACTGAACGTCTCGCCGGCCGTCCTCACGTCGCAGGTGAACGGGTCGACCGCGAACTTGAGGGCGCTCGGAATGTCGATCAGACCTTGGCCGGAGCCCGCGCCACCGATCCATTCGTAGTCGCTCGCGGCCTTCTGCGCGCTCGTGAGTTGCTGACCCCAATACCAGCACACGCCGGCAGTCTTGGCGGTGTCGCTGCCGATGCCCTCGATCGCGATTCCGTAGCTGTATCGTGAGGTTGTCATCAGTGGTCGTAGCTCCCGCTCACGACGTAGAGGTCCACGTCGATCTCGTAGTAGTCGCCGCCAATGCCCATCCGCTTCGCCACCGCGCTAAGTCGCTCGGCCTGTCGCTCCTCACGCATCCGCACCACCTCGTAGTCGTGGCTGTCCACCTGGAGGTCTTCGCAGGCGTTGTGGACGAGCAGCACGTCGTCGAGCCGCGCCAGTGACTCCCACACCCCGAGCCACCCGTTGTTCGCGTCGTAGTGCCCGAGTTCGCCGTGGTGGGCGTACTCGTACTCGTTGGCGCGGGCGGGGTAGATATGCGCCGCAGGGACGTACTCGTAGAGCATCCGGCGATGCGTGCCGGTGTCCCACGTCACGGTCGTCGCGTCGCTGATGCGCGGGCTGCTGAATTTGACGTTGCGGTAGCGGTCGGGCTGCTTGTCCGTCGCCACGCCGTCGAGCAGGGAGTGGGAGATCCACCGCCCGTTGACCGTGTACGGCGAGATAATCACCTCGGTAGATCCCACCGTGGTGCTCGGCTGCGACGTGTTCTCGGCCGACAGGAACCCGAACCAGGAGGCGTCCATGGTGAACTCCCCCGCGCCAAAATAGAGCCGGTACGACGTGTCCGAGGTCAGCACCAGCCCGCCGTATGGCAGCTTCGGGGACTTCTTCGCCGCCTCGGTCGACCATGCCCACGTCGCCGCGCTGCCCGCCGCCGTCAGTGCCGCGCCGATGGCCGCGTAGAGGCTGGGGTAGCCCGCCGCCGTCATGGAGGCGTCGTCGTGCAGGTAGTACGTGCCCGCCGCCACGGTGCCCGTAATGAGGGTGTAGATGACCGGAGAGGTGCTGGTCAGTTCACCGATCGTAAATCCGTTGTTGGCGGCGGTGATCTCGATGCCGGGAAGCCATAGGTCGCGTGAGTATGCCATCAGAGCCTTCCTCCCTCAGCGCGTCGGACTTGCTCCAGCATCTGCTGCGCTTCGTCTTCGGTGGGCTTGGAGATGCTGCGAAAATTCATGTTGATGACGGTCGCCTGTCGCCCGCCATCGCCTCGCATCCCCTCCGAGGTGGCCCCTGCCTGGTCGCGACTGCGGTCGGGTGTCGCGCTGCTCGGTGGCGCTACTCCGGCACCCCCTCTACCCCCGCCGCCCTTCGCACCAAGACCGCCCGCCACGGCGAAGAACTGCGCGGCCGCGAGGCCGTGGGCGATGGCTCCGGGGACGTTGCCGGAGGCGCCTGCGGCGATAGCCTCGGCCGTCTCAAATGCGCCCCGGATGCCGGCCTTGACCTGCTCGCCGGCGCCGAAGAGATCGGCCGCAACCATGGCGCCCTGCCCCGCCAGTTGGAGCGCCTGCTGCTCGGTCATGATGGCTTTGGTCGTCTCCTCCACAACCTTGGTTTTCTCCTTCTCGCCCTTCTTTATGGTGCCCGCGAGCTTCTCCTGGAGCTTCTGTTGCTCCTGCATCAGCTTCAGTCGGCGGATCTCGGGGTTGAGGTCGGCGTCGTTGCGGATCTCCTGCATCGCCATCTCGGATTCGAGGATCATGCGCTTGACCTCATCCTGCTCGCGCAGGATCTCCAGCCGTCGCTGCTCCATGTCGATCTGCTCAGTGGTCTCTTCGGCGGACACGGCCGCATCTCCAGCGGCGCCACCGACCACCGAGGACAGGCGGTCCATATCCGACTCAGCGGACTCACGGTCGGCCTCGGCCTCCCTCTTGGCTGCGTCTGCGGAGGACTGGCGGGCTAGGGCGCGCTTCTGCTCGGCCTGCGCCTCTTCCTTCGCCAACTTCTCTTTGTCGCGCTGGATGCGGAGTTCGTCCTGCGGCGTAATCGCGGGGCCAACGAAGGCGACCGCGTCGGAGGCTGATTTGCCCTTGCCGCCGCCCGCAGGCGCTCCACCGCCACCCCCCGCCCGGCGCTCAGCGAGCCTCGTCTCGGCGCGGTCGATCAGGTCGGTGGCCACGTCGTTAGTCCCGAGTAGCATGCCAGCGAAGCCACCCGTCGCGACCATCTCGAGGAAGTCGGAGAATCCCGCCTCGCTCACCATCTTGGTCAGTTCGCCCGCAGCCTCGGCGGTGGCTGAGGCAAAGCCCGTCATGCCGCGCGCGAAGTTCCCCAGCGTAAACTCGCCCTCCTCAAAAAGGCCGATGGACACCAGCAGCGCGGCGGCGAGACTGCCCGACCCCTCGATGAGGGACATGGCGACCTCGCCGGTGGCAGCCTGCACCTCTTTGAGCTGGTCCTCGGTCGCGGCGAGGTCGTCAGCAAGGCCGCGGTTCTCCTCGGCCGCTCCTGCATACGCATCAGATAGGAAGCTGATCGCCAGTTCGCTGCGTTTGGCCTGGTCCTCAACGCGGCCCAACTCCTGCGCCGAATCCTTGTTCAGTCCGTTGAGTTGCTTGAGTTCCTCCACCTCGCCTTTTCGCGCCTTGCGAAGCATCTCCGTGGCGCGGCTCAGGTCGATGTTCTCCTGCGAGGCGATGTCGACCGCTAGCGCGAGGTCTTGCTGAGCGATCTTCACGTCGCCCGTGGCGTCCACGAGGGAGCGAAGCGCATCCGTCTGCGCCTGAATGCCCACGCCGACCCGGTCGCGGGTCTGGCGGATCTGCTCCTCGGCCGCAGCCAAATCGCGCGCGCTGGCGCCGGCTCTGTCGAAGGACCGGGAGAGCCGGCCCTGCGCGGCGTCGAGGTCGGCGTATGCGCGCACCGCATCGAAGATCGCGACCTTGATGGCGGCGAAGGCTACGGCGGCGCCTGCGACCTTGTCGGCCATGCCCGCGTTCGATTTGCCCGCCTTCTTCGCGGCCTTCTCGTTTTTGTCCAGGCCCTCGTTGAGGTTGTCCAGTTTGGCGTCGATCTTGTCGAGGCGGGCGGCACTTCCGCCGCCGTCTGTGACCTCGATCTCGATGGTTTCTTGTGCCACTAGACGCTCTCCTTGGACTGATGCCTGGCGACGGCGCGACGCAAAATGTCGCCAGTCTCGGGGTGGTTCCTTCGGCCACGGTCTTGCGCCATCACGCGCTGGCGCACCGACTCACGAAGCTGCGCGAGCTCAAAGAGCCAGTAGGGCAGCGACAACGCCGCGGGCTGCTCCAGCGCCCCAGCGACGCCGGAGAGGCCGAGGGCGGCCTGACTGATGCCGTCGTAGCGACAGACGCCGGGAGGCGCGTCGTCACGCAGGCCGCGGCAGCGGGGGCACTCGCACCCCAGCACGCCGCCCGGCTTGAGCCCGAGCTGGCGCGACCACAGCGTCTCAACCTGCTCTCGCTCCGCCGCCGGCAGTGCTGCGGCCCCGAGGATGGCGAGGGCGTACTGAGCCAGCGCCTCGCCGCCCGCCTCGCCAATGCGGTCCACCTCCGCGGCGAGCGCGTCTGCGTCGATGCCGCGGGGTGATACGGTCCACTGCGCGCACCACATGCAGGCGGCGGTGTAGCCCTCGGGCGTCTCGATGATGGACTGGATGCGGTGGATGAACTCCAGCACATCGAGCGCAGTGGCCGGCTCCCGGTACACGAGAGCCAGGCCGCCCATCTGGTGGGTGCGGTAGATCACGGGGCTGCGTCGTAGACCCAGGTGAGGTCGTTGTCACCGAGGATGGACGCCCCGTAATCGCCGGAGAGCACCAGCGGCACGGTCCACTGCGCGAAGCCGTTGCTGTCCTGAATCGCCAGCGTGTCGACTTGGACTTTCGGCATCGTGACGGTCAGGCGGTCGGTGGTGTTGGAGAGCACCAGCGACACGGCGATCTCGCCGGCCGACAGCCAGGTGTCGACCAGCTTCTCGAACCCGGTGCCTGTCTCGGCAAGCGTGGCCTCCGCGGTCACGTTGTCGGAGGGGGCGCGACCCAGAAGAACCTTGCTCGTCACGGGGTCGGCGCCGGTGATGCGCTTGGGCTGCGCGGTCAGGTTGAGGTTGAGGTTGAACCCGGCGAGCTCCACGACGGTCCCGCCGGCGGTGACGGTCATCGACCGTGGGATCATCTTGCCGCGGTCGGCATACGTCTCGTCGCCCAACGTGGTGGCCGCAGCGCCGTCCGCCCCGAGCGCAACGTTGCCGCTGGCGTCGAAGAATGCCAGATCCTCGGACCAGAAGTGCGGGTTGCTCGCGGCGCTGGAGTCCTCGGGGAAGTTCGCGCCAAGGCCCGAGAAGGTTAGGAACGCCTCATCGTCGAGGCCGAAGTTGAACCCGAGGTTGCCGCGAACGCCGGTCGCGTAGGCGAGGCGGAACCTGTACTCCTCCACCATTCGCGTCCAGTGGTACGCCGTCAGCGACGTGCCAGCGCCCTGCGTGGTGCCCGGCTTGTACGTGACCGACGTACCCGCGCTGACCGTCTCGGTGAACAACGCAGCCTTGAGCAGCGCCGCATACGACGGGGTGGTGCCCGCGGCGCCGGGGCCGGTGATGGGGTGCTCGATCTCGACGATGCTGTGGTTCTTGAGGACCGCATCCGGCACGCCCGACATGCTGGAGCGTGTGCGCGTCGTCTTGATGCGATCGAGCGCCGGCGTGATGGAGACCGACCGGGCCTCGTTGTAGGCGAGGGCGTCGCCCGCGGTCAGCGCCGCCGCGACCGCATCGGTGCCGTAGGTGGCTTCGGTGAGGGCGAGCAGCCGCCCCCTGTTGAAATACATGTCGTTCGCCATCGGCGGCCTCCAAGAAATGCGAAAGGCCCGCCGGTAGGCGAGCCTCGTGAGTGTTTAGTGCTGGTGGGCTACTGGTTGTTCTGCGGAACCTGAACGTCCTGTGTGATGCTCCAGACCGTCTTGACCGCGACCCGGCGCGTCTTCTCCACCTCGGTCACGTCGGCCTTGGCAGACACGAGGTCCATCGTGTGGATCACCCCAGCCCCGGCGCCGTACTGATAGAGCGTCTTGAGCAGCGCCCCGCTGTAGCGGTCAGCCCGCAGCGCCTCGAGGTCGACCCAGAAGGTGGTCTTGCCGTTGAGCGGCAGCGCATCCTGCGGGGCCAGCAACGCTTCCAGGTGGACCGCCAGACGCAGAGACGACTCGGCGTTGTGGTAGGTCGGCCCGCCTGCTCGGTGGCCACCAGCCCCGACCGAGCGCGACTGCCCGTCCTCGTAGACCATCACGTAGACCTCGTGCCCCGGCGAGAACCCGCCCGCATCCACGCCGCGTGGTAGCCAGTAGTACGCCCCGTCGATGGGCGAAGGCAGCACCAGCCCCGCATCCTTCACCGCCGTGATGGCAGTGCCGAGGTTGGTCTGCATCGCCGTGATGAGGCGCGTGACCGCCTGCTGTGTCGCTGTCTCGATGGGGACGCTCATTGCTCACCTGTCGCTATCCAGTGGGCCAGCACGCGGCCTACTTTGGCCACGTCGATGGCGGTGATCTTGTGCCCGGTGCGGCGGCGGTAGAAGCTGGCGTAAAACACGTCCGTGCCGTACACGAGCCGCCGCCCGTCGAAGGAGTAGACGTGTCCGGGGTGGCTGCGCTGGATGAGCGACGGGCCGAGGGTGTTCATGCTGCCGACCGGATGCGCTGCCAATCGGCCGCGCTGCTGTCGAAGGATCTCGTCGTGCAGCAGCGCCGATGCGCCCGTCTTGTTCTTCGCTCGGTCGCGTACCTGCGCCAGTCGCTCGCGGGCCTCTTCGAGCCCTGTGGCCTTGACGCGGATCACTCCGGCGACTCCAGCACGATGGCATCCTCGCCGCCGTCTTCGAGCACCACCGGGGCGCGGTAGCGGGGCTGCACGTCGAGGGGGTAGATCGCCGCGACAGCCTCCGGCACTTCGTCGCCCGTGGTGTACCTGTCCCCTTCGTGCGTGATGGTGGAGTTCGGCCTGTGCCAGCGGTAGGTCATGGGTGCCTCAGAACTTGTAGGAGATGCCCCGGAACACCGGCGAGGCCTTCGACGCCGACGTATCGACGTTCGACTGCACGCGACTGCCGCCGCGCTGGTGGAGCGTTTGCGGCTGCGCGGTGTAGCGGGTCAGGATGCGCTGGTACTCGTCGAGCGCGGAGCGGTACGCCGCGTTGCCGGAGCCGTGGCCGAGCTTCGCCAGACAGTCGGCCACCGCGCCTTGAATGACGCCGTGCTGGATCTGCGCGGTCGTGTCCTCGTCGAGGTTGTCCTGGTCGAGGCCCGCTTTCTCCAGCACGCCGGTCAGCTCAGACGCGCGCCTCTCGATGTACTGCCCGATGTCCTGTGTCGACAGAGGCTGACTCGATGCCGTTATGGCGCTCGGGTCGGTCGGCAGGTAGTCGAGCACGTCGGCGCTCGTGACGCTGTAGATGCGGACTGCCATCACTCAGCCTCGTGGTCGAGGAGGCGCTGCGTGAGCACGCCCTTCGCGCCGTAGACGGGCAGGCCGCGCGCCTCGCATTCGGCGCGGAGCTCCTTGTTGGTCATCGAGGAGAGGTCGATCGTCTCGTCCCCTTCGGGCTCGTCGATCTCCTCGACCTGCGGGTCGGGCGACTCCTCCTCGGCCAACGGAGCGACCGCAAAGTCAGCGTCGATCTCCTCGACGGAGCGGCCGATGCGGTGGCACATGCCCGCCAACTCGGTACGGGTGGCGCGGTCCCGCCACTTCTCCCACCGCTCGCGGTTCATCAGGCGCGGGCCGATGGCGCGCTGCACGCGGAACTGGCTGGAGTGGACGGCGCCGACCTCGCCGGGGCTCATCAGGGCGAACTCGCCCTCACCGCGTCGCACGCGAATGTCTACAACGCCAGTCCATACACATAGCTCGATGCTCATTGCTGTCTCCTTGGCGGGAATCAAACGGCCTGCCCGGCGACGAACGCGGGCACGGGAGCCTGGATACTCTCAACCGTGGTCGGTGTGGGGGCCGAGGCCCCCGATGGATTAGGCGATGACGCCGGTGATCACGCAGCCCATCTCGGTGTGCGGACGGAGCACGGCGACCCGGCGGGTGAACCGGACCAGCGTGGCCTCGCGGGCGATGTCGCGGTCCTGCTCGGTGGCGCCGCTGCCCATCTCCAGAAGGAGCAGGTCGCGCTTGTGGCCGATCCACGCCAGCCCGTCGAACTCGTAGTCGAGGCTGATGGCCTGACCGGGGTTGGCCGAGTTGTACATCCGGCGCCCGAAGATGACGTTCTGGAGGTACGGGAACTTGCGCTGGAAGTAGCCCAGCACCTCGCCCTCGGGCAGAGAGCCGCCGGAGAAGTTGGCCGTCTCCGAGGTGAAGTCGGGGTGGACCTGGAGGGCTTCGAGCACGTCACCGCCGAGGATGAGCGTGTCGCCGTATCCGCACTTGCGGGCGGCCGCCTGAAAGTCCCCGATCACGTTGGTGGTCGAGGCGGTCCATACGGCGCTCGCCGCCTGCGACTTGTTGACCGAGGTGTCGCTCAGCCTGGTGTTGAGCTCGCTGTCCAGCTTGCGCGCGGCGTCCTTCATCGCCTTGCGCATCGCCCGCTCGACAGCGTCATAGTTGACGTTGGCGAGCGAGTCGCGGATGCCGTCGACCACCGAGCCGAACCCGGTCGCGCGACCGAGTTGGTAGGAGGTGGTGGCCATGTCGAGGATCGACATGTCGGGAGCGGCGCCCTCGGCAATCAGGCCGACCTTGCTCGACGCGAGCCCGGTGATGGAGCTCTCGAGCTGGAGGGTGCCGGTGGTCGAGTCGACGGGGATCTTGGTGCAGGCTTCGTCAGCGAAGCTCGTGACCTCGGACTGGAGGCCCTCGAAAGCCTGCTCCAGCACGAAGCTGGCGATGTTCGCGGAGGAAAAGCTCATGGTGTGGCTCCTTCAAGAAGTGAGAGAGCCCCTGCCGTGGTGGTCGGGGCCCGTTTGGGCTGGTGGGCTCGTCAGGTCAGGCGTTACGCCGCGCGACCGTCCTGGTAGATGAGGCAGGCGATGATGTCGCCATCGGCCGAAGCGGCTTCGAGAGCGCGCCCGGCGTAGTAGTGGGTCGCGGTCCCGGCGTGGGTCACGACCTTGCCGCCGGCGGCGGGCGACAGCTCCGCGCCCTTGGCGATGGCGGCCGAGGCGGTCAGGTAGACGATGACCGGGCGGCACTCGACCGGCACCTCGTCGCCCGCCGATCCGCCATCGACGGTCGACCCGTAGGGCTTGTCGGTGGCGGCGGTGGTCACGACGACCTCGCCGCCGGAGAGGCTGACGAGCAGGAAGCGGTCGATGGCCGAGGTGGCCTTCTCGGAGACGGGTCCGTTGATTGCGGTGCTCATGGTGTGGCTCCTTCAAGAAGTGAGAGAGCCCCTGCCGTGGTGGTCGGGGCCCGTTTGGGGATCTGGTTGCGGCGAGGGCTTTAGCCGAGGCCGGGGTACTTCTCCTTGATGAACTCGACGATCGGGCGGCCTGGCTTGCATCCGGCGGCGCGGGCCTCAGCGGTGGCCTCCAAAAGGGTGACACGACCGGCGGCCGAGCCGGTCGTGCCGACCTCGGAGAAGTCGCGGGCGTCGTCGCCGCGCTCACTCAGCTCTTTGAGGCGGGCGACCTGACGGCCGTACGCCTTCGGGGCGGCGATGCGGATCTCGGTGAGGTCGGTGACCGTCTGGTCATCGGCGCCGGGGAGGTCCTTGCGCACGTTCTCGCGGGCCTCCATCAGGGCGATGCGGCGCTGGAGTTTGGCGACCTCGCTGTTCTCGGTCTCCTCACCCTGCTCCTCCATCTCCTCGTCCTCGGCCTCGGCCGCCTCGCGCTCATCGAGCACGGCGATCACGACGGACTTGATGGCCTCGATCATCTCGGGGGTCATCTCCATGTTGGGCTTCTCTTCTTCGTTGCTCTGCGTGGCGTCTGCCATGTCTCTCTCCGTATCGGGAGTGTCGTGAATATCGGCCTCGGCCTCAGCGGCGCGTGTGGCCCGGATGAAGCCGTGCTCGTTCATCTGGTACGGTGAGCCCGGCAGGGGTTTGAGGTTTTTCAGGTGTGGCTTTGATACGAAGCTGACCTCGCTGGGAACGATGGTCAGCTCCTCGCCGGTGTGTGGGTGGATGAACGTCTCGAAGAAAGACGGCGACACCCACCGCAACTCGCCCGCCTCGATGGCCTCGAAAACCCACGCGGGCACCTCGAGGTCACCGAAGATCCCCTCTTCGTTGTAGTAGGCCCGCACATGCTGACCGTTGATCCGCCCGTTCTTCTCGTGCTCAGTGAGCACGGGAGGAAACCAGCCATCGGTGGTCAGCGCATTGAAGGCCGCGACGTACTTGTCCGCAAACCCCTGGTCGACATTGAAGTCCCCGCCGGGGTGCTTGACCTCTCCCCACGCGAAGAACTGCACGCCCTCCAGAACCTGCGTGTCGGCGCAGTAGCGGGCAGCCTCAGACAGTCGCAGGCTTGGCGCCAACACGGAGCCATCCTCGCTCTCCTCGGCCTCAGCGCCCCGGCTGCGGGTCGGCACGGTGTACTCCTCGCCGTCGACTGTGATCTTGATGGTGCTCACTGTAGCGCCTCCTTGACCGAATCCGGGTCGACTGACTCACCGCTGGGCATCTCGTAGTCCCAATAGCAATCGCAGCCTGAGTTGCCGCGGCACTTATTGGGCGGGCTGTTCTCGTAGTACTTCGCGCTACCGTAGACCGTGCGGAAGCCGTTGAGCGCCTGACACGGCCCGCAGGTGTCCCCACCGCGCGGGTTGCGGCGGATGGCGATGATCTTGCCCGGCGTCTTCTCATTGACCACGCCCATCACCCGGTCGCGCCCCGTGTGAACCGCGCCCGTGATGGCCTCCGCGGCGACGCCCACAAGGGTCGCCGTGCCAAGCCGCCTGATCGTCTCGCTGCCCGTCGAGCGACGGTCGTCGCTTGGGCGACCGCGCACGATGTCGGACTGCTGCGTCATCAACCACTTCTGCTGCCACGAGCACGCTTTCTCCCCTACCGCTGCGGCCTCCAAGCGCGCCGCCTGGTCGAAGCTCCCTGCGGCGTCGATGCTGAGCCCACGCGGGGCCGTACCGCCTAGCGCGCGAAGCAGCGCCTTGCCAGCCTCCTGCGCAGCGGCTTCGGCGTTCTCCAGAGAGGCGTCCACGTACTTGGGCAGCATCTCCTCGCGGACCCGCTGCGCGAGCTGCCAGACCTCGCCGGCCTCGCTCGTGTCGCGGACGGTGGTCGACCACAGCTTCTTGTGCTCGGTGGCGAGCTTCGCGAAGCGGTTGCCCAGCTTCTCGGCGTACTTCTCGCGGATGCGCTGGATCTCCTCGTCGATCTCGGTGGCGTCCTGAATGTCCTCGGCCATCTCGTGGGCGTGGCCACATTCGGCGTTGAGGCGGGCCGCCTCCTCGGCAGGCACGGCGGGCTCGAAGGTGCTGGCCGGGTCGACCAGTTGCCGCGCCTCTTCCTCCGTCATCAGGAAGGCCTTCATGATGATCTTGATGGCCGAGGCCGCAGGCAGCATCTTGAGCGAAACCTGCTGGATGATGCCGACCAGCGACGTGACCTGGGCGCCGTTCAGCGCGGTGTCCTCGACCCTCGTCGGCGCCGCGGCGGGATCGGGCTGCACACTCTCGCTCTCGCCCTCGCCCTTCATCGCGTCCTCCACCTCATCAGCAAAGTCGTCCTCCACCATCATTTTTTGACGAGCGATCTCACGCCACTTCGGCTCCCACTGCGACAGCGGCTGATTGAAGTGCAGCTTCGTCGCGTCCTCGATCCACCGGCTGTTGTCCTGGAGCCCGTCGAGGCGGAAGGTCAGCTTCGGATATTCGGGAAGCTCACCAACCTGCTCGATGCACAGGCGCCGTAGTAGGTCGTTGATGGGGTCCGCAACTTTGCGGGCGTAGTACGGAGCGGAGCGCATGAAGTCGCGCTCTTTGACCTCGGCCTGCGCGTAGCTGCCGTGCGCCGTCTGGAGGCCGAGCAAATTACCTTCGTTGCTAAATGTCGAGGCGATCATCTGGTCGCAATACTGGACCATGCCCATAAGGTCGGGCATCGACCCCTGCGGCGACTGCGTGTCGACCTTGACGCCGCCCGGCAGCTGAATGACGGCGACCTCCGTGGCACGCAGGTTGGCCCAGATGCTGTTTACCTCGTCCAGGTCATCGCCGTCCGCGGTGGAGTTGAAGGACTTGGCCCACTCCGGGTCTTCCATGACGTACGTGATGGGTACGCCGTACTTCTCCGCGGCGGCGGCGGCGATCTGCATGAGTAGCCGCTTGAATCGGATGTAGTGCAGGGCGGGGCGGATGGGCGAGATGCCCTCGAAGTTGTTGCCGCGCGCCGCGAGGTTTTGCAGGAGCACCTTGTGGTCGGTGATCTTCGCGCCCGTTGCGGGCAGCGTGTAGCGGATCTGCTCGTCGCCGCCGGTGGCGAACTTCACCGCGACCAGCGAATCACCGCGCTCGTCGAGCACCCACTCCTCGACCGTCGACTGCTCGCGATACGCCAGCTTGCGGATGTAGGCGCGGCCGGCCTTGTCCTCGGCCCAGACCACCTCGTGGACCGCGAAGCCGAAGAAGACGAACGAGCCAGCGTGCTCGACGTGGCGCGTCCATCCGCCGTTGTCCAGGTACTGCAAGCGATTGCGATGGAAGTCGATCCACGACTGGAGCTCGCCGCGCAGGCCGATCGGCACGTTGCGAGGCATGGGCATATCCCACGTCCCGCTCGCGAGGATCTCGATGTAGCTCTGGCCCGCATCGTAGATCAGCGGCTCGGAACGCAGGAACTCCTCGTAGAAGCCCGGCGACGACGATGCGCCGCGCACCTGAAACGGCCCGTACTTGGTCGCCGGGTCCACGTTCGGCAGGCCGCGACCGAAACGCGTGCCTGTGATGCCCTCCTCGTTGAGGTCGCGACCGGCCTTGACGGGCTTGAGCGCCCCCATGCTGGGAGGCTCAATGAGGTCCACGCCGTACTTGCCGTACAGGCTATTGAGGGTGGCAACGTTCAATGGAAACTCCGGCGGACTTTGGCAACTGCGGCCCTACGAATGCGCTTCTCGACCTTGTGCTCGCACGCATAGAGCGCGTAGCAGGCTGCCCAGAAGGCGTCGCCGTGGCCGTTCTCGTCGCGGTCCACGTCAAACGTGACCTGGTTGGCGCTGGTCCACCGCTTGTAGAGCTTCTGAAAGTCGGAGGTCAGCACGGGGAACGGGCACGGCGGGAACGCGGCCGCGATGAAGTCAGCGAGCTCGTGATCCGCGATGTCGGTACGCGCGCCGCCATCGAGCAGCGCATACGCCTCCCGAGGGGCGTACTGATGGTCGCGCACGATGTCGTCGATCTGGATAGAGTCTCCCTGCATTCCGGTGAGCATCTGACCAACCCACTCTTCCTTCCACTCGCGGCGCACCTGGAGGGGTACGAAGTGCGTGGGAGGCGCCGGCCTCAGCTTCGCCAGCGTGTCCATGAGGTTCGCGGAGATGGATGTTCGTGCGATGCGCGCTTCGTCGCCGGTCACGTCCACCACCGTTCGCAGCGGGCGGTGGTGGCGAATCAGCGCGTCAACGATGCGGTCCTGCCCCAGCGTGCCCCGGACCTCGTTGGTCTCGTAGGGCACCCCGGTGATGATGTACGTCTGGCACAGCCACCGCGCCGAAGGGTCACGGCGAAGCACATGCACCGCCGTGGTGTCCTGCACCGAGGCGCAGTCGATGCCCATGTAGACCTCGCAGGGCGCCTCCTTGCGCTTCTTGCGGACCCGAAGGAGGAGGTCGCGGGTGAAGAGGTCTTTGCCGGCGCCCAAGAACTGGCACTCGAACTCCTGCGCGAACTGCTCCGGGGTGTACTTGCCCCGCATCGCCTCCGGGTCCACCGGCATCCCCTGCTTTGCGGCGAGGTGGATGTCGACCTCGTGGCGGCCCCACTCCGAATCGGGGTACGTGTCCGTGTTGCTCCACACCTCGTAGAAGTGGCGGCTCGTCCCGTTCGGCGTCGTGATGATCGTCAGCCGCAGGTTCGGGTTGCTCTCCGTCGCCGGCAGGGCACCCGTCCAGATCTCGCGTTGGTAGCGGTAGAAGTCGTACTCGTCGAAGTAGATGTGGCCCGTCTTGCCGCGGCCCGCATCGGGGTTCTGTGTCTCGCTGATGATGCGGTGTCCGCTGTCCGCGAACTGGATCTGCGTGGCGCTCCACACATCGCAGGACAAAAGGGGTGCAAGGTCCGGGTCCAGGCCCAGTCGCCGCACCCACGCCTTGCACTTGCTGATCACGTCCTTCGCGTCGGTGTCCCGCTTCGAGATGATCACGCAGTTGTTGGGCACCACTTCGCAGATGGCCCCAATGAGCCCCGATGCCGTCAGCACCATCTCCAACGCGATGAGGTCACTGATGCCGATCTGGCGGCTCTTGAGGACCGCCCGGTAGCGCGTCGGGTCGCAAAGGATGCGGAGTTGGTATGTGCGAAGGTAGCGCTTGAAGAGGTACGAGAGCACAGGCCCCTCGTCGGCGACGATGGCCTCCTCCTCGATCTCCTCGTCAGTCAATGCCTAGCGCCGTCTTGAGCTTGCGGAATGCCGTTGCAGCGTCCGTCTCTTGCTGGCCCGTGGGCCGGTCGATGCCCTTGTGCTTCATGAGCAGTTCGGCTGCCCTGATGCGGGTGCCTCCCGGCTCGTGCGGGTCGCGGATGATCTCGGTCAACACCTCCAGCGTCTCGTCGTCGGTCGCCACCGCGGGGCGCGAGCGCGCGCCCTCCGGCGCGACCTTCTCGGCCACCTCCGGCGCTGCGTCTGGCACCGCGCCCTCGCTCAACTCCTCGAGGTACGAAGCCAGCGACCTGTCCACCAGCCTCCCCCGGTCGTCGCGCTCCATGAGCTGCGAACCCTGGACGGTCGGGTGGGAGTACCCTGCGACTCGCGCCGCCTCGGTCTGGTTCATCCCGTTGACGCAGGCTCTCGCGAACGCCTTTTTCTTCTCGGTCAGTCTGTGGCGGCTCATGGTCGTCACCTCGGCCCAAGCACTACGGCGATGACCGCGGGCGACGGGCGCCTCTGCTGTACTATCGCATGTGGCGGTACAAGGCAGAATTGCGGCTGATAGAACATCGCGCCGCATTCTTTCTGCCGACTTCGCAGAAAGAATGCGGCGCGATCCGCATCGCGAAAAGCTAGCCTCTCTCTTGTTCGGGCGAGTGGCGCCCGTGTTTGCAAGATGAGGCCATCATGGCAACGAAGAAGAAACCCCTGCTCACCACCGACGAGGTCGCCGCAATCCTCGACGTGCCGTCACAGCGGCTGCGCCGATGGAGGATGGAGGGCGCCGGGCCGAAGTTCATTCGGATCAATCGTCGATGTATCCGCTACCGCCCCGAAGATCTCGACGCCTGGCTCGATGGCAACGCCTTCGACAGCACGGCGCAATACACGCGCTAAGAGGGCTGTCATGCGAGACCAACTGGTTGATAAGTCGTTTTGAAACCGCCCACACGTCGGAGATAACCCCCGGCTATAAGCGACCCCCTCTCCTGATGTCTTTACGGGGGGTACCCCTCGTATCTCGCTCAGAATGCGGGCTTGGTCGCCTAACCGTGCTTATTTGGCCCACAGCGGGGGTTAGTGCGCCCTGTGGCCCCCTGCTGCCTCGCCTGGGGCGGGCTTGGGAGGTGGCGTCGTGGATTGGGAGTCGTGGGTCGGGAGGGGTGCTGCAGATCGCGCGTGTGTCCCGCGCCCCTCTACTACACGCAGCCGAAAGCGCCGAATCGCGGTGAGACGGGCTAAAACGCAACGCTAGATGGCGCAAATCGATGTCCGCCCATATGCTCGCCAGACAACTCTACCCGTCTAGGAGGGGGGAAATGGCAGACAAGGGAACATCGAAAATGGCACTGGCGGGGCTGGTAGTGGTCGTGGTCGCAGCGGCCGTCATCGCACTCAAGGGCGACGAGCTGAAGACAGTGGCCAACCCGGCCGCAGCCTGCGAGGGCGAGGCGAACCGGCAGGCGCGAGCGAGCGACGCGAAGGCGCACACCGCCAAGCCGGTAGGGCCGACGGTCCACGTCAATGGTACGGTCGTCGGCGAGCGACGATGGTTCTGTATCTGGCAGAATGGCCGGACCTCGATGACGATCGACTAGCCCGCCACGAGTTCACCGACCCGGACCCACCGAGCGAGCCCCAGTCGCCGCGCCTGGAGCTTGGCGATTGCGACCTCCACGCGGCACATCTCCTCGCGTGCCGCCGCGCACATCTCCGGCTCCTCCATTGCGATCTCGGCAATACACCACAGTTCGCGCCCCATCGGCCCCGGCACGCCGTGCCTGTACCCCGCAGCCGTAGCCGCCGCGCACGTCCCCGCGCCCTTCATGCGCTCGCGCACGTACTCGTCAGCCTTGCTCATCCGGCACCTCCACAATGACGCACCGCACGCGCGGTCGCTCCTGATTGTTCAGCATCTCCTCACGATCAAGGTCGGCCCCGCTCCGCGCCAGCAGCATGTCGCGCTCCCAGAGCTCCTCGCTGACGTACCCGTCGACCTTGGACAGAACCCGGCGCACCTGCCGCGTCGAGTAGCCGCACGCGCTCACGTCGAGGTCTTCGGGGTCTTTAGGGTCTTCGGAGAGCGGCCCCCGCTTCGCGTCGTACACGAGCCACCACATCGCGGGGTGCCCGAGGTTGTTGAGCTTTGTGCGGACTCGTCGGAACACGGATCGAAGTTCCGCGCGCTGGTAGAGGGCCCGCAGTCCCCGGTCGATAGCCCACGTCGCTGGCGAGCAGTCGAGCATGGCCTGTTGCAGCGCCTCGTAGTCGATAGCCCGGCAGTTGCCCGGCGTGTCCTCCCCGAGCCGCACATAGGCAGCGCACGCGGCCTTGGCGCAGGAGTACTGCCGCGGCACGTCGTCATTCCCGACGTTCGACAGGCGCATCCAATCCTCGACGTTCGCTCGGCTCATCTCGCCCATCCGCCCCGATCGGCGCAGGTGTAGCGTCGAGGCGATGCAACCAGGGCGGCCGTGGAGAGCCCGAGGATATTCTCGTGCATCATCGTGTAGTCGTCGGCATGTAGTGTCACGGCGAATACGGTAGATGGTGGGGGTGCGGGGGTCAAATAGGCTCACGATGAGCCTGTTTAGGGCGCCGGTGTTGAGGAAGTTCAACGATGTTGAAGTTCAAAAGGGCCAGTTCAACACCAAGTTCAACAGTACTTTCCTTAACTACCTCAACGACTTCCATGGATCTTGTTGAACTGTTGAACTTGTAGCGACAGGAGCGACTTACATAGACGGGATCCATTGGCAGTGCGGTCCGGCTCTCATACGAGGGTCTCCTTACTTACTTACTTCAACAGTTCAACAAAGTAAGTAAGTAAGTAAGGGATTTCATCGACTTAGCCTGTTGAACTTGGTGTTGAACTTGGTGTTGAACTTCAACGGAGTTCAACAGACCTCAACGAAAACGGGCAAAAAAAGACCCCTCCGAGAGGAAGGGGCGTTTCGTGAGCCGTTTTTTCGCGCGCGGTCTACTCGTCGATGCGGAAGACGTACCAGTTGCGCTGACGCCCCGCACAGCGCTCGTTGCTCGCTTTACGGGCGTGACCAGCCTCTACGCACCACTGCAGCCAGGAGCGCACCGAGACCCCGGCCTGAACGGGGAGCTGGCTCTCGTTGATCATCGACTCGGAGGTCCACAGTTGCATGACGTGGGCCTCACGCTGCAGATAGCCGATGACGTTGCGGCCGCGCTCCGGTTCGTTCTCGGAGGGAAAACGCTCCGGCTGCGTGTCGACCCACCGGCGAAGCCTGTCGAGGGCGCGCTCATCCGGGGTCGCCCTGCCCTCCCGCTCTGGCATCACCGCAAGGATGAGCCATTTCATCACGCTGAAGATCTCGTCATCGTCCCATGGAAGGAGCCCGGCCTCTCGGGCATGCTCGAGGGCGGTGGCGACAACGGCAAGGTTCCCCATGATGCGCAGCTCCTCGGCGACCTCACTGAGTTCGAGCTTCTCGCGCCAGAACTTCCACGAGTCCATCAGTTCGTGGGGGTGTGAGTGAGTCAGGTAGTGAATCCAGGCATCGCCCACGTGGCCGTGCTGTCGCATGGTGATCGACTGGATCATCCCGGCGTGTACCTGGTCGGTGGTGATGTCGCCGGGGGCGACGCGCAGATCCATGCCGCGCACGGCGTGACCGCCCTGGAAGCTTGCCCCGAGTCGGTCCTCGATGCTGACCTCGCCGGTGGACAACGCCGTGAGTTTCCACGTTCGCTGTCGCCGCATGTCGGAGTTCGAGTTGAGCCGACTCCGGCCCTTCGACGAGTTGATATCGTGGATGGCATTGCCGAGCGCCTCGGGCGAGTGTCGCCAGCGCTGGATCTCGTCGAGGATGAGACACGCCCCGCTCGCCGTCTCGGCGAGCCCCTCGAATGCGTTGGACGTGGTGTTCCACGACTGGAACAGATCGCGCGGGTCGCCCCACACGCTGGCCGCGAAGCGTGCAGCGCTCGACTTGCCGCAGGAACTCGGCCCGTGGATGTGGATGGTGAAGGGCTCGACGTCGAATGGCTCGACCAGGGCCCCGGCGAGCGACTGCCCGATGGCGATGGCCAGCCCGTAGGTCGTGCCGAGCTCGCGCACCGCCTTGCACCACCCGTCGAGCGTGCCGGCGCGCCCGCTGCGAAACCGGATCTGCTCCCGCTCGACATCGGCGCGCCATCCGCGAGCGCCGAAGATGGACTCTCCATTGACGTAGACCTTGGAGCCGTGCCAGCCGGGGGTAGAGACGAGCTTCGAAGTGGTCCTCGGCGCGGCGTCCTTCCAACTCGACAGACTCAGCACCGTCTCGGTGCCACGCCCGGCGAGGATGTTGACCCCCCGCTCAGCCAGGTCCCCTGCGACCTTCTTCGCGTAGGACTTATCTGCGAATCCAGACGCGGGGGCGGTGCCGTAGCAGGTGCGACCCGTGAGCGAGACGTATCGAAAGCGCACCCCGTACTCACCGCGGTCGACGTGCTCGTAGATCTCGAGCGGCCAGACGTCGCGGGCGAACGCGATCGTCTTCGTCTCGTCGTCCTTGGTGTATTGCAGAAAGCAGGTCCCGGCGCCGAAGCGGTACTCGTTCTCGCCGACGGAGAATCGGATCTCCTGAGTCTCGAGCAGGTCGCGAAAATCGACGGTGGCACTGGGGTTGGTATCGTAGAGCACCGCGGCGTGCTCGCTGCCGGGCTTTGCGTAGCCGGGCACCCGCATCAGTCGGGTGATCTGCCGGGTCGCCTCGTCGCGTACGAAGGTGCGCTTCTCGGGGTGGACGAGGTTCCAGTTCGCGACCGCCTGGCCGACCGCGGTATCCAGATGGCGATGCCAGGCGAGAAATTCATCCTCATCCCGGGCACGGCTCCTGGCGACGAAATACAGGTGGGACTTGACCCGCTCGCCGTCCCAACTCGAGAAGACGGTCGCACGGGGGGTCAGGCCGCGCCGGCCGAGCTCGTGGACGAGCGAGATCATGTTCTCAGGGCGCGGCGGGATCTGCTCGCCGTCCTCGGTCTTGCATCCGTCGAAGTCGAGCACGTAGAGGCGAAGCGCGTCGGGGTGGTCGAGCCACTCCTCGGCGACCTCGCGCGTCCATCCGCCGAAGGGGCGACCGTCCTTGGTGTGGTGCGCCTTGCCCTGCCACGGCACGGCAGGCTGCCAGCACAACCCGGCCGCGCTCACCGCGAAAGTCTGACGAGGGACGCCGATGGCCTTGAAGAATTCCTGCGCCTCGGCGTTGAGTTCGCCCTTGGCGGCGCGCACCGGGTCGTCGCCGACGAGCTTCTTCCCCTTCCGGCGCACCGGCTCGAAGTCGACCCACAGACCGAAGGCCGCCGCGATGGTGCGCGCCGCCTCCTTGAAGCGCTTCTGGTCGACCTCGAAGCTGGGCCGATCGAGCCACTGCATCACCAGATCGATGCACGATCCGCCGACGCCCCTCTTGTGGTCGAAGTAACCGCCGTCGCGGTAGAACTGCAGCCACGTCGAGGTGTTGCATCCGTCGAAGGCGTAGCGCTGAGGGTCGGGCTTTGGCACATCCTGGTGGATGATGCCGAGCCGTTGGCCCACATCGAAGGCCGCCAGCGCCTTGATGCGCTCGATGTCGGGCGCCTGGTGGTCGTCTTCGTAGAGGACGGTGATGTCCTCGGGGAGGTCCCGGGGAAGCCTCTTTCTGGCTTCTGCTTTCTCAGTCTGCTCTGCCATCTTCCGCACTCCATATCTCTGGACGCACCGGTGCGGTTACACCACGTGCATTTCACTTGACCCAGTATGTGCGGGCGCTTACTCTCGGAGCTGCCAGGCTTCCGAGAAGAAGACCCCAACCGCCCGACCTTTGCCGAGGTCGGGCGTTTCGTTTTTACGCTCATCACACCACGCGCGCAACCAACCTATGGATAACCGGCAGCGTAAGCTGCCCGCGCGATCCTCATAGGAGGGTCGGATGCGAGGGCTCATGTCCTGGCGGATGCCGGGAAGAAACCAACGGTAGGCTGGTAGGGAACTGGTGTCAATAACCGGCTCACCGTGAGCCTATTTCGTGGCCCGCCTCCTGAGCAGTAGCTCTTTTTGGACGTGCTTCCTGGCCTCGTCGACGTCGAACCCCTTCATGTCGACGCCGATGGCCTGTAGCCCCAGCTTCATCGCCTCGATGGGAATGGCTCCGCGCCGACACATCGGGTCGACAACTACCGCATCGGGGCGCAGTTCCAGCCTCTCGAGGATTTCGAAAGCGAAGGTGCCGTAGGAGTCGAAGCTGCGCACCGACTGGACGAAGTAGCTCCGGTTGAGCCCGTGCTTCCTCGAGGAATTCGGCAGCCGCCAGACGCTTACGGGCGTCCAGTCGTTCGACGAGCGCCAGCAGACCGAGAGTACGTCGACGAGTTCGAGGTGTCGGCGCAGGATAGCGCGGGCGCGCTCCTCGAGCGGCTCACCGCGCGCGTCCCTGATCTCGGTGAAGACGAACATCAGTCCGTCCTCAGCGAGGCTTCGCACGGCCTCCTGGGCAAGGTCCTCGTAGAGGTGGACCTTGCGTGCGTCACGCGTCGCGGCGGTAAAGATGACATCGACAGTGCCGTTTGCGACGTGGGAAGGGAGCACGTGCTGGAAGTCGCCCTTGAAAATCTCCGCAGCCGAAAGCTCCACCGCGGGGTGCTCGATGCGATCTACCTCCTTTCGGATCAACCGGCAGGCCTGCGTAGCCTTGAGCCCCGGAGTGTCCGCGAGCTTCTGGGCGATCTCCACCTGAATCTCGGGATCCTGGGCGCGGGTTACGAGCTCATCGAGCACAGTGATGGAGTTGTCGTAGCCGGTCCCCTCGAGGATGGCGCTGGTCTCATCAACCAAGCGTCGTCCGATCTTCGCCTCGCGCTTCTGCGTTGCGAGGCTGACACCGCGAGTCTCGGCGATCTCCTTGTTGGTCATCGGCCGCGTTTTATTCGGCTCATCCTGAGCCCTTTTTCTGGGCCTGCCGACCGTCTCCTTGACCTTCATCTCGTGAAGGATCTTCTCGTACTCGGCCGACGCCTCGGCTCGCTGCTTTGCGTTGAGCTCGAGCCGCTCGAGGTTCTCGATGAGTTCGTCGGCACGCGCCTCCACATCGCCCGTCTGCCGTTCGATGAAGGCGGTGATGGTGCTGCGCTCGGTCCACAGCTTCACGGAGGCGTAGCGTCGCCGCCCCCAGATGATCTTGTATCCGCCCTCGACCGGCCGCAGTCCGATGGGCTGCTTCAGCCCGCGGTTCTCGATACTCGAAGCCAGGCCGCGAAGCCCCGTGTCTTCCTTGGGCGGCAGCCGGTAGTCGTCCGGCTCGATGATCTCATCGAGAAGGACCTCCCGAAGCTCGCGGTCGGAGCGCCCCTTGGCCCCCATGAAAGCGTCCAGCGGGTTCGACTGCGCTCCCGCCCTCTTCTTATTGTCGGCCATGACGTGTCCGTAGTTCGGTGGCGGCGTGGTGGTAGTCGCGGGCCGCGGAGGCCTGCGCATCGTAGGTGATGATGGGCTCGTGGGCGCTGAACGCGTCGGCGAGTGTGACGTTTTGGCCGATGGTCGTGTCCATGACGCGATCGGCAAAGGTGTCCCGAAGACTCTCGATCATCTGCCCGTGATGCCGTGTTGACGCTCGCACGTTGCACACGAGGATTTCGCTCACGACCAGGCGCGGGTTGAGCGCGAGTTGTACGCGCTCGATCGTCCACCAGACATCTTTGAGGCCCTCGATGTTGATCGCCTCAGGGACGACGGGGATGAGGACGGAGTCAGCCGCTACGAGCGCACCTCGGCTCATCACCCCCAGCCCCGGCGGGCAGTCGAAGAAGATCCAGTCGTAGTCGACCCCTTCGAGCGCGTCGCGAAGGCGCACATCCGCGCCCTCGTCCTTTCCGATCTCCACGTCGATGACGCCGAGCTCGCGGGACGCACAGGCGACATCGACGCCGCCTGATCCCTCACACAACACGTCGTCGAGGCAGGCCTCACCGTGCATCAGGTCGTAGAGAGACGGGCGTTCGGCCGTGCCCCCGAGCCACTTCGTCGAGTGGGCCTGAGCGTCACAGTCGACGATGAGGACCCGGTCTCCCAGGGCGACCAGGGCGGCAGCGAGATTGACCGACGTGGTCGTCTTGCCGATGCCACCCTTCTGGTTGATGACGGCGATGCGTCGCATTCAGTCTCCATGCTCGGTGTGGTCGGTGTACTCTTCGGCGGCTTTGATGATCTCGGAGACGGGCACATCGAGCGCCTCACAGATCTTGATCAGCGCGTCGAGGCTGTTGACCTGCCCGTCCTCCAGCTTCCAGATGTAGGTCTTCGAGTAGCCCGCGCCATCGGCCACTTCCTGTAGCGTCATCCCTCGGCGCTTTCGCCACAGGCTGAGCTGTCGTCCCACTTCGGTCTTATCCATGTCGCGTCCGGCAATCTGGTCCATCGGTGTCCTCCTCTGATCGTATGGCATCTGACCCATCCTTCCGAAGTCGCGCAGGGAATATCGTCAATACGCCGTTGACTATGTTACCGGTAGGTTATACAAGTCAACCAGGGGGGAACAATTGTCCTTTTGTTCTACTCCGGAGCGTATCAAATGGCCTTGACCGCTGATCTAGCGTTCAGTAGTTTCGCGGGCTCACACCGCTCTGAATCGCGTACGAAACTTGGGGAGACGTATGTCCGAGTCTGAATTGCATCAAGAAGTTCGACGTCTGCGCCGCGAGAACATCGCCCTGCAGCAGACCCTCAACCGCATCATTGTGGCGATTCGCTCCCACACAGAACTCGCCGCCCAGGTCGACGAGCCGCCCGAGTGCGACGACGACGATCTCGATGGCGAATGAATACGATATCCCCTTGACCGTCGGTTAACTGTCGGTTAACGTATCCACCGAAGGTTAACAAAAGGGGAGCAATGCTCACGAAACGACAGCAGCAAATACTGGCCTTCATCCGCCAGTACCTGATTCGGTCGGGGTATCCCCCGACCTTCCGGGAGATCGCAGAGGGAGTTGGACTCAGGTCCACCAACTCGGTGACGCACCAGCTGGGGCAGCTCGAGGAGCGAGGCCTCATCGAGAGAGAGCCCGGCGTCTACCGCGGCCTGCGTCTTCTGGACGCGGCCTAAATAAAAGTGCCCGCCACGGTGGTCAAGACCGTAGCGGGCGAAACCCAAAGCCAACAGGAGTGGCTATGAGCGCAGCGAACGTATACGAGGCCGATCTGGCCGTCCAGTCTCCCACCGGAAGCGCCCACGCGGACCGGGCATTGATGCCCCGGATGTACCGATACGGGCAGGCATACCGAAGGTATGCCTTCGAAATCGAAGACGGGCACAGGGCCTTCCACCCGGCGCTCGTTGCCGCCGACCTCATCCAGCCCTTCTGGCTCGTCGTCGGACAGACGGCGCATCGCGAGCGACTCGCGCTGCAGTTCGACACCCGCGAGGAGGCACTGTGCGCCTGGTGCAAACTCGGCGAGCCGCACGCACTGCTCGTCGACGTCAGCGCCGCCTGGGACGCGGGCTCGACCCGCTTCTCGTGGGATGCCGAAGTCGACCAGCTCGCCGACAGCTACCGCGACCACGACATCACCCCGGCCGATGTGGCCGAGATGGGGGAGAAACGATGAGCACCCTGTACGAACTGACAGACGAACTGCGCCGCCTCACCGATGCCCTGGCCGAATAAGCCGAGGAGAACGAGGGCGACGTCAGCCACGCTGACGAACTCCTCGACGCTTACTTCGAGGCCGAGGGCAGCCGCGACCAGAAGGTCGACAACTACCTCGCGCTGATCCGGGAGTTCGAGGCCCGGGCGAAGACCCGGCAGGACGAAGCGGATCGGTTGAGTGCGTTGGCGAAGACCGACGCGGCGAACACCGATCGACTGAAGGCGCGGCTGCAGTACGCCTTTGAGTCCAACGGGTGGACGAAGCTCGAGACGCCGCGATTCAAGGTATGGCTGCAGAACAACGGCCGGGCACCGGTCATCTACGACACCGACGACGCAGACCAGGTGCCCGAGCAGTGGCGTCGGGTCAGCGTGTCCATCGACAAGGCGAAGGTGAACCTGGCGTTGAAGGCCGGAGAGCCGGTGCCGTTCGCCCACTTCGGCGAGAAGGGCCAGCACCTCCGCTTCAAGTAACCAACCTCACAAACAAGGAGATGAACCGATGGCATTCACCCCAACAACCACGCGCGAAAGCGCGGCTCGAAACGGCCTCAAGGTGCTGGTCCACGGCCCCGCAGGCGCAGGCAAAACTGTGCTGTGCAGCACGACCGGAGCGGTCGACCAGACCATCATCGTCAGCGCCGAGGCAGGGCTGCTCTCGCTGCGTGACTACGACATCGCCGTGGCCGAGGTCGGCGAGATCGCCGACGTGCGCGAGGTCTACGAATTCCTCAAGCGCGGCGACCACAGTTTCACCTGGGTCTGCCTCGACTCCATCAGCGAGATCGCTGAGAAGCTGCTCATCCGGGAGAAGGAGCGCAGCAAGGATCCGCGTGCGGCCTACGGCGAACTCGCAGACCAGATGTTCTCGCTGCTGCGCGCGTTCCGCGACCTGCCGATGAACGTCTACGTCTCGGCCAAGCAGGAGCGCGTCGAGGACGGCGACACGGGGCGGGTGCAGTACGTCCCGAGCATGCCGGGGCGAAAGCTCACGCAAGGCATCTCGTATTTGTTCGACGAGGTCTTCGCCCTGCGCGTGCGCAAAGACGAGGAGGGGCATCTGCAGCGCATCCTCCAGACAAACTCCGACGCCCGATTCGAGGCGAAGGATCGAAGCGGCGGGCTCGAACTCTTCGAGCAGCCGAACCTGGGCCACATCCACACCACCATCACGGGAAACAAGGAGACCGACAATGGATGATCTGAGCTTTCTTGGAGACGATTTCAACCCCGAAGAGGCCGCCGAGCAGGGCGGAAACTTCGACGCACTCAAGCCCGGCAAGTACGACGCGGAGGTCGTCAAAGCCGAGATGCAAGACAACAAGTCCGGCAGCGGCCGGCACCTCTACATTCAGTGGAAGGTGCTCTCCGAAGGTGCGGTGGGGCGCATGCTCCACGACCGACTCAACATCGTCAACAAGTCCGACGCCGCCCAGCGTATCGGCCGGGCGCAGTTCGGCCGGCTGTGCATCGCCGCCGGGATGCGTCGCACCCCGAGCGACACCGACGCACTGGTCGGCAAGGTCGTGCGCCTGAAGGTGGGCGTCTACCAGTACAACGGCGAGGACCGAAACGAGGTCAAGGAGTACGAGACCAGCGCCGAGTATGCCGAGCCAGGCACGGCGCCGCCGGCACCGAAGAGTGACAAGCTCAAAAACGCCTGGGGCTGATTGTGTCCACGATCCTGCAGGCCGAAGGCGCGGTGGTGGAGGCGATCTACCGCCTTCACGAGTCGCGTACGCGACGACACCGGGGGTACCTCGGCGCGAGCGAACTTGGGCGCCCCTGCGCGAGAGCGCTGTGGTACGGGTTCCGCTCCGCCGAGGTGGTCGACTTCGAGGGGCGCTTGCTGCGCCTGTTCGAGACCGGCCACCGCGAGGAGGCACGCACCGTCGCTGAACTGCGCGAGGCGGGCTACGAGCTCCACGACCGCAACCCGAAGACGCGTCGCCAGTTCGCCATCTCGGCCTTTGGCGGCCACTTCCGCGGGCACCTCGACGGGCTGATCCGGGGACTGCCGACGGCGCCCACGCAGTGGTGCCTGCTCGAACTCAAAACATCGAACAAGAAGCGCTTCGACGCGATGGCCCGCCGCGGGGTCGCGGCCGAGAAGCCCGAGCACTACGCGCAGATGCAGATCTACATGGGCTTCGCGGCACAACACTGGGGGGAGTGGGGCGTCGCCGGCGAGCCGCCGCGCCGAGCGCTCTACCTGGTGGTATGCAAGGACGACGAGCGGATGCACGCTGAGGTGATGCCCTTCGACGAGGAGGCGTTCGTCGAACTCGGGCAGAAGGCGGGCGACATCATCACGGCCAGTGAGCCGCCGCCACGCCCCTGGTACGACCCGGAGAAGTGGCCGTGCATGTGGTGCGACCACGTCGACGTCTGCCACCGCGGACGCGTACCGGTCGAGAGTTGCAAGAACTGCATCCACATCACCCCGCGCATCACCGATGGGACGTGGGTCTGCGAGCGACACGGCTACGAGATGCCGGCCGACGCCGCGCGCACTAACATTTGTCCCGACCACCTCTTCATCTCGCCGCTTCTCGAGCGTTTCGGGGAGGTCGTCGACTACGACCAGGCCGGCAAGCACATCGACTGGATCGAGTACGCCGACGGCGAGGTCAGGATCCGCAACACCGTGGCCTCGTTCCCGCAGGATGCGGGGCCGACGTCGACGCAACTACGGAAGATGGCGAACGAATGAACCTCCGAAACTGGCAAGCTGAGGCATTCCCGCGCGTGATGGACAACCTCGACCGCCGCATCGTGGTGCGTGCGGTGATGGGTGCGGGGAAGTCCATCCTGCTCTCCCACGTCGCGAAGCACGTCGAGGGCACCGTGCTCGTGACGACGCCCACCGTGAAGCTCGTCGAGCAGCTCGCCGAGACGCTGGCCTGGTGGACGGGCGAGGAGATCGGCAGGCTCTACACCCGCGAGAAATCGCAGCGCCGAATCACGGTGGCGTGCAACGACTCGATGGCCGCCTACGAGGGGCGCCCCGATCTGTGGATCGCCGACGAGTGCCACAGGACAGAGTGCGACCAGGTCAAGGCCGCCGTCGAGGCGATGGAGCCAACGCGCCGGGTGGGCTTTACGGCGACGCCGTGGCGGGCCGACGACAAAGAGCGGCTGAGCCTGTTCGACGAGCTCGTCTACGACTACGGACCGGGGCAGGCCATCCGCGACGGCGTGGTGGTCAAGCCGCGCATCGTCCACTGGACCGACGCGGGCGAGGACGACCTCGACGAGATCTGCGTCACGCTCATCAAGGGCGCCGAGGGCCCGGGCATCGTCAACGCGCGGCACATCGATGACGCCGAGAGCTTCGCAGGGATGCTTTGCGAGTCGGGCGTACGTGCCCGCGCGGTGCATTCTCGGCAGTCTGCGACCGATCAAAAAGGGCTCATCCTGAGCCTAAAAGAAGGCGGGCTCGCCTGCCTGGTCCACGTCAACATGCTCGCCGAAGGCGTCGACCTTCCCTGGCTTCGCTGGCTGTGCTGCCGTCGCCCGGTCGGCTCGCGCGTGCGATTCGCGCAGGAGGTGGGCCGAGTGCTTCGCGCTCACCCCGGCAAAACCGAGGCGGTGGTCTACGACCCTCTCGACCTGTTCAACGTGCTCGGCCTCGACTACGAGGCGGTGCTCGCGTGCGACCTCGAGGAGCGTGACGAGACGACGGTCGCCGGTCTCAAGCTCGCCGATCTTCTCGGCGAGGTCGCGCAAGACCCGGGGCCGAAGGATGATCACGGCATCCCGATCCGGGTGATCGAGCCGGTCGCCTCCTACCTGCGACGAATGCGCCTCGAGCTTCAGACGATGGGCCTGGTCGACATGAAGGTGAAGGCGACCCGGTGGCGCCGCGATCCGCCGTCGTTCTCGCAACTCGGCTTTCTGCGTGGCCTCGACGGCCTGGTGCTTCGTGCCCCGGAGCCTCACCAGTCGGCGCTGAGCGCGGCGTGGTTCGCAGCTCCCGCGCTGACCAAAGGCGACGTGAGCGATCTGATCTCCATCCTTCTGACGTGCAAGACCGGCTGGCCTCTCTCGGCCGAGGCGAGTGCAGCATGAGCGACGGCAAACCATGGGAGGCGCTGATCACCTCGGAGAATCAGGGGCTCGCCAACCAGGGCAGGGCGGTGGTCATCAAGATCCCCGAGCTCGTCCCGGTGCGCCGGCTCGCAACCGGCGAGTTCATCGGCGCCCCGTCGACCATGCCCAAGGTCGACTTCATCGGCGCGGCCGGGCCGAGGGCGGTGGCCTTCGACGCGAAGAGCTGGGAGGGCGAGCGCAACTGGCCGTTCTCCGAGCTCAAGCGCCACCAGCGAAACCTGCTCGCGCACATCGCGGCAGGCGGAGGGCTCGCCTTCGTCTACCTGATGCACGGCGGCGCTCGCTACGTCCTGCCCGTGGGTGCTCGCGGGGAGATCGCCGGGACGCGAGGCCGCGGCAGCTTCTCGCAGTGGGACGACAAAACGTACCGGCTGGCCGACGCAGAAACATGGCTCGACTGGCACGAAAGAAGTTGACGAACAGTTAACCATCAGTTAACTTCTACTCCCAGCAGTTAACACACCCAAGGGGACACCATGAGCTTTCACACCGCCGCGACCCGCTACGAGAATGCCACGCCCGCCGAAGACTCGAGGGAGGTGGAGCGCGCCGACGAAGCGCTCTACGAGCTCTACGAACTGATGCCGAAGATCGAGAAGATCTGGGAGCGCATTGCGGGATGCAACGACGACAAATTCGAAGAGCGCTGGGAGAATCTGACGGTCGCCCTGGAGGAGGTCACCATCGCGAAGCGCGAACTGCGGGCCGAGTTCGAGCGGGCGCCGACGCTGCCGAGCCGGTCGATGCTCGCCATCCGTTGCGGATGCGGGGAGGCCAGTGTCGTTGAGAGCGCGGCGGATGCGAAGGCGGCCGGATGGGTGCTGCCCCGCTCGCTGTGGTGCTGCCCGAGTTGCGCCGCGGTGCCGGTCGACGAACTCTCCGCACATCAGCGCCGGGCGCGGGCCCGCAAAGAAGGGCAGTGACCGCCGATTAGCCCAGCCGGCGACAGCGGTTCCTGGCCCCGGTGCGGCTGGTGCGCGAACTGGGCCGAGTGGCTCGCGAGTTCATCGGCGCGTGAGCAAAACAACACCACACACAGGAGAGCGCATGACCCCCGACGAATACCGATCCGCGGTCGCGAGGACCGCCAATGTGGAGCTGCCGAAGCACCCGCCCAGGCTGCGGGTCTGGAACTGGTACGCGGGCCTCGCCGGCGAACTCGGCGAGTTGAACGCACAGATGCGAGTTGCGATGCACACCAGCGCCACGGACCGAGAGGAGCGCATCATCGAGGAGGCCGGCGACGTACTGTGGTACGCGGTCGCCCTGTGCTCCGAGGTGGGCGCGATGGTGCCCGAGCTCCACCCCTATCCCGTCGTGTCGCGGGGCGACTGGGCCGACCTGGGCGTCTTGGCCGAGCACCTCAAGAAGTGGTCATTCCACGGGCGGGATCTCGACCCGGAGCGCATCACCGCGCTGGTCGGCAAGATCACACGGGCAGCGCTGTACCGCGCATCGACCGTCGTCGACGCGACGGTGGCCGAGATCATGGCGGCCAACGTCGCCAAGCTCAAGGCCCGCCACCCCTCCGGATTCTCGACGGCGTACATGGAGGCCGATCATGGGTAGGTCAGGGACCGAGACGCACGGGTACACCATCGACATCGGGGCCGGGATCGACGAATGGCAGCCGGCCGAGGAACTGGCGCCGAAGATCGGCGGGTCGCAGGCCTCGGTCCACGCGGCGGCGATCCGCCGGCAGCGATGCGGGCAGCACTGGATCGAGAGCCGAGACGGATCCGACGGGGCTGAGTATCGCGTCGTCGAGAGCCGACCGGCGCCCTGGCACCCGCAGGCAGACGCCGACGGGTGGGCCAGCTCGACGAACCTGGCGGCGCGACTCGGGGTCAGCCAGCAGCGGATCTTCGGCGCATGCACCGAAGGCGAGCTGGCCGGCGGCTACCGGATCTACCGGCGCCCCGCGATGGCCGAGGACAAAATCGCGCTCGGGCTGAATAGACGCACGCAATACCTCTACCGCGCCGTCACGCCGCCGCCTCCGGGGCCTGAGCCGGCCGAGGTCATCGACGGGCTCACCGATGAGGCGGCCGAGCTGCGCGAGCGTGTGGAGCGGCTGGAGGCGCTAGCCGCCGCGACCGATCGCGCCCACGCGCGTGAACTCCAGCAGATCCGCCAGCTCGAGCGTGAGCGCGCCGACCGGATGCGCGACCAGCGCGACCGGCTCAGCGAGATGCTGCGAGACGAGATCGCGCGGAAGACTCAGGCTCCACCGACCCGCCGCCCCGACCGGATACGTGGCGCGATCGACGCACTACGAGGGCCGGGGGTATGACGTGGGTACATCTACCAGACGACCTCGACACCTGGCTCTATTCGCGGGAGCTGGAGGCAGCGAGCTCGCTGCGCGCCGCCTTGGGTGGGACACCATTTGCGCCGTCGAGTGGGACGCGTTTTGCCAGGATATTCTTCTCGCCCGAATGCGAGACGGAGTGCTGGGCGAGTGCCCCGTATGGGACGACGTGCGGACCTTCGACGGCCACCCGTGGCGAGGGGCGGTCGATATCATCACCGCCGGATTCCCCTGCCAGCCATTTTCGGTCGCAGGAAAGCAACGCAGCGTCGACGACCCCCAAAACATGTGGCCCGACACGAGCCGGGTCATTCGCGAGGTACGACCCCGGCTCGCGCTCTTGGAAAACGTCCCAGGGCTCCTTGCTGCCTCTCATGGGTATTTCGGCACCGTTCTCGGTGACCTGGCCGCCGCAGGGTATGACGCTCGGTGGGGCGTCGTATCTGCTGCCGACGTTGGAGCTCCCCACCGCCGAAAAAGGCTCTGGGTCCTCTGTGCCGACCGCGGGGGATTCGCGGAACTCGAGGAATTGCACCGCCAATGGTGGTGCGGGATCGACCGGGAACGCTGGGACGACGCTATGCGACTACGTGACGATCTATCCCACGCCGACGGCGACGCCGTACGGGCGGAACAGATCGGGGAGCGTCGGGGCGAAGGCCCGGCCATCCCTGATGCATATGGCGAGGCACGGGCTTTGGCCGACGCCGACGGCGAGGGACTACAAGGACTCGGGGGAGAACACCGATTACGCCCGAGCGGCGGCGAGGGGAATCCTGGCGGGCGTGGTGGTGGAGCGTGGTGGACCCGCGACCCCGCAGACGGGGAACCTGAATCCCGGATGGGTCGAGTGGCTCATGGGATGGCCGATGGGATGGACGCAGAGGCGACCGCTCCCGGATGGTGACCTCGAGGAATGGGATGGTGACCAGGCGCCGACGCGTCACGTCGCTCGAGTGGGGAGAGAGATCCCCGACCGCGCATCACGCCTCAAGGCCCTGGGCAACGGATGGGTGCCGGCGAGCGCGGCAGCCGCATTTTCGATGCTGATCGCGATAACGCAAGAGGAGGAGGAGAGATGACAGGGCGACTCTACAGGGCCGAGGTCACGGTGGTCGTCTACCTCTACGCGGCGGAGGACGACGCGTATGACGCCGCCGAACACGCGGCCAGCTTGGAGATCTTGAATGGATGTGACGTCGACATCGGGTCGACGATGCGTGAGTTGCTGGATGCAGGGGTGGCGGCGTGAGCAAGGACACCGACATCCTCCAACCCGCGCTCTTCGGCCCGCGCCGCGACGTCCGCACGGTCGTCATGGACCCGCCTTGGGCACCTGGTCGACGCTGCTCGGCGGCGCCGTGCTGCCCCACCCCACTGACGACGCCGGTCGCATCATCCACTCGCGCAAGCCAACGGAACTCCACGAGCTCGTCGAGCAGGCGAGCCCCGGACGGTGGCTGGAGATTTTCGCGCGGGAGGCGCGGCACGGCTGGCTGGCGTGGGGAAATGAGGTTGAGGAGGCGGCATCGTGAGCGACCTGCGATGACAACGACACGACACCCGGATCCACCGGGGTGCGAGATACGAAAGGAGGAGAGGATGGGGCTGACGGTAGACGCATGGGCAGTGATGACGACGGCGAACGAGCCGACCACGCTGGTAGGAAAACCAATGATTTTCGGGACGACGTCCGGCGGCGCGATGGCGTTCAGCGGTGCGGAGCTGGCCGAGGCGATCAGCTCAGGCGTGAGGACGCCAACGCGAGTGGTGCGAGTGCGGATCGAGTTGATCGATGAGGAGGGAGGGCGATGAGTGAGCGACTGACGAAAGAAGAATGGCACGAGCGTCTACAGGCGCAGGCGATGAATTTCGCCGGAGTGGTATCCCTAGGCGAGGGTGACATTGAGGCGGAGCGGCGGAGGCTCTGGGGGATGTTCGACCAGCTCCTCGACGAGCGCGACTCCCTGGAGAGAGGCATGAATTCTGCGGAGGACCATCGTCTATCGATGATCGACGAAATGGTGGCCCTCACGGAATGGATGAGGGATGTAATCCGCCAGCGGGACGCCGCGGTGGACCGCGCAGATCGCCTCGCCCGAGAGGATCGCCTCGCCCGAGAGGTCGGGCGGCTGGAGATGCGCCTAGAAGAGGCGGCGGCGTGGGCGAAAACAGGGGCGATGTTGGAGGCGATGCTCTCCGGGGGGTGGGAGTTGGAGTGGACCGACTACCTGACCGCCGACCACCTCGACGGGCGTAACCTCCACGTAGCGTTTGCCGATCACGACACTCTCCACGCTGCCGTCGCCGCGCTGGCCGAGGTGATGGGTATCGGGGCTGGCGCAGCGTGAGGCCGCCCCACGGAGGCGGGTCGTACGAGTGCGTACTGAATTGGCGGCCCGAGCAATAGCGAATCAATGGCCGATAAGATGAATTATCGGCCATTGATTGAATCAAGACGCCGAAGCGGCTACGATTGGCGGGCACCATATACATAGGTCGCGCGCGCGAGGGAGTGGGGATGGCTGACGACGACACCATCGAGGCCGAAGAAAATGCTATCGCCGTCATCTCCGGCGGGCCGATGGACCTACCCGAGCGACTGCGCGACCTATTCGATCTCGCGTGGGCCTACCGCGCCGCCGCTGTCTCCCGCGCGACCCGCAGCGCCTACGAGAGCGACTGGCGACAGTGGTCCGATTTCTGCGGCGACCACGGCATCGTCCCGCTGCCCGCGCACCCCATGTGCCTCGTCGCGTGGATCGGCCACATGATCCGCTCCGTCGCCGCCCCCTCCACCATATCGAGGCGCCTGTCGGGCATCCGCCACCACCACTACCTCGCGGGCCACCTGGACCCGACGAGCCATCGGCAGGGGCGAGAAAA
>PPFU01001962.1_pt1 | contig 41676 bp, 38 predicted proteins | sample 1535991 | NCBI WGS metagenome assembly PPFU01 (sample SAMN04901290, study PRJNA319586) | Hypolithon metagenome, whole genome shotgun sequencing project. | isolation source: Antarctic Hypolithon | place: Antarctica: Miers Valley | collected 2014
CCCCGCCGGCACACCGGCTGGCGGTGCAGACCTTCGTGGTGCCTTGGGACGACGACCAGCTGCGCGAGGCGTTCCAGCGCGAGCTCGCGCGCGGCGGGCAGGTGTACTTCCTGCACAACGACGTCGAGAGCATCGGCCGCATGCAGCGCGAGCTGGAGGCGCTGGTGCCCGAGGCGCGGATCGGCGTGGCCCACGGACAGATGCCCGAGCGCGAGCTCGAGCGCGTGATGCTCGACTTCCACAAGCAGCGCTTCAACGTGTTGCTGTGCTCGACGATCATCGAGTCGGGCATCGACATCCCCAACGCCAACACCATCATCATCAACCGCGCCGACCGCTTCGGGCTGGCGCAGCTGCACCAGCTGCGCGGCCGCGTCGGGCGCTCGCACCACCGCGCGTACGCGTACCTGGTGATCCCCGACGAGCGCACCATCAGCGCCGACGCGCGCAAGCGGCTGGACGCGATTTCGGCGATGGACGAGCTCGGCGCCGGCTTCATGCTGGCCACCCACGACCTCGAGATCCGCGGCGCCGGCGAGCTGCTGGGCGAGGGCCAGAGCGGGCAGATGGCCGAGGTCGGTTTCAGCCTGTACACCGAGCTGCTGGAGCGCGCGGTGCGCAGCATCCGCCGCGGCGAGCTGCCCGACCTGGACGGCACCGCGGCGCGCGGCGCCGAGATCGAACTGCACGTGCCGGCGCTCATTCCCGAGGACTATCTGCCTGACGTGCACACGCGGCTGACGCTGTACAAGCGCATCAGCGCGGCGCGCGACGCGGATGCGCTGCGCGAGCTGCAGGTGGAGATGATCGACCGTTTCGGGCTGCTGCCCGACGCGGCGCGGCACCTGTTCGCGCTGGCGGCGCTGAAGCTCGACGCGACCGGGCTTGGCATCCGCAAGCTCGACCTGGGTCCGGCCGGCGGCCGGGTGCAGTTCGGCGACAAGCCCAACATCGACCCGATGGCGATCATCCGCATGATCCAGGGCCAGCCCGCGACCTACCGCATGGATGGGCCGGACAAGCTGCGCATCACGCTGCCGATGCCGGAGCCGGCGGACCGGTTCAACACCGCGCGCGGCCTGCTGGCAACACTGCGCAGCTGATGCCTGTGCCCGCGCCCGTCGAGCACCCGACGGCAGTGTCCACCACGCTGCTGGCGGCGCTGACGATGCTCGCCTTTGCCGGCAACTCGCTGCTGTGCCGGCTTGCGCTGACCCGGACCGGCATCGATCCGGCGGGATTCACCGGCTTGCGGCTGCTGGCCGGGGCGCTGGTGCTGTGGGCATTGGCAGCGCGCGGCCGGGCGGCCGGCGCGCGGGTCATCGATGCCGGCAGCTGGGCATCGGCGCTGGCGCTGTTCGCGTACGCCGCGGCGTTCTCGTTCGCCTACACCGCCCTGACCGCGGCCACCGGGGCGCTGCTGCTGTTCGGCGCGGTGCAGGTCACGATGATCGGCGCTGGGCTGTGGCGCGGCGAGCGGCTTGGCGCGGTGGCCACCGGTGGTCTGCTGCTGGCGCTGGCCGGGTTGGGAGCGCTGCTGGCGCCGGGGGTAGCCGCGCCCCCGCCGGTCGCCGCGGCGCTGATGGTGGGCGCCGGCATCGCGTGGGGCGGGTACTCACTGCGCGGCGCCGGTGGCCATCCACCGCTGCAGGCGACCGCGGCCAACTTCTTGCGCGCACTGCCGGCCGCGGCGCTGCTGGCGCTGGCATTTGCCCCGCAGGTTCGCTTCGACGCTGCCGGCGTCGGCTTCGCGGTGGTGTCCGGCGCCATCACCTCGGGGCTCGGATATGCCGTCTGGTATGCCGTGCTGCCGCGGCTGCGCGCGTTGCGCGCATCGGCGCTGCAGCTCGGCGTGCCGGTGCTGACCGCGGCCGGCGGCGTGCTGCTGCACGAGCCGCCGACGCTGCAGCTGCTGGCCTGCGGCGGGGCGGTGCTTGGCGGCATGCTGATGGTGGTGTGGTCGCGCCACTCGGCGGCGCGATGACCGCGCGCGCCGTGCGGCGTTCTGGCATCGTGCGCGCTGCGCACTGCCGCTGAGCCCGCCACCATGCCCCGCGTCCCGCGCATCGCGCGTCCCGCACCGATGCCCGCCGCCGGTCCCGCGAGCGGCAGGAGCCGGCGCATGCCGGCGCCCACCGGCTTGGTCGACGATCTGCGCGGCGCCAGCCGGCTCGCGATCGATGCGGTCACCGGCGTCACCGACCTGGTCGAGGACCTCCACCATGCCGTCGCCACCATCGCACCGCTGGTCGGCGCGGCGCCCGCCGGCCGCGGCCGCGGGGTGTCGGGACTGGTGTACCGCGGCATCCGCGGCGTGACCCGCGTGGTCGGCGGCGGCGTCGACGCCAGCCTTGCCGGCGTCGCCGCGCTGGTCGGGCCCGACGAGGGCCCGTCGCCGCGCCGCGAGGCGGTGCGTGCGGCAGTCAACGGCGTCTTGGGCGACACGCTGGAGGCTGAGGGCAACCCGCTGGCGATCACGATGCAGCTGCGCCACGGCGGCACGGCGCTGCCGCTGCGGCGCGCTGCGCTGGCCCGTACATTCCCCGGTGTCGACCGCTTGGCGGTGTTCGTCCACGGGCTGTCGATGAACGACCTGCAGTGGACGCGCGAGGGGCACGACCACGGCCTGGCGCTGCAGCGCGACCTGGGCTTCGCGCCAGTGCAGGTGCTCTACAACAGCGGGCGGCGCATCGATGCCAACGGCGCCGACCTGGCCGCTCTGCTGGAGCGCCTGGCTGCTGCGTGGCCGGTGCCGCTGCGTCGCCTGGTGCTGGTCGGCCACAGCATGGGCGGCCTGGTCGCACGCAGCGCCTGCCACCACGCCAGCCTGGGTGACCTGGACTGGCTGCGGCGGCTCGACAGCCTGGCCTGCCTGGGCTCGCCGCACCACGGAGCGCCTCTGGAGCAGGCCGGCAGCCGGGTCGACGCGTTCCTGGGCATCAGCCCCTACCTGTCGCCGTTCGCACGCCTGGGCCGGATCCGCAGTGCCGGCGTGCAGGACCTGCGCCACGGTCACGTCGTCGCCGACGACGACGGGGCCAGGCACGAGGGCGACGACGGGCGCGGCACGCGGCGCGGCGTGCGGCATCCGCCGCTGCTGGCCCCGCCAGCGCACGTGCGCTGCTTCCTGGTAGCCGGCACACGGCAGAAGCTGCCCGGTGGCCGGCGCGAGGCGCTGCCCGGCGATGGCCTGGTGCCGGTGGCCAGCGCGCTGGCGCTACATCGCGACCCGGCGCGCGCGCTGCGGCTGCCGACGACGCATCGCTTCATCGCCCACGGCAGCCACCACTTCGACCTGCTGTCGAGTCAGACGGTCTACGCCCGGTTGCAGGCGTGGCTGGCGGATGCCGGCGATGCGTCGACCGCCGCAGGACGCAGCCTGGATCGTCCACTCAGTCCTGGGAGCGCTTGACCGGAGCAGCGCGCGCCGCGGCGGCGCCCGGCTTCGCTGCCACCGCCGCCTGGGTCGCGGCGTCGGCGATCCGCCACAGGTACAGGCTGGCCTGCGTGCGCCATGGACCCCAACGCTCGCCGCGCTCGCGCAGCGCGCGCGGCGAGGGCAGCGCGTCGCTGCCGTCGACCACCTGCGCGCCTTTCCGGATGCCGAGATCGTCGACCGGGAACACGTCCGGACGCCCGAGCCGGAAGATCAGCATCATCTCCACCGTCCAGCGCCCGATGCCGCGGATCGGCACCAGCGCATCGATGATGGCGTCGTCGGTCATGTGTGACATCCGGCGCAGCGTCGGAATCGCGCCTTCGACCTCGCGGCGCGACAGGTCGCGCAGCGCCAGCGCCTTGTTGCCTGACACCCCGCAGGCGCGCAGCGTGGCGTCGTCGATCGACGACAGCGTGCCGACGTGCAGCCGGGCACTGCCGATCGCCAGCTCGACCCGGCCGACGATCGTGGCCGCGGCCTTGGCGTGCAGCTGCTGGTAGAGGATCGCCCTCGCCAGCGCATCCACCGGGTCGAACGGCTGCCGCCAGCGCGTGTCCGCCGGCAGCGGGCCGATGCGTCGCGTCCACGCGCCCAGCGGCCGGTCGACACGCGCCAGGTGACGGCCCGCAGCGTCGGTGTCGAAGCCGCGCGCGTACCGCGCCACTGTCAGCGCCGCGCCGCGGCGATCGCCAACAGCAACCACGCACCGATCATCGCCATCCCGCCCACGGGGGCCAGCCGCGTCGGCCAACCCATCAGCGCGGCACCGGCCAAAGACCCTGCGAACAGCAGTACGCCGCCCAGCATGGCGACAAGCGCCAGCGGTGCAGGCCGTAGCAGCGTCGCCGACGACAGCGCGAGCAGCGCGGCGCCGTGGCCGAAGGCCATTGCCGCCGCCAGTGAGAGTCGGGTCGAGGCGGCCGCGTCAGCCCCGTGGGACGCATACGCGGCCAGTGCTACCGCAGCCGCGGCCAGCAGGCCGCCCGCCGCGCCGACGGCCCTGCGCACCGGGTCGCGCGCCGGTACCAGCGTCATCGACGGATCCCGAAACGGCGCGCGCCGCATACTGGGATGCGGCGCGCGGATGACACGGGGCAGATGACCGGTGCGGTCACGGCGGGCTTACTGCTGCGGCTGGCCCAGTGTCCAGTAGACGTCGTATTCGCCGCTCTCGGTGAAGGCGGCATCGATGCCGTTCTTGTAGTCCTCGTATGGACGGTCGGCGACCGCATAGCCACGGGTCACGGCCCACGCGCGGACGGCGTTGCGGACGTTGTCCAGCTCGGCCATGAAGCCGATGTACGAGGCCTTGGCGACGCTGGCGGGCGCGGTCTGGACGTAGGTCACCGGGCCCTGCAGGCGCAGGTTCGCCAGCGGCGGGCCCGCACCGGCAACCGGGGCGGCCGGGACGGCATCGGCGGCAGCAGTCGCATCGGCGTCGCCGGCGTCGGTTGCGGCATCCTCGGCCCCCGGCGCGGCGCCGGATCCGCGACGCACGCGCTGCGCGATGTCGAAGGTGTAGGTCTCGCGGCCGAGCTCGGTGGTGATGACGCGCATCGGGCCGACCGCTTCGAGGTTGCTGGCGGCGATGGTGCGGTTGATCCACTCCATGTTCGCTTTCATCGAGGCCTTGATGACATCGTTGTTGCGCTCGACGGCGCCGGCATTGACGACAAGCAGGTGCTCCGAGGGACGCTCCTCGACCATGAGGTTACCCAGCTTGCTGCCCTCGACACGATATTCGACGTTGGGGACCGCGGCCAGGATGTTGGTGAGGCGGCCGAGGCCGAGCTTCATCTGGTCGCCGACGCTGCGGCTTACGTACAGGCCGGAATAGCGGCCGAACAGGTTCCAGCCGTAGTCGACGTTGTAGGTCTGGGTGATCTCGACGTTGCGGTTGTTACGGCCGGTCGGGGTCAGCGTGAACGCGGTGCGCTTGTTGCTGCCGAGGTCGCTGTTGTCCACGGCGAACGCGACGCGCCGGTCAGGCTCGGACTCGGTGATCTCCCAGCTGCCCTCGCCGACACGGTCGACGTCGGAGACGTAGTCGACGCGCGCCCCGACACCCTCTTCCGGACCCGAGATGTTGAGCTGCGCGGCGGGGTCGTAGGCGGAGATTGCGCTCCAGTCGTCGAACCGGCGCAGGCTGTTGATGGTGTCGAACACGATGGAGATCCGACGGTTCGTCTCCACGCTTTCGCTCAGCGAGCGGCTGGACGGCAGGACGACGCCGACGACCAGGAACAGCACGGCGACGATCGCCATGGAAATCAGGATTTCGAGCAGACGGGTCATTCAGGGTTCTCCGGGACCAGAACCGGCCGAGGCCGGGCGCAGACCGGCAATCGTAGCAACTTGCGTCGGCGCCGGCGAGCGCCCGCACGCGTTCATCGAACGACCCGCGGACTGGCGACCGCGGCGATTTCAGCCCGACGCCGTCATGCTGGTGTCACTCAGCCGTGGAGCGCCCGGGGCCTGACTCCATTCCAGCGATCGGGAGTCAGGCGCCAAACCAGGCTCGGCTCCGCGCGCTCGCCTTTGGTTGCCGGCAGCAGTGACGCGCCGACCGATGCTTTCGCACAACCGCCTGCTAGCAAGCTCAGACCAGCTGCAGCTCGAACGCCTTGAGCACCGCGCGGGTGCGGTCGCGCACGCCAAGCTTGGAGAGGATGTTGGAGACGTGGTTCTTGATCGTGCCCTCGGCCACGCCCAGCGAGTTGGCGATCTCCTTGTTGGAGAAGCCGCTGGCCATCAGGCGCAGGATCTCGGTTTCGCGGTCGGTCAGCGGATCCGGCTTGTCGAGGCTGACGAACTCGTTGCGCATGTGCTCCAGCCCCGACAGCAGCCGCTGGGTGACCGCGGGCTGCACCAGCGAGCCGCCGCCGGCGACGGTGCGGATCGCCCCGACCAGCTGCTCCAGCGACACGTCCTTCAGCAGGTAGCCCTTGGCGCCGGCCTTGAGGCCCGCGAGCACCAGCTGGTCGTCGTCGAACGTGGTCAGGATGATCGTCGGCGGAAGCTGGTTGGTGCGCGACAGCGCCTGCAGCGCCTCCAGCCCGGACATCATCGGCATGCGCATGTCCATCAGCACCACGTCGGGCGCGCACGCCGGCACCACCTCGATGGCCTGCTTGCCGTCGGACGCCTCGGCCACCACCTCGATGCCGCCGTCGAGCGCCAGCAGCGAGCGGATGCCCTGTCGCACCAGGGTTTGGTCATCCACCAGACATACGCGGATCATGCTGCCTCCCGGGGCCGCGAAGGGGCGCGGCCGGATCCCATCATCGGGCCGGTACGGCCGCGGTGTCGATCTCCGCCGCGCCAGCCTGCACCGGTGGCGCCGCGGCGTCGAGCCCGGGGTCCAGCGGCAGCCGCAGGCGCAGGGTGAACCCCTGCCCCTCGGCAGTCTCGATCTCGAGCTCGCCGCCGTAGGCTGCCAGCCGCTCGCGCATGCCGCGCAGGCCGTTGCCGGCGGTGGCGAGGTCGGCGCCGCGACCGTCGTCGCACGCCACGACCCGCACCACCCCGCGCTCGAAAGCGTACTGCAGCCGCAGCAGCCGCGCCTGCGCGTGGCGCACCGTGTTGGTGATGATCTCCTGGGTGCAGCGCAGCAGCACGTGCGCGCGCTCGGGGTCGTTCATCAGGAACGGCCGCGGCAGCACCATGTCGATCTGCAGCCCGGGCACGTTGTCGGCCAGCGGCAACAGGGTCGCGGCCATGTCGATCGCGTCGTTGTCGCGGATCTGGCTCACCGCCTCGCGTACGTCCGACAGCAGCAGCCGCGCCAGCGTATGCGCCTGGCCCACATGCTCCTGCGCACGCCCGCTGGTGAGGTGGTTGGCGACCTCGAGGTTGAGGCTGAGCGCGGTCAGGTGGTGGCCGAGCAGGTCGTGCAGCTCGCGCGAGATGCGCGTGCGCTCGTTGACGCGCACGCTTTCGGCCAAAAGCGCGCGCGTCGCCCGCAGCTCCGAATTGAGCCGACGCTGCTCGTCGCGCGCCTGGGCCTGCTGCCGCGCCACCAGCCCGGTCACGAAGGCGAACCCGGTGAAACCCACGTAAAGGCTGGCCTGCAGCACCGCCTCCAGCCACGAGAAGTCCAGCCCGCGTACGTACACCGGCACGATCACGAACTCGCACAGCACCAGCACCGCCACGCCGAGCCACAGCGGCAACAGCCAGGGCAACACGCAGGCGACCACCATCAGCAGGATGCTGCCGAGGCCGCTCTGGCTGTAGTAGCTGATCGCAATCGCGCTACCTGCCAGCCACGCCAGCAGCGTGTAGTCCAGCACGGTCACCCGGCGATGGCCGAGGGCGCGCGTGAGCCACGCATAGCTGCCGCCGAACACCGCCCACGCCACCCATGCCCGCCACGCGCCCGCGGCCAGCAGGTCCTGCTGCCCGGGAACGCCCGGATCGCCCTGCGGCAGCGTCAGCAACAGCAGCGGCAGCCCGATCACTGCCCACGTGAACAGGCCCGCGTAGCGCAGCAGTCGGTTGTGGTCGAAGCGGGGCAGCATGCGCGGATGGTAGGCGCAATCGCGGCCGGCCCGCGAAGGCCGGAGGTCATGCGCGGCGAAGCGGCGGAGGCAGGTACACACGCGGCCTCAGCGGTCCCCGGACAGGCAGGGCCATGCGATAATCGCCAGCTTGTCGCGGTGCGTCATCGCGTTGGCCGTCCAGCGTCGCTGCGGCCGTTGCCGCGACCGTCCTTAAGTTGTGAGGGAGTGTGGAATGTCGATTGTCGTCCGCGACGTGCGCGAGCACGAGCTGGATTCCGTCCTTGCCCTCAACAACGCCGCCGGCCCCGCGATCCTGCCGCTCGACGCGTCGCGCCTGCGCCGGTTCTACGACAACGCCGAGTATTTCCGCATCGCCGAGCGCGACGGCGCCATGACCGGCTTCCTGGTCGGCTTCGGTTCGGATGCCGGGCACGACAGCAGCAACTTCGCGTGGTTCGCCGAGCGCTACCCGGCGTTCTTCTACATCGACCGCGTGGTGGTCGCCAGCCGCCGCCGCGGCGGCGGCGTCGGCCGCGCGTTCTATGCGGATGTACAGAGCTACGCCGAGCTTCGCTACCCGGTGCTGGCCTGCGAGGTCTTTGTCGAACACGACAGCGACCCGGCGCGCCTGTTCCACGGCAGCTTCGGATTCCACGAGGCGGGACAGCACGTGATGCCGCCGCGCGACGGCGCCAGCGCCGGCGTGCGCGCGTCGATGTTGACAAAGGAGCTGTGCAGTTACGCGTGGGTCCGCGAGCACTACGGCGACGGACTGCCGGATGCGCCGTGGATGCCGGTGGCGCGCCACGCCGTGGCTGGCAGGGAGGCGCGCTGATGGCCACCAACTCGCCGGGCGCGGCGATGGACTACGAGCCCGCAGGCGAGCTCAAGATCGGCCAGGTGGGCATCGCCAACCTGCGGGTGCGTACGCTGGATGTCGCGCAGCTCGCCCGCGAAATGCGTGACCGCGTGGCGCGCGCGCCGAAGCTGTTCGCACGCGCGGCGGTGATCGTCGATTTCGGCGGCCTGCCCGGCTCGCCTGATCCGTCCACTGCGCGCGCGCTGGTCGAAGCGCTGCGCGATGCCGGCGTGCTGCCGGTGGCCCTGGCCTATGGCAGCAGCGACAACGCGGCCCTCGCCGAAACCCTCGGCCTGCCCCTGCTGTCGAAGTTCCGGGCGCAGTACGAGGGCGGCGGCGAGGCACGGGAAACCGGTGCGCCGGCCCCCACCGCGCCGCAGAAGGGCGCCGCCGCCGAGCGCACGGCGCCCACCGGGGGCCCCGCGCCGGCCCGGCCCGCGGCCGACCCGGGGCTGCTGCAGACGACGCCGGTGCGCTCCGGGCAGCAGCTGTATGCAGACCACCGCGACCTGACCGTGACCACCACGGTCGGCGCCGGCGCCGAGGTCATCGCCGACGGCTCGATCCACATCTACGGCGCGCTGCGCGGCCGCGCGCTCGCCGGCGCCCAGGGCTTCGAGAAGGCGCGGATCTTCTGCCGCGAGTTCCACGCCGAGCTGGTCGCCGTCGCCGGCCACTACAAGGTGCTCGAGGACATCCCCGCCGCGCTGCACGGCCGCGCGGTCCAGGTCTGGCTCGACAAGGGCGAGCTGCGGATTGCCGCGCTGGACGCCGCGTGAGTCCTTTATCGGGCATCCTGCACGCCACGTCCGGCAGGCCGCGTCCCGCGGCGCGACCGGCGCGGCACCACCCGTCCATATCCGCCGGCAACCCGGCACACCGCAGCGCCGCGGCCCCCCGGCCGGCCGCACGCCCATCGTCCTGGAGGACTTGAACTTGGCAGAAATCATCGTCGTCACGTCCGGCAAGGGTGGCGTGGGGAAGACCACCACCAGCGCCAGCCTCGCCTGCGGCCTGGCGCGCCGCGGCAAGAAGGTCTGCGTCATCGACTTCGACGTCGGCCTGCGCAACCTCGACCTGATCATGGGCTGCGAGCGTCGGGTCGTGTACGACTTCGTCAACGTCACCCAGGGCGAGGCGACGCTGAAGCAGGCGCTGATCAAGGACAAGCGCTTCGATACGCTGTTCGTGCTCGCCGCGTCGCAGACCCGCGACAAGGACGCGTTGACCCAGGAGGGCGTGGAGAAGGTGCTCAACGACCTGTCCGCCGACGGCTTCGACTACGTGGTCTGCGACTCCCCGGCCGGCATCGAGAAGGGCGCGTTCCTGGCGATGTACTTCGCCGACCAGGCGGTGGTGGTGGTCAACCCCGAGGTCTCGAGCGTGCGCGACTCCGACCGCATCCTCGGCCTGCTCGACTCCAAGACCCGCAAGGCCGAACAGGGCGAGTCGATCAAGGCCAACCTGCTGCTGACCCGCTACAACCCGGCGCGCGTGGGCCAGGGCGAGATGCTGTCGATCACCGACGTCGAGGAGGTGCTGGGCCTGAAAACGATCGGCGTGATTCCGGAGTCGGGCGACGTGCTCAACGCCTCCAACAAGGGCGAGCCGGTGATCCTGGACATGGAATCCAACGCCGGGCTCGCCTACGACGATGCGGTTGCGCGGCTGATGGGCGAAGAGCGGCCGATGCGGTTCATTTCCGCCGAGAAGAAGGGATTCTTCAGCAAGATGTTTGGAGGCTGAGGCATGGGACTGTTCGATTTCCTCAAGACCAAGACCAATACCGCATCCATCGCCAAGGAGCGGCTGCGCATCATCGTGGCGCAGGAGCGCGGCAGCCGCGGCGCACCGGACTACCTGCCGATGCTGCAGCGCGAGCTGCTGGAGGTGATCCGCAAGTACGTCAGCGTCGACGTCGACGCGGTCAAGGTGGACGTGGTCAAGGACGGCGATCACGACGTGCTCGACATCTCGGTGTCGCTGCCTGACGGGCGCGCGTCCGCCGCGTGATCCGCGCGGTGGCGGCCAGCGCGGCCCCGGTCGGTGACGGCGTGCTGCTGCTGCGCGAGATCGCGGTCGCCGATGCTGCAGCGCTGCTTCGCCGCTACGGCCTCCGGCTCGCGCTGGTCGCCGACGGCGCGCCGATCCCCGGCAGCTACTGGGGCGACAGCGAGGCCGGGCTGGTCGGCACTACGGTGCACGCCCGCGCCGACACGCCGGTGCATTCGCTGCTGCACGAGGCCTGCCACCTGATCGTGCTGCCGCCTGCGTGGCGTGCGCTGGTGCATACCGATGCGACCGACTGCAACGAGGAAGAGGACGCGGTCTGCGTGCTGCAGTCGCTGCTTGCCGACCTGCTGCCCGGCGTTGGCCGCGACCGCCTGTTCGCCGACATGGACGCCTGGGGCTACTCCTTCCGCCTGGGCTCCGCCCGCGCCTATGTCGAGCACGACGCGGATGCCGCGTGGCAGTGGCTGCATGACCATGGGCTGGTCGACGCCTCGCGTGGCGTGCTGTTGCCGGGGGCCGGGGAAAGCGATTTCTGATCAACCAGGGCTGGAAGGGGCTTCTCTGCACAAGGCACGAAGCTCTTCCGGCTCTGTCGCGCACGCAACCGCCGAAAGTCAAGAACATCCGGTTCTTGGTGAGTTCCAGGGTTGAGCGACGCCTGCACAGGGCATTGCTGCCAGGCTCGTACGGGAAGCGAGAAGGGCCGAGGCGCACTTGCGGCCATCGGACCGCCGCTCTAGCCTGCCGGATGCGCTTCCACACACCCAGGATCTCCGCCGTGACCACTCGCCATGCCCTGCTCGCCCTCGCCGTCGCCGGCGTGCTCAGCATCACCGCGTGCGAGCGCATGCCCACCGAAGCCGGGGCCGGCGGGGGACTGTCGCAGGCCGACCTGGATCGCGAGACGGCCGACGAGTTCATTGTCCGCGTCAACGCCGAGCTCATGGCGATGTATCCCGAGCTCACCGCCGCCCAGTGGCTGTCGTCGACCTACATCAATGACGACAGCCAGCTGCTGGCCGCCAAGGGCAACGAGCGCTACCTGGCGCAGCTCAACCGCTGGATCGAGCAGGCCCGCCGCTTCGAAGGCCAGGAGATGTCGCCGGAGACCGCGCGTGCGATCACACTGCTGAAGCTGGGTACTTCGATGCCGCCGCCCAAGGACCCGGCGAAACTGGCCGAGCTGACCCGGATCGCTGCGCGCATGGAGGGCGCGTACGGCGCCGGCGAGTACTGCACCGGTGAGGGCGACGCGCGCAGCTGCCGGCAGCTGGGGCAGCTGGAGGACGTGCTGCGCTCCAGCCGTGACTACGACGCCCAGCTCGACGCCTGGCGCGGATGGCACACCATCGCGCAGCCGATCCGCGGCAACTACACCAGCTTTGTCTCGCTGATCAACGAAGGCGCGCGCGACCTCGGGTTTGCCGATGCCGGCGAAATCTGGCGCGCCGGCTACGACATGCCACCGGCGCAGATCGCTGCGGAGACTGACCGTCTCTGGGGCCAGGTCAAGCCGCTGTACGAGCAGCTGCACTGCTATACGCGCACGCGGCTGGAGGCGCGCTATCCCGGCCGCGGTTCCGTCAACGGGCTGTTGCCCGCGCACCTGATGGGCAACATGTGGCAGCAGGACTGGGGCAACCTCTGGGACGTGCTGGAGCCCTACCAGGGCGCTGGCAGCCTCGATATCACCGGCGCGCTGGAGCGCCAGGCGCAGGCCGGGCTCAACGAGCTGATGGTGCGCCAGAACACGCTGATCGACACCGACCGCCGTGTCGAGGTGGCGCGCGAGGCCGAGCTGGCCACCGCGCGCGCCATGACCGAGCGCGCCGAGGAATTCTATGTCTCGCTGGGCATGCCCGAGCTGCCCGAAAGCTACTGGCAGAAAACGCAGTTCATCAAGCCGCGCGACCGCGACGTGGTCTGCCACGCCAGCGCGTGGGACATGGACATGCGCGGCGACGTGCGCACCAAGATGTGCATCAAGCCCAATGAGGAAGACTTCACCACCATCTACCACGAGCTCGGCCACGTGTATTACTACCTGGCCTACAACGACAAGCCGCCGCTGTTCCAGACCGGCGCGCACGACGGCTTCCATGAGGCCATCGGCGACACCATCGTGCTGTCGCTGACCCCGGAATACCTGCAGTCCATCGGGCTCGTCGGCGAACAGCAGGTGTCCAACGAGGCGCTGATCAACTCGCAGATGCGCATGGCGCTGGCCAAGGTCGCGTTCATGCCGTTCGGGCTGATGATCGACCGTTGGCGCTGGGGCGTGTTCGACGGCTCGATCACCCAGGCCAACTACAACGCCGCGTGGTGGGACCTGAAGGCGCGCTACCAGGGCGTCGCGCCGGTCACCGCGCGCGGCGAGGAGTTCTTCGACGCCGGCGCCAAGTACCACGTGCCGGGCAATACGCCGTACACGCGCTACTTCCTATCGCACGTGCTGCAGTTCCAGTTCTACAAGGCGCTGTGCGACGCCGCCGGGCACCCCGGCCCGCTGTATGCGTGCAACTTCCACGGCAACAAGGCGGCCGGCGAGAAGTTCCAGGCAATGCTGTCGAAAGGCAACAGCCAGCCGTGGCAGCAGACGATGCGCGAGCTGACAGGCGGCGAGTCGATGGACGGCGCGGCGGTGCTGGAGTACTTCGCGCCGCTGCAGGAGTGGCTGGTGCAACAGAACGAAGGCCGCAGCTGCGGCTGGCAGGCGCCCGCGATGTCGGCCGCTGCACTAGCCCCACCAGCCCCACCGGCCGCGCCCACGACCCCCCGCAACGCCCGCCGGCACGCCGACGCGCGGCTGACGAGCGCGTGGTGGCCGCGCCCGGCGTCCACCGGCGCGGCTTCGCAAGGCGGGCCAGGCGACGGGTCGCCGGGGCTGCGTGCCATGCGGCCTAGACGTGGTCCGACGGTTCCGGCAACGCGCGGACGGGCACGTCCAACGGCGGCGGCGCCTCGCGACGCATCTGCCAGCGCCAGAACAGCCAGCCGGCGAGCGTGAAGCACGCGGCCAGGGTCGCCAGCAGCACCGCGCTATGGCTGACCAGCGGCGAGAGCAGCCCGGCGACCAGCGCGTTGACGACCAGGCTGGTGAACGCCTGCAGTGACGACGCCGACCCGCGCTGCGCCGGGTACATGTCCAGGATCGCCAGGGTCAGGATCGGGAACGTCAGCGCAACGCCGAACGCGGTCAGCGTGGCCGGGAGCACTGCCCATGGCAGCGACAGCGACGACGCCAAGGAGCCGTAGGCGATGTTGGCGATCGCCGCCACGCCGCAGCACGCGAAACCGATGTCGACCTGCCGCCGTCCGCTCAGCCTGCCCGCCGCGCGCCCGGACACGAACGCGCCCAGCATCATGCCGCCGATCATCGGCACGAAGAACCACGCGAACTGGCGCTCGTTCAGCCGCAGCAGGTCGAGCACGAACGCCGGCGCCGAGGCGATGTACAGGAACAGGGCGGCGAAGTTGAACGCACCCGCCGCCGCGAGCCGCTGGAAACGCGGGTTGACGAAGATCGCGACGTAATCGCGTGCGAGCGCACGCGGCACCAGCGGCCGCCGCGCCGCCGGCGGCAAGGTCTCCGGCAGCAGCCAGTAGGTCGCGGCGATCAACGCCAGCGAGAACGCGACCAGGAACCAGTAGATCCCGGTCCACGCGGTCCAGCCGAGGATCCAGCCGCCGATGATCGGCGCGATCGCCGGCGCGATGCCGAAGATCATCGACACCTGGCTCATCAGCCGCTGCGCGTCGTCGCCGTGCAGCACGTCGCGGATCACCGCGCGGCCCACGATCAGCCCGACGCCCGCCGACAGCCCCTGCAGCGCGCGGAACGCCAGCATGGTCGGCAGGTCGGGAGACAGCGCGCAGCCCACCGACGCCAGCGTGAACACGGCCAGGCCGCCAAGGATCACGCGCCGGCGTCCGATGACGTCCGACAGCGGTCCATGCACCAGGCTCATCAGCGCGTACGCGATGAGATAGACGCTGATGGTCTGCTGCATCGCCAGCTTGTCGGCGCCGAGGCTCGCACCCATCGCCGGGAACGCAGGGAAGATGGTGTCGATCGAGAACGGCCCGAACATCGCCAGCCCGCCCAACAGCAGCGCCAGCCGTCGTGTCGAAGGTGCGACCACCAGCATCATCGGGTCGGGGCCGGAGCGCGCAGCGGATGTCGCATGGCAATGTGACAGCGCCACGCAATGCAGCGTTCAAGGAGGGGGCTCGGCGAGGGCATCGGGAGGCTGGACCGGGAGGCGCGCCATGGTACGCAATCGCTCCGGCGCCCCGGCGGTCCGGGCTATACTCGCGGCGCACGTGGCGGGAGAAGCGATGGCACCTGAGGGTCCATCGCTGCCGAAGGCGCAACGCCCGTAATCGCTCAGGCCCCAGACCGTCGCGTGCGGCAACACTCTGGAGAGATCGGCCTCAGGCCGGCGCCGAAGGGGCACGACATCCGCGCGACGCGGGTGTCCAAACTCTCAGGCAGAAGGACAGAGGGGCGCGTCATGCAGCACCGCAGCGGCGGCGTCCCGATGGATGCGCCGCATCGGCACTCCCGACCGACGTCGCGACACCGCGGCGTATCCCCTGCCCGCCCACTCCGGATGCCCGCCATGACCCAGCCCGCCACGTTCCGCGACGCCAAGACCCCGCTGCGCGAGCTCGAGCACCACGCCGCGTTCCTCGAGCGCCACATCGGCCCCAACTCCGACGAAATCGCGCACATGCTCGAGGTCATCGCGCAGCCGTCACTGGACGCGATGACCGACGCCATCGTGCCGGGCAACATCAAGTCGTCAGCGCCGCTGGCGCTGTCGGCCCCGATCAACGAAGAGGAGGCGCTGGCGCGCATCCGCGCGATCGCCGACCGCAACCAGGTCTTCCGCAGCTTCATCGGCCAGGGCTATTACGGCACCCACACGCCCAACGTGATCCTGCGCAACATCCTCGAGAACCCCGCCTGGTACACCGCGTATACCCCGTACCAGGCCGAGATCTCGCAGGGCCGGATGGAGGCGCTGATCAACTTCCAGACCATGGTCGCCGACCTGACCGGCATGGAGATGGCCAACGCCTCGCTGCTCGACGAGGCCACCGCGTGCGCCGAGGCGATGACGCTGGCCAAGCGCTCCGGGCGCTCCAAGTCCAACGTGTTCTTCGTCTCGCGCAACGTGCATCCGCAGACCCTGCAGGTGGTGCGCACGCGCGCCGATGGCCTCGGCATCGAGCTGCACGTCGGTGATGACGCCGACGCCGCCACCATCGACGCCTTCGGCGTGCTCTTGCAGTACCCGGACACCTTCGGCCAGGTCCACGATTACGCCACGCTGGCCGAGGCCGTGCACGCGCGCGGCGGGCTGGTCGCGGTGGCTACCGACCTGCTGGCGCTGACCCTGCTCAAGGCGCCCGGTGCCTGGGGCGCCGACATCGTGGTCGGCAACTCGCAGCGCTTCGGCGTGCCGTTCGGCAACGGCGGCCCGCACGCCGCGTTCATGGCCTGCCGCGACGCGTACAAGCGCTCGATGCCGGGCCGCCTGATCGGGGTGTCGATCGACGCCGAAGGCAAGCCCGCGTACCGGCTGACGCTGCAGACCCGCGAGCAGCACATCCGTCGCGAGAAGGCGACGTCCAACATCTGCACCGCGCAGGTGCTGCTGGCGGTGATGGCCAGCATGTACGCGGTCTACCACGGCCCCGCCGGGCTGGTGCGCATCGCGCGCCGCACCCACCGCCTGGCGGCGCTGCTGGCGGCCACGCTGCGCGGTGCCGGCGTCACCGTGGGCCCGGACTTCTTCGACACGCTGCACGTGGTCGACGTCGACGCTGCGGCGCTGCATGCGCGCGCCGCTGACGCGCGCATCAACCTGCGCGCGATCGACGACCGCGCCGTCGGCATCAGCCTGGACGAGACCACGACCCGCGCCGACGTGGTCGCCCTCGCGGCGCTGTTCGGCGCCCCCATCGACGACATCGACGCGCTCGACGCCGCAACCGACGACGCCCTGCCCGCCGGCCTGGTGCGCGACAGCGCCTTCATGACCCATCCGGTGTTCAACACCCACCACAGCGAGCACGAGCTGCTGCGCTACATGCGCCAGCTGTCCGACAAGGACCTGGCGATGGACCGCACCATGATCCCGCTGGGCTCGTGCACGATGAAGCTCAACGCCACCGCGGAGATGATCCCGGTGACGTGGCCGGAGTTCGGCGCGATCCACCCGCTGGCGCCGGCGACGCAGACCGCCGGCTACACCGAGCTGATCGCGCAGCTGGAGGCGATGCTGGTCGAGTGCACCGGCTACGACGCCGTCAGCCTGCAGCCCAACTCCGGTGCCCAGGGCGAGTTCGCCGGGCTGCTGGCGATCCGCGCCTACCACCGCTCGCGCGGCGAGGGACACCGCGACATCTGCCTGATCCCCGAGTCCGCCCACGGCACCAATCCCGCGTCGGCGCAGATGTGCGGCATGACCGTCGTGGTCACGCGCTGCGACAGGGACGGCAACGTCGACATCGATGACATCCGCGCCAATGCGGAGAAGTACTCGGACCGCCTGGCGGCGCTGATGATCACGTATCCCTCGACCCACGGCGTGTTCGAGGAGGACGTGGTCGCGATCTGCGAGGCGATCCACGCCCGCGGCGGACAGGTCTATACCGATGGCGCCAACATGAACGCCCTGGTCGGCGTCGCCAAGCCCGGCAAGTGGGGCTCGGACGTCTCGCACCTCAACCTGCACAAGACCTTCTGCATCCCGCACGGCGGCGGTGGCCCGGGCGTGGGCCCGTGCGCGGTCAAGTCGCACCTGGCGCCATTCCTGCCGTCGGCGTACGGCATCGATGGCGACGTCGGCATGGTGTCGGGCGCGACTTACGGCTCGGCTTCGATCCTGCCGATCAGCTGGATGTACATCACCCTGATGGGTGCCGAGGGCCTGCGCCGCGCGACCCAGGTGGCGCTGCTCAACGCCAACTACGTAGCCACGCGCCTCGCGCCGCACTACGACACGCTGTATACCGGTCGCAACGGACTCGTGGCCCACGAATGCATCCTCGACCTGCGCGGCATCAAGGACGCGACCGGCATCGGTGCCGAGGACGTGGCCAAGCGCCTGGTCGACTTTGGCTTCCACGCGCCCACACTGAGCTTCCCGGTTGCCGGCACGCTGATGGTGGAGCCGACCGAGAGCGAGTCGCTGCACGAGCTCGACCGCTTCATCGACGCGATGATCCAGATCCGGCACGAGATCCGCGCGGTCGAGGACGGGAGCCTGGACCGCGAGGACAATCCGCTCAAGCACGCCCCGCACACCGCGACCATGGTGGCAGGCAGCGAGTGGACGCACGCGTACCCGCGCGAACTGGCGGCGTTCCCGCTGCCCGGCCTGAAGCTGCAGAAGTACTGGCCGCCGGTGGCGCGCGTGGACAACGTCTACGGCGACAAGAACATCATGTGCGCGTGCATCCCGATCGACGCCTACCGCGAGGACGCGGAGGCCTGAGGCACCCGTCCCGATCGCTGCAGCCGGCGCCCGGCCGACCCTGCGGAGACACAGGCGGCACGCAGCCGCCATCGAGGGCCGCATCCGCGCGAGCGGGTTCCGGCGTAGTTGCCGCATGAGCCGCTGCGCGCGATGTCACACCCTCCTGTTGCGCCAGCACGCCGGCGAGGCGCTTCCGCGATGACATATGCCGCGCGCGGGGCCCGGGTCGGAGCGAAGGCGAACGTCGCGCGGATGGGCGGCTGGATGCTGGTCGCAGCGCTGGCGCTGCTGCCGATGCAGGGCATCCTCAGCGCGGTCTCGCAGGTGTTCGGGCCGGCGCACTACCACGTGGCACACACCTCGAACGGCGGGACGCACGTGCCAACATCCCCGGATGACGCACTCCGCGTGGCTACTGACAGCATGCGCCGTGGTGCAGCGTCATCGTCCATGGTCACTCTCGCGTCAGCGGCCACCACCCGGCTTGCCGGTGGACCGCCCGCCGGCGCCATCGAGACTGACCGCCACGACGACGCGCTCCCCAATGCGCAGTCGTCGCTGTTGGAGACCGCCGCGCGCGGCCACCTGCATCCGCACTACGGCGCCGCCGTGCACCGCCATTACTCCCATGATGAGCCGAGCGCCGCGCCGCGTTCCCATGCGCATCCACACCCGCATCCGCATCCATTGGCCAGCGGCGGCGACGGGCGTCATCATCCTGCCGACGAGCGCCCCGATGTCGCCACCACGGCGCCTGCCACCGTCGCCGCCAACGCGCACGCGACGGATGCCCCGCAGGCGCAGCCCGCGCCGCATTCGCACGCGGACATCGGCCAGCACCACCACCGCGGGCCGGCGGACGACGTGGTCTACCTTGTCGGCGACGGCCAGCGCGACAACCTGTCGCTGCGCGCGGGCACCAACGGGCTCGACCACTGCTGGTCGCTGATGCCGGGCGACTGCAGCGTCGTGGGCGTGCGAGGGCGGGCGGCACTGTTCGCCGTCGTCGCCCAGGGCCATGCGCGGCCCACTGCGGGCGCGCCACGCCGCCCGCCGCGGCGTTCCGGCAGCCGCTTCCTGCCCTGACCGCAGCGGACTGTCCGCCGCCCGGCACGCGTGCCGGCGACGGCGGCGTCGCTCGGCGCCACGCAACCGCCACGCCCTGCCAGTCCGCGTCGCTCCGACGCAGCGGCCGCGCGTCACCGGCGGCTGGACACCGGTCGCGGTTCGCTCATCCAGCAAGCGCCCACGGCCGGCGCTGGCGCGTGGCATTCGATGCCCGTGCCAGCGCCGCCAGTGCGGCCGCTCCGTTGCGCCCCCGCGCGCGCCACTCATCTTCCGGACACATCCCATGCCTCCATCCCCGCTTCCACACACACTCCGCCCCACCGGGCTGTCGCCTAGCACACCGCGCGCCGGGCCGCACCCTGCCCCGTCGCTGCTCGCACTGGCGATCGCTGCCCTGCTGGTGACATCCACGCATGTCCACGCGCAGCAATCGCCTTCCGCCGTTCGGCCCTCCACGGCAGCCGCCCCGCCGGTTTCCGCCCCTGCGGGCGACGTCCCAGAGCCGGCACTCCCCGTCGCGGTGACCCTCGACACGATCCTGGTCAAGGGCCAGGCGCTCGACGTGCGCGACAACGCTTTCTCCACCACCAGGGTGACCGGAGCGGCCATCGCGGAAGACCGCGTCAGCGACATCGACGCGCTGTTCCGCAACGTGCCCGGCATGACCGTCCGCAGCATCGGCTATGGCGCGGTGGCATCGTCGACGGTGATCCGCGGCTTTGGTGCCGGCGGCCACGGCGGCGACCTTGGCGTCGTTCTCGACGGCATTCCGCTCAACGAGGCCAACTCGCATGCCGACGGCTACGTCGACGTGCAGGTGCTGGTGCCGCTGGAGATCGAGGACCTCACCGTGTACCGCGGTCCGGTGTCGGCGCTGTACGGCAACTTCAACCGCGGCGGGCTGGTGGCGTTCCAGACGCGCAAGTCGGGTGACTACGCCGAGTTCGACGGCAGTGTGGGCGACTATGGGACGGTCGACCTGCAGGCCGCGCTCGGCGTGCCGATCGGCGACCGCCAGCAGCTCAACGTTGCCAGCCAGCTGTTCCATACCGACAGTTTCCGCAGGCAGTCGCAAACGGATCGCCGCACCGCGTCCATGCGCTACGGCATCGGCCTGAGTGATCGCGTCGACCTCGCGCTGTCCGCGCGCGTGCACGACGCCGAGGCCGACGGCGCCGCCCGCGTCACGCGGGCGCAGTTCGACGTCGATCCCTATGGCATCGACCCGCGCACCCAGAACGACGCGGCGTTCAAGGATTTCCGCACCCTGCGCGCCGATCTCAACATCACCGTCGCACCGGAGCTGCGCCTGTTGACCTTCGCCTACGGCACGCGGCAGGACTTCACCCGCTACTTCACCCGGCCGGTGGCGGCGACGCGCTTCCTGCAGCGTGAGGAAACCTACGACCGCCACGTCGTCGGCGCCGGCACCAGCCTCAACGGACGTTCGCTGCTGGCGGGCCGGCCGCTGGACTTCGTTGCGGGCGTGGAGGCCTTCAACGAGCGCACCGAATTCCAGTTCTTCGATGGCCTCGACAACCGGCGCCGTGTTGGCGCGGCGCTCAACGATCGTGAGACCGAGATAGAAAGCGTGTCGGCGTTCGTCGAATCGACATGGCGCGCGCACCGGCTGCTGGACCTGTCGCTCGGCGCGCGTTACGACCGTTTCGACGGGGCATGCCGTCGCCTCGGTCCCGAGGCCGGCAGCGATCCCTGCGACACGCTCGCGACGCTCGACAACGTCAGCCCGAAGCTCGGCGCCAGGTCACAGCTGGCGCCGTGGCTGCAGCTGCGCGGAAGCTATGCGGAGGGATTCGGCCTGCCGGGCGGGTTCACCAAGTACGCACCCGGCGCGCAGTCGCTCGACCCCAACGAGCTGCGACAGGTCGAGCTGGGGGTCCTGCTCACCCCGTTCGACGACGTCTCGCTCGACGTGGTCGCCTACCGCATCAACTCCAGCGAGGAAATCCGCACCGTATCGCCGGGCGTGTTCGAGAACTTCGGCGCCACCCGGCGCACCGGCATCGAGGCCTCGGCTCGCTGGCAGGTGACACCGGCCGTGGAGCTCGGCGGCGTCTATGGCTACGCCGACTCCGAGATCACGCAGAACCGCAACCCCGCCCTGCTCGGCAACGTGGTCACCGGCGTGCCGGAGCACACCGGGACCGTCAACGTCGCCTGGCGCCCGGTCGACGCACTGCGTCTGGATGCGACGTACCGCCATGTCGGCCGCACCTGGCTCGATGCCGCCAACACCCGTCGCAGCGACAGCTACGACACGCTCGATGTCGGCGCATCGTGGCAGCTGCCCACCCGGGTGCCGACGCGGCTGTACCTCAACATCGACAACATCTCCGACCGCGTCTACGCCACCGCCACCTCGCTGTCGTTCGGCGAGCAGCTGCTGACGCCGGGTGCGCCGCGCTTCGTGCGCGTCGGCGTCCAGGTCGGCTTCTGATGCCCACCATGCCCCCCATCCCCCGCTACAAGGAGTTCCACGCCATGAAAACCACACCGCTGCTGCTCGGCCTGCTGGCCGTCGCATTCGCGCCCGGCGCATACGCGCACACCATCTGGCTGCAGGCCCGCAGCGACGCACCCCGGGCCTACGACGTGTACTTCGGGGGCCACGCCGGTGCCCTGACACCCTACGACGCGCGCCGCATCGCCTCGCTGCGCGCGCTTGACGCGACCGGCGCCGACGTCGCCGTCACCCGGACCGGCACCGACGACGACGCGCGGATCAGCGTCGACGGCGACGCCGACCTCATCGTGTTCGGCTACGACAACGGCATCCATACCCGCACCGGCGACGGGCCCAGCATCAAGGCGCCGATGGACGAGGTGCCGGGCGCGCTCACGGCCACCAACGCGCAGAAGTTCCACAAGACCGTCGTGCGCTGGGGTAGCGACGTCGTCAGCACCCCGGTCGGACAGGCCTTCGAGGTGACGCCGGTCAGCGCAGAGACGCCGGCGGCCGGTGCGCAGATGCGCGTGCAGGTCCGCATCGATGGCGTCCCTGCACAGGGGATCCATATCGGCCGCGGCGAAGATACCCGCGATGCCACCACCGATGCGGAGGGGATCGCCAGCTTCGTGCCGGTGGCGGGCCACAACCGCATCTGGGCGGGGCGACGCCTGCAGGTCACCGGCGAACCGCGCTACACCGAGCTGTCGTACGAGTACTCGCTCGGGTTCGACGTCCCATGACCGCGATCCGGATCTCCCGCCACTGGACCTGCGCTGCGCTGCTGCTGGCCGCGTGCAGCGGCACTGCCCTGGCCCACGGCCTGCGCGTGGCGGTCGAGACGACCGCGGACTCGGTATCGGGCGCCGTGACCTACGACGACGGCGACGCGGCACCCGGAGAATGGGTGCAGCTGTTCGCACGCGACGAGCCGGCGACGGCCCTGGCAGGCGCGGCCGCCGACGCCGGGGGGCGGTTCCGTTTCCCGGCGACGCCGTCGACACGCTATCGCATCGTCGTAACGGCCAACGAGGACCACGTGATCCAGCAGGAGATCGCCACTCCCGCGTCGTCACCCTGAGTCGGCAGGCCTCCGAGGACCGGCGACGCGCGGGAGTCCGCAGCGCGTCGCCCATCCACCGGCGGACGCGAGGTGCACGGTGCGATGGTTGTCAGCTCTGCGCCGCGCGGCGTCTCCTGACCGCCAGCACCTGGCCCACGATCGCCGTCAGCAGGATGCAGCTGTTGGTGACGATGAAGACCCAGTTGTCCAGCAGCGCGCTGTAGACGATGAACAGCACCGACGCCGCCATCTGGCCGAGGAACAGCCAATGCGACACGCCGGGGCTGTCGGGGTCGCGCGCCTGGACGATGATCTGGCGCACCAGGGTCGCCAGCAGGATCGCCGACGCCGCCCAGCCGACGAGGTCAGCGCCCATCGGCCGCGGTCACGGGGTCAGCACCACCTTGCGGCAGTCCTCTTCCTTCTCGTCGAACACCCGGTAACCCTCGGCGGCGTCAACCAGTTTCATGCGGTGGGTGATGATCGCGCCCGGGTCCAGCCTGCCCTCGCCGATCGCGTCGAGCAGCGTCGGCATGTGCTTCTGCACGTGCGTCTGCCCCATCTTGAACGACAGGCCCTTGTCGAACGCATCACCGAACAGGAAGCCGTGGATGAAGCCGACGTACACGCCCGGCACGCTGACGGTGCCGCCGCGACGGGTCGCGGCGATGCACTGGCGCAGCGCCTTGCCGCTGCTGGCCTCGAGCTTGAGCGTCGTCAGGATGGTTTCCGTCGTGCTGCCCTTGGCCTCGAAGCCCACTGCATCGATGCTGACATCGACGCCGCGTCGATTGGTCTGCGCGACGATCAGCTCAGCCGGGTCCTCGTCGTCATCGAAGTTGATCGGGACCACCCCGTAGGCCTGCTGCGCGAACGCCAGGCGGTACGGATGCTGGTCGACCATAAAGATCTTCTCCGCACCCAGCATGCGGCAGCACGCGGCCGCCATCAGCCCGACCGGTCCGGCGCCGAAGATCGCGACCGTCGACCCTTCGGTGACGCCGCCGTCGACCGCCGCCTGGTAGCCCGTCGGGAGGATGTCGGAGAGAAAGAGCACCTGGTCATCGGACAGCGCGTCCGGCACGACGATCGGACCGACGTTCGCCTTCGGTACGCGCACGTACTCCGCCTGGCCGCCGGGGATGCCGCCATACATGTGGCTGAAGCCGAACAGCGCCGCGGGCGGACGCATGTCCTTGGCATTGAGCGCGCCGCCGTCGCCGGTGTTGGTGGTCTCGCACGCAGAGAACTCCGCGAGCCGGCAGTGGAAACAGCTGCCGCACGCGATGACGAACGGGATCACCACGCGGTCGCCGCGCTTGAGGTCGGTGACCCCACTGCCGACGTCCTCGACGATGCCCATGAACTCGTGCCCCAGGATGTCGCCGGACTGCACGCTGGGCACCTTGCCGCGGTACAGGTGCAGGTCCGAGCCGCAGATCGCGGTCGCGGTGACGCGCAGCAGGATGTCGTCGAGTTCACGCAGCGTCGGGTCCGGTACGTTGTCGACCTGGACCTTGTTGGATCCATGGTAGGTGAGGGCTTTCAAAGGGCAGCTCCGCTGGGGGGAGGGGGTGCATCTATACCTGCCGCGGTATGCAGGACGGGTGAGGTGCCGGCGAGGCTCCATTCCCGGTTTCACGCCGGGATGCCGCGGGGTTCACGGCATGCGCACGGTCCGGAGCGCCCAGTGGCGGCGCGCGCGCACTGCGCGCCATCTTCCCGAGGCCCTCCCCATGAGCGACGTACGTGACAAGACCTCCTCCGCTGCCGAGTACAAGCCGCCGAAGGCCGATGCGCTGAAGGACCGCAAGGCCTCCAAGGGTGACCGCTACGCACACGACGACAACGGCAGCGCCGAGGGCAACGACCCCGCACTCGAGCGCGGCGACACCTTCACACGGGTGGTGCCAGACAAGGGCTGAACAGCCCGGCGCGAAGTGGTGGTGGGAGCGTTCCCGGCGATGCGAAGGTCGTTTTCATCGCCGCGACTGCAAGGTAGGTGACCAGCGGGGGCCGACCGGTCTGCCGTACACCGATCCTCAGGAGCCTCCCATGGCCAGCATTACCACCGCACCTCCCTCCGCCGCCTCCGGCGAAGGCGCCAGGCCGTCCGCTGCCGAGGGCAACTCCGTCAAGCGCAGTGACCTCGACGGCAACGACATGTCGGCGACCACCCGCGGCGACGGCGGCGAGCTCCACCAGCGCGCTGGCGGCGGGTGCCCGGTGATGACGACCAACCAGGGCATCCCGGTCTCCGACAACCAAAACTCGCTGCGCGCGACGCCGCGTGGGCCGACGCTGCTGGAGGACTTCATCCTCCGCGAGAAGATCACCCACTTCGACCACGAGCGCATCCCGGAGCGCATCGTGCACGCGCGCGGTTCCGCCGCGCATGGCCATTTCCAGCTCACGAAGTCGCTGGCCCAGTACACCACCGCCAGGGTGCTGACCGAAGTTGGCAACACGACGCCGGTGTTCGCCCGCTTCTCGACCGTCGCCGGTGGGTCGGGCTCGGTCGACACGCCGCGCGACGTGCGCGGCTTCTCGGTCAAGCTCTACACCAGCGAGGGCAACTGGGACCTCGTCGGCAACAACATCCCGGTGTTCTTCATCCAGGACGCGATCAAGTTCCCCGACATCATCCACGCGGTGAAGATGGAGCCCGACCGCGGCTTCCCGCAGGCCGCCAGCGCGCACGACACCTTCTGGGACTTCGTGTCGCTGACGCCCGAGACCATGCACATGATCATGTGGGCGATGAGCGACCGCACGCTGCCGCGCTCGCTGCGGATGATGGAAGGCTTCGGCGTGCATTCGTTCCGGCTGCTCGACGCCGACGGCAGGTCGACGTTCGTGAAGTTCCACTGGCGCCCCGAACTCGGCATCCAGTCCACGGTCTGGGACGAGGCACTGAAGCTGCAGCACGCCGACAACGACTTCCACCGCCGCGACCTGTTCGAGTCGATCACCGGTGGCGATTTCCCGGCGTGGGAGCTCGCGGTGCAGCTGTTCAGCGAGGAGGACGCCGAGGGCTTCGAGTTCGACCACCTGGATTCGACCAAGCTGATCCCGGAGGAGTTGGTCCCGCTGACCGTGATCGGGCGCATGGTGCTCGACCGCTGGCCGGACAACTTCTTCGCCGAGACCGAGCAGGTGGCGTATTGCCCCGCCAACATCGTGCCCGGCATCGACTTCTCCAACGACCCGCTGCTGCAGGGCCGGCTGCACTCCTACCTCGACACCCAGCTGTCGCGGCTGGGCGGGCCGAACTTCCACCAGATCCCCGTCAACGCGCCCAAGTGCCCGTTCGCCAACAACCAGCGCGACGGCCATATGCAGATGCAGGTGCCGAAGGGCCGCGTGGCGTACGAGCCGAGTTCACTGGAGGACGGCCCGCGCGAGACCGCCGACGGGTATCGCAGCCACGCGACCCCACCCGATGACGGCGTCAAGGGCCGCGTGCGCGCGGAGAGCTTCGCCGACCACTACAGCCAGGCGCGGCTGTTCTTCCGCAGCCAGTCCGCGCCCGAGCAGGCGCACATGGCGTCCGCGCTGGTGTTCGAGCTGTCGAAGGTCGAGACAGTGCACGTGCGCGAGGCGATCGTCGGCCACCTGCAGCACATCGACGCCGGCCTCGCGCAGCGCGTCGCCGACGGCCTCGGCATGGACGCGCTGCCGCCGAAGCCCGAGGCCGCGGTGGCGCCGATCGACATGGCGCTGTCGCCGGCGCTGCGCATCATCGACCGCATGAAGCCCACGCTGAAGGGTCGCGCCGTCGGCATCCTGGTGCACGACGGGTCCAACCCCGACGTGGTCACGCAGCTGCGCAAGGCGGCCGAAGCCGACGGTGCGACGGTCAAGATCGTGGCGCCGAAGATCGGCGGCGCGAAGATGTCGGACGGCAGCCGCCAGGCCGCCGACGGGCAGCTCGCGGGCACGCCGTCGGTGTTGTTCGATGCGGTGGCGGTGGTGCTGTCGGCCGACGCCGGCATGCTGCTGGCGAAGGAAGCCGCCGCGGTCGACTGGGTGCGCGACGCGTTCGGCCACCTGAAGGCGATCGCCGCCGACGCTGGCGCACAGCCAGTACTCGATGCTGGCGGCATCGTCGCGGATGAAGGCGTCGTCGACGCCAAGGACACCAAGGGTTTCGTCGCCGCGGCCCGCACCCGGCAGTGGAAGCGCGAGCCGACGCTGCGCATGCTCGCCTGACGCACGACTTTTTTCCGTCCACATGGACAAAAGGCCCCGCGAGAGCGGGGCTTCTTTTTTGCCGCCGCAGCGCCGCGTTGACGGCGCGCGTGACGATATCGAACGCCGCGGCCCCGGGTCTGCCCCGCGTCAGGCGGCGGCCATCGCCTCGTCGAGGGTCGGGTAGTCGGTGTAACCGATGGCGCCGCCGTCGTACATCGTCGCGCTGTCCACCGGCGCCAGCGGCGCGTCCTCGCGGAGCCGGCGAACCAGGTCCGGGTTGGAGATGAAGAGGCGGCCGAATGCGACCGCGTCGGCGTCGCCATGGGCGATGGTCTCCGCCGCCATGCGTCCGCTGTACCCGTTGTTGACCATCCACGGCCCGGCGAACTTCGCGCGCATCGCGGCGTAATCCAGCGCCAGCAGGTTGCGATCGCCGCCGGTGGCACCCTCGATGATGTGCACGTAAGGCCCAGTGGCGACAGGCGTTCGATCGCACGCTCGAAGAGCGCCTGCGGATCGGCGTCGTGCGAGTCGCCGAACGGTGTCGCCGGCGACAGCCGAACACCGACGCGGCCCGCGCCGACCTCGGCCGCCACCGCCTCGACCACCTCGACCAGGAAGCGCGTGCGCGCCTCGATATCACCGCCGTAACCATCCGTGCGGTGGTTGCTGCCGCTGCACAGGAACTGGTCGCTCAGGTAGCCGTTGGCGGCATGCACCTCGACGCCGTCGAACCCGGCCGTAATGGCATTGCGCGCCGCGCGGCGGAAGTCGTCGACCACGCCCGGGATCTCGTCGCCGGTCAGCGCGCGCGGCGCCGACACCTGCTGGAAACCGTCGGCGGTAAAGGTCTTGGCGTCCGCCGCGATCGCGCTCTTCGCCACCGGCTGCTCGCCCTCGGGCAGCAGGCTGGTGTGCGAGATGCGACCCACGTGCCACAGCTGCATGACGATGCGGCCGCCGCGTGCGTGGACCTCGGCGGTGACGTCCTTCCACGCCGCGACCTGCCCGTGGATATGGATGCCGGGGGTGTCGAGATAGCCCTGCGCCAGCACGCTGACCTGCGTGGCCTCGGTAATGATCAGGCCGGCGGTGGCACGCTGGCCGTAGTACTCGGCGGCCAGCGGCGGCTGGCGGAACAGGGTGTGGCGAAGGTGCTGATTGGCGTCATCAACGCAACGCTGGCGGCGATACGTTGTCCTGCCGCGCGCGCATCAGGTGCCGGGCCGCGACGCCGGGCGGGGCTCGGCGAGCTCCTCGCCCGGGCGCGCACGGCCCGACATCTCGGCGCCGGCGTCGGGGGCCAGCCGCAGCATCATCACGATCGACGTTGCCGACAGCAGGCCGACGGTCAGGAACGCGAAGCCGAAGTTGATCGCCGCGTCCGCCGGTGCACCGGTGGCGACGCTGGACAGCGTCAGCGCGTAGCCGCCGATGGTCACGCCCAGTGCCAGCGCGACCTGCTGGACCATCGCCGCCACGCTGCTGGCCTGCGCCATCCGCGCCGGGTCCACCTCGGCATAGACGATGGCGTTGAGGCTGGTGAACTGCAGCGACCGGAAGCAGCCGCTGACCAGCAGCACCGCGACGATCACCAGGTACGGCGTGTCGGCGCGGAACAGCCCGAACCCGCACAGCAGCGCCGATGCCACCACCGCGTTGGTCACCAGCACGCGCCTGAACCCGTGCCGGCGCAGGATGCGCGCCGCCAGCGCCTTCATGAACATCGCGCCCGCGGCGGAGGTGAAGGTGATCAGTCCCGACTCCAGCGCGCTCAGGCCGAAGCTCAGCTGCAGCATCAGCGGCAGCAGGAAGGGCGTGGCGCCGATGCCGATCCGGAACAGCGCCCCGCCCAGCACCCCGTTGCGGAACGTCGACAGCCTGAAGAGGCTGATGTCGAGCAGCGGCCGCTGATGGCGCCGCGCGTGCAGCCCGTACAGGGCCAGCAGCGCCAGCCCGAGCAGCAGGCAGCCGATCGCCACGCGCGCGTCCAGCAGCTGCCGGCCGATCGACGCGAAGCCGAAGATCGTCAGCCCCAGCCCGAACCCGGTCAGCGCGAACCCGCGCCAGTCCAGCGGGCCCACAGCCTGCCGCAGCAGCGGGATGTGCCGCCACGCCAGCCAGATGCCCAGCAGCCCCATCGGGATGTTGATCAGGAAGATGAAGCGCCAGTTGCTCTAGGTCGTGATGAACCCGCCCAGCACCGGCCCCAGCATCGGCCCCATCAGCGCGGGGATCGTCAGCCAGCTCAGCGCGCGCACCAGCTCGGACCTGGGCACGCTGCGCAGCAGCACCAGCCGGCCCACCGGCACCATCATCGCGCCGCCCATGCCCTGCAGGAAACGCGCGGCGACCAGCTCGCCCAGTGAACCCGACACCGCGCAGCCCAGCGACCCGAGCAGGAACACGCCGATCGCCGCCATGAACGTCGGCCGCGCGCCCCAGCGCCCGGCGACCCAGCCGCTGACCGGGATGAACACCGCCAGCGCCAGCATGTACGTGGTCAGCGCCAGCTTCAGCGCCACCGGCTCGACGCCCAGGTCGACCGCGATCACCGGCAGCGAGGTCGCGATCGCGGTGGAGTCCATGTTCTCGATGAACAGCGCGGTGGCGACGATCAGCGGCAGCAGGCGTTCGGGCTTCAAGATCCAGGGGCGTGGGCGACGGGGGTGCCATGGTCGCGCATCACTGCTGGTACCCGGGTGACGCCACGCCACGACGCGCCGCGCCGCGCTATCGTCGTCCGGTGCCACGATCCCGCCATGTCGCCGCCCGAGGCCCGCCATGTCACTCAAACGCATCTACGACAACTGGTCGCAGGTCACCGCCGCCACCGGCACGCCCGGCAGCGCCAGGCGACGCGCATGGCGCGCGTACCTCGCGACACGTCTGGCGATTGCGTACTGGGGCGACTCGTGGTTCAGCACGCCGCTGTACCGCAACCTCTACTGGAACAGCTTCGCGCGCGTCGACGGGCTGTCGCTGCGGCTGGGCGGCCCCGGCCTGACCGCCGCTCGCATGTGCACCGCCGCCGCCTGCCGCAACACCGCCGATCGCCTGCGCTCGCGGGAGTTCGACCTGGTCGCGCTCAGCATCGGCGGCAACGACTGTCTGGGCCCGCGGCTGGCGGCGATCTTCGACGGCGCCGGCCGCCTGCCGGTGGACGCCGCGTACCAGGCGGTGGTCGACGACGGCGTCTTCGTACGGTTGCGCGAGCGCTACGCGATCGTGCTGACGGCGCTGTCCGCGGTCGGTGGCGACTTCCGCGTCGTCGGGCACGGGTACGCGCCGTTGCAGCGCATCGGTGCGTCCGGGGCCACCAGCATCAAGAACCTCGGCCTTGCCGCGCCGCTGATCGGCAACGTCGGCCCATGGCTGTGGCCCGCGGTGCGCCCTGTGCTGGGCACGCACGACGCCGCTCGCGCCTTCGCACGTCGGCTGCTGGTCGACGGCTTTCGCGACCAGGTGCTGGCACCCAGCCGCGCGGACTTCCCCGAGCTGTTTACCTACGCGGACTTCAGCCGCATCACCGACGCTGCCCTACCAGACTTCTGGTACGACGAAATCCATCCAACCGAGGCGGCGTTCAGCGTGCTCGCCGCCGGCTTCAACCCGATGCTGCGTGCCGCGCTGCCTGCGTCCAAGCGCACGGCGGTCCGCAGTTGATGACCGCCCGCATCGGCCTGATCGCCGATACCCATGGGCTGCTCCGCGCCGAGGCAGTCGCCGCGCTGCAGGGCTGCGACCACGTGCTCCACGCCGGCGACATCGGCGCGCCCGATGTGCTCGACACCCTCGCCGCGCTGGCGCCCCTGCACGCCATCCGCGGCAACGTCGACATTGCGCCGTGGACGAACGCCGTCCCGGCCACGCTGACCGCCACCGTCGCCGGCCTGCGCATCCACCTCGTGCACAGCCTTGCCGATCTCTCGATCGATCCTGCCGCCGAGCGTATCGACGTGGTGGTGTCCGGGCACTCGCACCGGCCGGGCATCGAAACGCGCGACAGGGTGCTGTTCGTCAACCCCGGCAGCGCCGGCCGGCGCCGGTTCTCGCTGCCGGTGACGGTGGCGGAGCTGCTGGTCGACCATCGGCCAGGCAAGGCGCGGATCACGCCCCGGATCATCGAGATCGTGCCGCGCTGAGGATGGTGGGCGGTCAGCGCGCCCCGGGGGCGGAGGAGGCAGCTGCGGCCTTGCCGGCAGCCGCCAGGCACTGCTCCAGCGGTATCGGACGGCCCAGCCCGTAGCCCTGCGCGTAGTGGACGCCAATCTCCTGCAGCGCGGCCAGCGTAGCGTCGTCCTCGACGCATTCGGCCACGGTGCGCAGGCCCATCAGCTGGCCGAGCTGGTGGATCGACGCGACCATCGCGCGGTCCAGCGGATCGGTGGCGATGGCACGGACGAAGCCTCCGTCGATTTTCAGATAGTCGACCGGCAGGTTGCGGAGGTACGCAAACGACGACAGCCCGCTGCCGAAGTCGTCGAGCGCGAACCCGCAGCCCTTGCGCTTGAGCGCATCGATCAACTTGATGGCGTTTGCGAAGTTGGCGATGGCCGCGGTCTCGGTGACCTCGAAGCCGATGCAGCGTCCGGGCAGCCCGCTGGCCTGCAGTTCGGCGAGGATGAACTCGGCAAACGAGGGATCGCCCAAAGCACCACTGAGGTTTACCGCGTACATTCCCTCGCACTCCGCCGGGTCGTCGTATGCCGCGGCCACTTCGCGCAGCACGGTGGACACCACCCAACGGTCCAGCTGCGGCATCAGGTCGTAGCGCTCGGCGGCCGGCAGGAACGCCATCGGCGGCACCAGCTGGCCATCGCGGTCGCGCATCCGCAGCAGCACCTCGTGGTGCGGAGCGCGCCCGAAGGGGTCGGCGACATGGAAGATCGGCTGCGCGTAGAGCACGAACCGGTCCTCGTCGAGCGCCTGGCGGATCTGCGGCACCCACTGCATCTGGACGTGGCGCAGCGCCTGCGCCTCCTCGCCCGGCGCGTAGGTGTGCACGCGGTTGCGACCCTTGTCCTTGGCGACGTAACAGGCCTCGTCGGCCTTGCTGAGCAGCTCTTCCGCCGGCACGCCGCCGTCGGCGAACGCCACGTGGCCGACGCTGACGGTGCTGGCGAACGGCTGCTGCTGCCAGACGAACACGAACGCCGCAACGGCCGCGCACAGACGCTCTGCGGTGGCAAGCGCGCGGAGCGGCGCGCAGTCGTCCAGCAGCACACCGAACTCGTCGCCGCCCAGCCGGGCAAGGGTGTCACTCTCCCCAAGCAGCGGCTGCAGGATGGCCGCCAGCTGCTTCAGCATCTCGTCGCCGGCCAGGTGGCCGCAGGTGTCGTTGACGATCTTGAACTGGTCGAGATCGAGATACAGGAGCGACGCTGGCTTCGCGCGCGCGCGCGGCGGCGACGGCTTCGCGCAGGCGGCGGTCGAACTCGGCACGGTTGACCAGTCCGGTCAGCGCATCGTGCGTCGCCTGGTGCACGAACTGCGCCGCGAGCGCACGGGACTGCGAGACGTCGCGCAGCGCAACAACCCAGCCGGCCAACGCGCCTTCACCGGCAGCAATCGCCGCGACCGATCCTTCGACGGGCAGGCGGATGCCGTCGCGACGCTGCAGCATGGCGCCATCCGGCAGCGGAGTGGCGTCTGCGCCCTGGCCCGCAGCCGCCGCGAGCGGCAGCGGAAGCGGCCGCGAGTCGAGACCGTACGCCAGCGACAGTACCGCTACGCAGGGCCTCCCCACCGCATCGGCCTGGGTCCAGCCGGTCAGGCGCTCGGCCATCGGGTTGATCGCGACCACGCAGCCAGCGGCATCGGTGGTGACCACGCCATCGCCGATGCAGCGCAGCGTCTGCTCCGCGCGTTCGCGTTCGTGGCGCAGCTCTCCCTCGGTTTCGCGCCGACGGCTGATGTCGCGCAGAAACCCGACGAACAGCCGCTCCTCCCCTGCACCGACTTCGGAGAACGACACTTCCACAGGCACTTCGTGGCCGTCGGAGTGCAGCGCCTGGGTCTCGACAGCGCGCCAATCGACGCGGCGCGCGCCGCTGCGCACGTAGCTGGCCATGCCTGAGACGTGCGCACGGCGCAGCCGCTCCGGCTGCAGCCGGGACAGCGCCATTCCTTGCAGGGCCTGCACCGGATACCCGAACAGCGTGATCGCGCCGGGATTGGCGTAACGCACGACGTTGTCATCGCCCAGCATGAGCACCGCATCGGTCGTGGTCTCCCACAGCGACTGGAACCGGCGCTCCACCATCGCCGCCCTGGCGCTCTCGTGGCCCGGCGCCTGGGCTTTGGCATCGACCTCGTGCTCGAGCTCCCGGCGCGAAAGTACTGCGGCCGCCTCGCCCTCGCGGATCTCCTGCAACCGGGCGCGCACCTCCAGCAGTGACGTCACCTGGAGCGCCAGCGCCCGCATCGCCGCATGCTCGTCGGCGGCCAGTCGCCACGGCACATGGTCCATGACTGTCAACGTGCCGATACAGGTGCCCTCGTCGGTCACCAGCTGGAAGCCCGCATAGAAGCGCAGCCGGGGCTCGCCGGACACAAGGGGGTTATCCGCGAAACGCGGGTCGAGCAGCGTGTCCTCGACCACGAGCGGCGAGTCGCCACGGATCGTGAGCGAACAGAAGGCCATCGCCCTCGGCGTCTCGCGGATCTCCAGTCCAATGGCGGCCTTGAACCACTGCCGCCGTTCGTCGACCAGGGTGATGGTCGAGATCGGAGCACAGCACAGCTGCGTCGCCAGCAGCACCACATCGTCGAACTGGCGTTCGCGGCCGGTGTCGAGAATGTGCAGCCGCTCCAGCGCGGACTGGCGCAACTCGTCGATCTCCCTGCCGGTCGATGGCGCCTCGGTCATGGATGCGACCTAACCACGCTGGCGCCCGCGCCGCAACAACGGGCGCCGACCGCCTTGAGGAACCTGCCTGCAGGCGCCACCTGGCGCCGCGCGGCAGCAGCGCAGTGCCGTCGAGGTGCTACTCGCGCATGGTCACGGCCACGCCCGGCTTCACCGCGTTGGCCAGCGCCGCGACACTCCAGTTGGTCATGCGGATGCAGCCGTTGGAGGCGTTCTTGCCGACCTGGCCCGGATTGGGCGTGCCGTGGATACCGTAGTGCTCCTTGCTGAGGTCGATCCACGTGGTGCCGACGGGGTTGTTGGGACCGGGCGGGATCTCGGCTTTTCTGGCGTCCGGCGCGGTACCTGCGATCAGTTTCGGGTCGAAGTGCCACACCGGGTCGCGCGCGACACCGTTGATCTTCCAGTCGCCGATCGGCAGCGGGAACTGCGCGCTGCCGGTGGTCACCGGAAAGTGGCCGACGATGCGGCCGTCGGCGTCTTCCAGCAGCAGCGCCGAGTCGGACTTGTCGACGATGACCTTCGCCAGCGCCGGCAGTTCGCGCGCCGGCGCCACGTGCAGCACCGTCAGCTGCGTGCCGACGGCCGACAGGTCGACACCGGGATTAAGCGATGCCAGCAGCGCCGGACTGGCGTGGAAGCGCTCGCCCAGCTTTTCCTCGACGTTGTTGTAGGGCAGCGCGTCGAGCTCGGCCATCGCCGCCGGGCCGTCGGGCGTCGGCGCGAACGGGCCGGCGACATCGTCGGCAGTCAGCGTGTGTGTGACCAGGATCGGCGCAGTGTCGGCGTTGAGCTTCGCCCAGGTGGCGTCGTCGAGCTCGCCGCTGACCGACAGCTCGTGGGCGCGCTGGTAGGCGGTCACGGCGCGCCGCATGTTGCTGCCGGCTTTGCCGTCGATCTCGCCGGGCGAGAAGTACGCACGTTCCAGCAGCACCTGGGCACGCAGCAGGCTGTCGGCCGCCAGCGTCGCGTTGGCCGCGGCGGCGGTCACCGGGGCGGGCGGAGGCGCGGCCGGAGCGTCCGCTGCACCCGGTATTCCCACCGTACCCGGTGCCCCTGCTCCGGGCAGCGCGCTGCTGGGCATTGCCGCGGGATCGCCTGCGGCTTCACCGGTCGTTGCCTGGTATGACCCACCCTGTGCGGACGCCTGCGCATCAGGCGCGGCCATGGCCCCGGGATCGGCGGCAGGTGCTGTTGCGGCTGCGTCGCCCGCGGACGCAGGCGACGGCGACGGCGTGCATGCCAGCAGCGCAACTGGCAGCAGCGCCGTCAACAGCGCGCGGGAGAGGAAGGTCGTCGGCAGCTGGGGCATCGCGTGATCCGGGGCGTGAAGGGAGCCCCATCCTCGTGATCGGCGATGCCGGTAGCGTGAACCACCAGGGTCCTGCGCGGCGGCGGCGCGAAAAATCCCGCGCGTCAGCCGTGCTGGTGGACCCGCTGCGGCTCGCCCGGCGCCTGGGCGCGCGGTCATCCCGCAGCAGCGCGCTTTGCCCTCTCCGCGGCGATGAACGCGCGCACCTCCGCCTCCAGCACTGGCAGCGGCACCGAGCCCAGGTCGAGGATGGTGTCGTGGAACGGCCGCTGGTCGAAGCGGTCGCCGAGTTCACGCTCGGCCTCGGCGCGCAGGTCGCGGATGGTGCGGTAGCCGATGTAGTACGACAGCGCCTGGCCCGGCCAGGAGATGTAGCGGTCGACCTCGGTGACCACGTCGTGCTCGGCCAGCGCGGTGTGGCTGGCGAGGTAGTCGATCGCCTGCTGGCGGCTCCAGCCATACTCGTGCAGGCCGGTGTCGATGACCAGACGCGCCGCGCGCCACATCTCGAACGTCAGCCGGCCGAAGTCTTCGTACGGCGTCTCATACAGGCCCATGCTGGTGCCGAGCCACTCGGTGTACAGGCCCCAGCCCTCGCCGTAGCCGGAGAAGTACGTCTGCTGGCGGAAGTCCGGACGTGCCGGTGCCTCCAGCGCCAGCGCGGCCTGGAAGCTGTGGCCCGGCGCGCACTCGTGCGCGACCAGCGCCGGCAGGTTGTACAGCGGCCGCGACGGCAGGTTGTAGGTATTGAAGAAGCACGCCTCCAGCCCTCCGCGGCCCGCGGTGTAGATCGGCGCAATGTCGTCGGCTACCGGCAGGATGGTGAACCGGTAGCGCGGCAGCGTGCCGACCACGTACTGCAGCTGGCCGTCGATCTTCTTCGCGATCCACGCGGTGTGCGACAGCAGCTCCTGTGGCGTCCTCGCATAGAACTGCGGGTCCGTGCGCAGGAACTCAATGAACTGCGCCAGCGTGCCGTCGAAACCGGCGCGTGCCCTCACCTGCTCCATCTCGGCGCTGATGCGCGCCACGTTGGCGAGGCCGATGTCGTGGATCTCGCGCGCGGTCATGTCGCGGGTGACGTACTCGCGGATCTGCGACGCGTAGAACGCGCGGCCTTCCGGCAGGTCGCTGGCGGCGATGGTGGTACGCGTGCGCGGCAGGTACTGCGTGCGCAGGAAGTCCAGCAGTCCCGCATACGCCGGCACCACCCGTGCCAGAACCACGCGGCGGCCCTCGTCGCGCAGCTGGGTGCGCAGAGGCTCCGGGAACGACGCCGGAATCGCATCGAACGTCTTCAGCAGCGGGTTGTCGTCGCCGGTGGCCACGTACGGCACCAGGGTCGCGTCGCGGCCCTCGAGCGTCGCGCGCGGCACGCTCCAGCCGCGCGCCAGTCCGCGCTCCATGTTGGCGACCTGCTCGTCGAAGTAGCGCGGCACGTCCCGCAGCCGCGCGATGAAGCGGCGCCAGTCGGCCTCGGTCCGGTACGGCCGGCTGGGGTTGATGCCGCCCCAGAAGAAGCTGTCGCTGTTAAACGGGGCTTCTTCGGTGCGCCAGTGCGCGTCGTTGATGCGGCTCTCGAGCGAGGCGCGGAACACCGCGGCGTTGATGCGCTCCTCGCGGCCCAGCGCATCGACGTCGATCGCGTCCAGCGCGGTCAGCGTGCGCTCCCAGTACGCCGCGCGGCGCGCCGATGCCTCCGGCGTCACCGTAGGCATCGTATCGCCGGCCTGCCAGCGCCCGTCCACCTTGACCCGGTTGAACTCCACCTGGCGCCAGTCCCACTCCTGCGTGTACAGGGCACGCAGCGCGGCTTCGGCGGCGTTGGCGGGAGGTGCGATCGCGGGTGCGGCGTCGGCGTCGGCGTCGGCGTCGGCGTCGGCGTCGGGCGCAGACTGCGCGAGCACCGGTAACACGGCCCCCATCGACAACGTCAGCGACAGGGCAAGCAGCGACAGTGTCGTGGCACGACGCGGGGCGATGGGCATGCGGGACTCCTGGAGGATGGGGCCGCCATCGCGCGGGGGCCGGGCGCCGCGCCGCGGTGTGCGACAGCGCCCGATTCTCGACGCTCGCGGGCGGCGACTCAAACGTGCGCTGCAGGCCGGATCAGGCGGGCCGGCGGACGGCACAGGCGACGGCGTCGGGTGCATGTGGTGGAGCGCTGGCCCGTGATGCAGCACCGGTTGCAGGCTACTTGCACGTCGCGTCCCGGCAAGCGCATCATAACATTCGTTATAACAATAAGGTCTCCACGATGAAGCTCAAAATCACCACCATCGGCAATTCCGCTGGCGTCATCCTGCCGCGCGACCTCCTTGCCCGCCTGCGCGTCGGCAAAGGCGATGAGCTGCACGCGCTGGAGACGCCCGACGGCATCCGCCTGACCGTGTACGACCCGGCACTGGCGGCGCAGATGGAGGTCGCGGAGCAGGTGATGCGCGATCGCCGCAGCCTGCTGCGCGAGCTCGCCAAGTAGGCCGCCGCGATGATCATCTGGGTCACGCGCACTTTGGCGCTTGCCATCCACGAGCGGCAGCTCGCCGAGCACGGCGGCGGCATCGGCGTCCGTGACGAGACGCTTCTCGAATCCGCCTTGGCGCGCCCGCAGCAGCTGCACGCGTACGGCGATCCCCCGCCCGACCTCGCGACGCTGGCTGCCAGCCTTGCTTACGGTATTTCACGAAACTACCCCTTCGTCGACGGCAACAAGCGCACCGCGGCCGTCGCATGTGAGGTGTTCGTTGCGTTGAACGGCGGTGCGCTGGAGGCCAGCGACGATGCGCTGTATGCGCAGTACATCGCGTTGGCGGAAGGCTCGCTCACCGAGGCCGCCTTTAGCGACTGGCTGCGCGCACGCATCGTGATCCAGCGCGCGGGAAACGTGCAGGACGCCCCCGCGCGCTACGACGCCGCCTGAGCCACCACGCCCACCGCCCGCCCGCCGCGACGCACGCCCTCACCCGCGCGCAGGCAGCATCCGCGGGTTGCGCAGCACTGCCGCGGACACCAGCGACACCAGCATGCCCACCGGGAAGATCTCCGCGAACGTCATCGGCAGCCGGTACAGCGGGTTGCGATACATGGCCTCGAACTCGCCGGCCTGGCGCACCACGTCGGCCAGCGCCGCGCCGGCCAGGCCCCTGGCCTCGGCACGCGCGACCATCTGCTGCGCGAACACCTGCGCCACGTCGGCGTCGACCAGCACCAGCGACAGCTCCCAGCTGGCCACGTACACCAGGCTCGCCACCAGGCTGATGCCCAGCCCCAGTCCGAACGCCGGCCAGAACCCGGTCACCCCACCGCCGGCCACGTCGCGGTGGCGCTTGATGGCCACGAACACCGCCGACAGCGCGACCAGCATCGACGCGAAGCCCGCGGCCATCCCCCAGTCGGGAGGCGGTTGGCCGTCATAGGCCAGGCTAACGCCCAGCAGCGCGGCGCCGACGACCACGCCGGCGACGAAGCCGTACTTCAGGATGGTAGGCAGCAGCGACATGGCGCACTCCGGTGATGGGACGGCGGCCATTGGGCGCGCGCCGCGGGCGGATGGCCATCACCCGGAAGGGTGATTTGCGCGAGATCGCCCGCCAATACGACCATCCGCGCGGCCTTCGGCACGCCTACCGCACCAGCCCCAGCTCCCGCGCACGCCGCAGCGCATCGGTCCGCCGCCGCGCGCCGAGCTTCTCCAACAAGCGCGACACGTGGGTCTTCACCGTGTTGGGCGACACGTGCAGCCGCGCGGCGATCTCCTTGTTGGAGTGCCCGCCGGCCAGCTCCGCCAGCACCTCCAGCTCGCGCGGGCTGATGCCCAGCGCGGCGCACGCCTGCGGATTGCCGTCGAACGTTGCTGCCGGTGTGCGCCGCGCCAAAACCCGCGTACCGATCAGCAGCCCCAGCGCCAGGAACGCCGCCGCCAGCAGCACGTCGTAGACATCGCCCATGTGCGTGCGCGCCAGGCGCTGGTAGTCCAGCCACTGCAGGCCGAGAGTCCCGAGCGCGAGCAGCAGCCCGTAGCCGGCGACGGCTTTCCAGTGGCCGGCAAGGAGGCGCGGGACGGCGGGGCGGCGCATGGGACGCATGGTAGATCGACCCCGGGTCGACGCGCGCGCCCGCGCGATCGCCTGCGGCAACGGCCCTGCCCTGCCTGCCCTGCCTGCCTTGCCTGCCTTGCACGGCTGCCCGCCGAGGCCGAGCATGCCCACATCCGGTTTACCCCCGGCGTCGCAACAAGGAGCCCCCCGTGCCAAGCAAGCACCGCAGCTGCCTCTGGTTCGACGCCAGCGGCGTTGACGCCGTCCACCTCAGGCCACTGCCGCCAGCGACACGGCCGCGGCCAAGCGCGCGTTCGACGCGATCATGACGATGACGGACATCCACATCACGACGATCGAGTCGGCGTGGCGCGGTCGCTCACCAGAGGACACGCCATGACGCCATCCATCGCTGCCGCCGTCACCGGCTTCAACCCGGCCACCGCCACCGCTGCGTACATCGACGGGCTCGGCACGGAGGCGTTGGCCAGGGCCGAGGCCTATACCGCCGGCAACCACTGGCTACTGCTGTGGGCGCTGGTGTCCAGTGCGCTCGTCACCTGGCTGGTGGTGCGCACCCGCGTGCTGGACAGGCTGCAGGCGCGGGTGCGGTCGCCCAACCGGCAGGCGTTCGCCGTGGTGCTCGTGGCCTTCGCGCTGGCCGCGCTGCTCAGCCTGCCCTGGACGCTGTACGCGGACTGGTGGCGCGAGGCCGGCTATGGCCGCACCGGCCAGCCGGTGCTGGACTTCCTGATGCAGCACGCCATCGGCGTGGCCATCTCCACGCTGCTCGCGGCTGCGTTCTTCGTCGGCGTCTATGCGCTGGTCCGTCGGGCCGGCCGCTACTGGTGGCTGTGGTCCGGCGGGCTGTTTGCGGTGGGCGCCAGCGCACTGCTGCTGCTGGGCCCGGTGCTGATCGAACCGCTGTTCAATGACTACCGGCCGGTGCCCGAGGGCGAGGTGCGCGACGCCGTCGTGCAGCTGGCGCGGCAGTCGGGCGTGCCCGAGGACCGGGTCTTCGTCTACGACGGCTCGCGCCAGTCCAACAACTTCACCGCCAACGTCTCCGGCGTCCTCGGCTCGGCGCGGATCGCGATCTCCGACGTCGCCTTCAGGGGCGCGTCGCTGGACGAGGTCATCACCGTGACCGGTCACGAAGTCGGTCATTACGTGCTGCACCACGTCTGGCGCACGGTCGGGCTGCTGTCGCTGTTGGCCATCGCGCTGTTTTTCTTCGTCGACCGGTTCTTCAGCCGCTTTGCGAGGGCGTTCGGCAGCAAAGCACGCCTCGCCGACCCCGCCGGCGTCCCGGTGCTGGTGTTCATGGCGACGCTGTTCATCGCCATCGCCACCCCGCTGCTCAATGCCAACACCCGTATCGGGGAGCGCGAGGCCGACCGCTACAGCCTGCAAACCACCAACCGCCCCGACGCGCTGGCCTCGGCCCTCGTCAAGACCGCCGAGTACCGCTACGCGCGCCCGCATCCGCTGCAGGAGGCGTTGTTCTACACACACCCTTCGGTCGAGCGTCGCGTGCGCGCCGCGATGGAGTGGAAGGCGGCGCATCCCCCGAAGTAGGCGGGCGGCTGCGCGCGGTGGAGGCAAGGCGGGGTTGGCGCGCCCGCTCAGGCCGGGTCGGTCGTGCGCACGTACAGGCTCCTGCCCGCGCTGTTGGGCGCGCTGCGCTCCTCCACCTTGAAGTGCCGCGGTTGCTGACGCAGCAGGTCGCTCAGCTTCTTCTGGCCGTACAGGCGCGGGTCGAAGTCGGGCCGCACCTTGTTGAGGTACGTGCCCACCGCGCCCAGGTGCGCCCAGCCTTGCTCGTCCGACGCTTCCTCGATGGCCTGGCGGATGAAGGCCAGCGGCAGCGGCAGCGGGCCACTGCTTCTGGGCGACGCGCTCGAGGCCGACACTGCATTCGACACGGACGCAGTCCCCGCCGACGAGGACGACGCCGTCGTCGATGCGTCCGACGCAGACGCGGACGAGGAAGCGCCTGATGCCGCCGCGAGCGCCGCATTCTTCTCAGCGCCCCCCGCCGCCTTCTTCGTCGCCCGCTGCGTCCCGCCGCGCGCATCCGACGCCGCGACCTCCGGTGACCTCTCGGCCTCCGCCTCCGGCCGCAGCACCTCGGTGTAGATGAACTTGTCGCAGGCCTGCACGAACGCGTCCGGCGTCTTGCGCTCGCCGAAGCCGTACACCGTCAGCCCCTCCTCGCGCAGCCGCTGCGCCAGCCGCGTGAAGTCGCTGTCGCTCGACACCAGGCAAACCCCGTCGAAGTTACGGGTGTACATGATGTTGTCCCGTCCTACCGGAGCCCAAGAAGCACGTGAATGAGCTGCGGCGTTACGCCGCGGCCAG